>OJHG01000303.1_pt1 | contig 27618 bp, 29 predicted proteins | sample 1594761 | NCBI WGS metagenome assembly OJHG01 (sample SAMN05416786, study PRJEB24817) | seawater metagenome | isolation source: Sea water | place: Canada:Atlantic | collected 2013-07 | reverse complement strand
ATGCTCAGGAGTCTCGTGGGCTCGGAGATGTGTATAAGAGACAGCCTATAAATTCATTGTTTAAAGATTTTACGACATTAAAAGCATCCTCTTCATCTTTCATATGCCTTAATGCAACATATAAAATAAATGCCGTAGAGTCCCTTCTCCCCTCCTTAACGCCTTCTTGTCTTGCATGCTTTATAACGTGGGTATAAATTTTGAACCACCATTGACCAATGGTGTGCTTACCAGATTTTGCTTTTGTTTGTTCTTGCTTTTGAGTTGTACCGTCAACACGCGGACGAGTAACTTTTTTTACAGAACTCACAATTTTCAAATGATCTGGTTTAACAATAGATATATTTAATTCATTTGCTAACTCCTCAAATGTATATGATTTTTGTATTGAAAAGGCTTGCACTGTACGCCCTGAAGTTTTATGTATAGTTCCTGGCATTCTTAACACTCTTGCAGGATCTCTACTGGCCCCTATATCTACATGCCAAAGCTCTCCACCATGTAAACCTTTTATTAGTTGATTTGTTATTTCTCGCCAAGCGTTAATTCTCCATCTAAATGCATTGGTCGGAGGATAAATCCAATATAAGTGCAAGCCACCTGAACCAGATAGGACATAGCTAGTTGGTAGTGGTAAACCCGAGCCTTGTAACTGACTAAACACCTCAGTCACTACTTTGCTTTCATCCTTTTTTGATAGGATACCTTTGCCGTGATCATTAGTATCAATTTCAATCCAATTAGCGTGTAAGCTAGCTAGTTGTTTAGTGTTGCGCCAATCAAAGAACTCATTAGGTGAAATAAAGCAATCTACAGAGCATCTTTTAGCTCCTTTTTCGGGAACATAAGCTTCTGCATCTAAATAGAACTGACGAAATGAAGTAACCGGCTTTCCTGATTGTCGATTACCAATGGCTCGCCAAGGGGATTTTTTAATATTGAATGACCACACATATCGGCAAAATTCTTCATTGCCGACACCTAACTGCGCATTAAACTCTAATGAATTTAATGCTTGATAGTTTAAGGAAGAAGAGCTAATTGAGCGCTCTTTATTTGCACTTAATATCACAACTCAAACACCTCTTAATTAAATTTAAAAGCGTTTGAGGTAATATTTATTAAACGTGGTTTTATCATTTATTGTTTAATTGCCCTAATAACATTAGTTAAATAGCAACTTAAACAAAACTCATACAAAGCCTTACTTGCACTTTATTCTTGCAAAGACTAAAATATAATCGAGTTCTATCTTAAGTACTATTAAGTTCATTTCTAGTTTAAGTACTATTGAATTCAATACTAAAATCGATCCCGATAAAGTCATTCGCCAAAAAGCCTTTATCGGGATTTTTCTTTTTAAAACTAAGTTTTCTTATCACTTCCAAAATTTAATAGTAGATTGCATGCATGATCAACCAATATCCTGTAAATACTACAAATCACCCACGATATATTGAGGTGATTTGTAGTATTTACATATTTTTCCACTTAAACCTTAATCCCACCACTCGACGCGACTCTTTTATTTCTTCAAAGGAAACATCGAGGTTGGTTCCTATGTTGATATTTTCAATAGCGGGCAATATTATTCTTCTTTTCATGTTGTTGTATATTTGATAAGACTTTACTTCTCTAATATCAAGACCATAGCGAATATCACTCAAGTTCATTTCTAAGTTATTTTTGCCTCCACAACGAGCCTCATTTATCCAGCGTAAAATACGCTGGTTGTTATCATTACTCATTGCAGCTAACCAAGGTAAAGGCGCGGCTAACTGATCAGATAAATTATGTAAAAAGGGCAATATTTCAGGCCAAAAAACAACACCATACTTCCCTTGTTTAATATTTTTCATTTTTTTCCCAATCCAGCGCATTGATATTTCTTCATCACCATTTTTAATATGGACCCATCTATTTGCCAAGTTATCAATTGCTGCTTTTATATCTCGAACAGCTTCTCTTCGAGAAATATTAAATATTTCGCAATAATCGGAAGCATTAAACCAGTATTCGCCATTAGAGCTTTCTCCATCTCTCTTCATTCGTTCTAGGCACATCAACAACACCCTGCCTTCATCTTTTGACATAGTGTACCTGGAATGCAAAAGCGCCCTTGAATCACCTATTTCTTTTAATATCAATGGGTTTCTATAGGGTAATGAATTTATACCTGCCATAATCAAACCTTATTACTACACAAAAACATTAATGAGTAGTATTTCATATTCAATTAACAATTACTACTTTTTTTTGTTTCTTTGTAGTATTTAATGCTTAACATCCAATACAACGTGGGCGATTTGTAGTATTTGGGGTTTTGTGCCCATCCCCTCGAAATTGGCATCAAGGCTATTTTTTAAGCAATAAACAGAAGTGTATGATGACAAAAATAAATTTTATTTGATTTCAGACAGCTAAAAACAACAACGTAGGCGATTTGTAGCATTTAACTCCGAATAATCAAAAAGCAACAACGTGGGTGATTTGTAGCATTTAACTCCGAATAATCAAAAAGCAACAACGTGGGCGATTTGTAGTATTTAGCTCTGAATAATTAAAAGCAACAACGTGAGTGATTTGTAGTATTATTCATTATTGTTATGAGTTTGAAGGGATAACATTAATTCATGCACATCCTCTTTAACACAAACACCTTGCTTGGCTTTTAGTGCAATCCTATTAATACGAATAAGTAAATCCTTTAAATCTATATCTGAAAACCTTAAATTTAAAGGTGGTTTTGCACCAAACAAAAAGGCCAATCCTTTAACAAATGAATTCAAATCATCAACGGTAGCTATTCTGTAGTTTTTATGGTTTACACTTGATAAAACCCCTCGTATTCTTGATCCTGTTGAATGAGGGTCCACAGATTTTATTAACTTAATGAAATCACTACTTTTCATTGAGGATATACGCCATATCCCTTTAACCAATCTATTTTTAATAGCTTCATTTTGCACGACTAACACCACATCATATCTGTGAAAAAAAACCGCATCAATGAGCGGTTTTTTATTAACAATTGGTAGCTTCAAAGTAAATTTTGTTAATGTAATAACTTTAAACGATTATTAAATTCGTTTGTCATTATCCTTACATTCACATCATCTACGGGGCAATATTGTTCTAACATTTTAGATGTTAAATCAATATCAAAATTACACCCTTCTTTCTTTAACCTTTTGCATTCTTGTATTAAAGCTTGCTCAGCTCTAGCTTCAAGATCAAACCACTGAACCGCTTGCCAAGTCATACTATTCATAACCTACCTCATTAACATTTAGTCGGAAACGAAAGATACGTTCTTTTATAAGCTCTTTATGCTCAGGAAATCTTTCAATAACATTTAACACCCCTTCTTTAACAGAGCTTGATTCAAGTTCTGCAATTTTAGGCGCTAAACGAGCTGAAGCTTCAGCACACTTTAAAAAGCTAATTTTCTCTTCTTGAGTCTTTGCTTTTTCAGCAAGATTTCGGAAGTGAAATTCACCTTTTGCTACGATTTTAGAAAGCTGTTGCTTTTCCATAATATTCACCTTCGTATTTACGAGTTAAAGGCAGCTCGAAAGCGCCTGATTTGTTTTAGTTTTAAAAAACCAATATAACCTCTTAAATATACCGTTTTTAATTAAAATCCTCAAATAAAAAACGCCCGAAGGCGCTTTTACTTTATCTGCATTATTAAGCAATAGAGCGTTTAAAGCAGCCACCAAGAGAAACACCAACAGCTTCAAAAACAGGAAAACAAATGCTTTGCCCTAATATTTCATGCGCTGTAGTCGTCGAGACACCTTTAATAATATCTTCAGGTATTCCCTTTATTCTTGCATGCTCAATAGGAGTAAATAAACGGCTTAGTTTTTTTTCTGACCTATGGATTAGGTATTGGTCGCAACTACCCGCTTTATTATAAAGCCTACGAATAGTTGAAACAGACTCTTCAGAGCCATCATACATAGCGCGTTTAAAGCCCTTTCCAGCTTCAAGATCTCTTTTTTCCTTTTCTGCTAAATGTTGGTATTCCCTCCAACACTTAGCTTCAAGAGGTATATCTTCAAGCACTGAAGATAAATTTTGTGGTTTTTGCTTTATGGGTTTGACTTTATCTAGTTGAAATTTAGGTACTCCTTTTAAACTTGCAACTAAGCACATCCTATCTCTATTTTCTAATGTTCCAAATTCAACACCATTTAAAACAGATTCAGAAAGCTCATAGCCCAAAGTAGATAGAACAGAACGAATAACCGCCATACTTGTGCTTTTTATATACTCACTTACATTTTCAAGAAGTATATATAAAGGCCGACAAGCGGAAATAAATTGTAGAGCATAATAAAAACAAGCACCGGCTGAGTTATGAAATTCAGCTTCTTTAATTTTATTTTTACTTAAGACCGAATAATAAGGTCTTTTTGCGGGTGTTGGATATTGGTTTGTTTCAATAGGATGTATTTTAATATCCAAACTACTTAACTCAAAAATAGCTTTGGCAAAATCATACCAACTGCACACGCCTTCATTTGAAAAATGAAAAAGCTCGACTTTTTCGTTTTTTATCTTTGGTAAGATGGTTAAAATCGCTTTGGCTAGGTCAGCTGCGTTGGTAGGTGTCCCAATTTGGTCGGCAACTACATTTAATTCATCGCGTTCACCTCCTAATCGAATCATGGTTTTTACAAAATTATTTCCATAATTAGAATACACCCAGGAGGAGCGAATAATAATAGTGTTTTTTGGGTTTATGGTGAGTATTGCACTTTCACCAGCTAATTTTGTTCTTCCATAAACGCTTTGTGGGTTTGGAACATCTGTTTCTATGTATGGTTTGTAGTTGGTGCCATCAAACACATAATCTGTAGATATGTGAATAAGTTTGATATTATTGTCTTTTGCGATTTGTGCAAAATTAGCAACTGCTAAATGATTGATTTTATCAGCTAACTCAACCTGCTCTTCTGCTTTATCTACGGCTGTGTAAGCTGCACAATTAATAATGGTGTTTATGCTGTGTGCATTTATAAATTCTTCAACTACTTTGTGATTTGTAATATCCAATTCAGCTACATCAGTAAAGATAAAATTGTAATTGGCATATTTTAATGCTAAGGCTTTGATCTCAGATCCTAGCTGACCGTTACTGCCAGTTACAAGTATGTTATTCATATAAATTTATTTCATAATTAAAACAATCTGCATCTTCAAGTAAAGGCTGTTTTGTGTCTTTTATTGATAATTGTATTTGATTACTGTCTAACTTCCAGTCTATACCAATTGCTGGATCATCAAAGGCAATACCTCTATCGCATTCAGGGCTGTAATAGTTATCTACTTTATATCCAAAAGTGGCCTGTTCACTGAGTACCATAAAGCCATGTGCAAAGCCTCTTGGCACTAGGAGTTGTTTTTTGTTTTCTGCAGAAAGTTCTACAGCCACATGCTGTCCAAAGGTTGGTGAACCAATTCGAATATCTACAGCAACGTCCAAAACGCTTCCTTGAATTACCCGTACTAGTTTGGTTTGCGCGTAAAGCGCTAGCTGGTAATGTAAACCTCTTAATACGCCAAAGGATGATTTAGACTCATTGTCTTGGCAAAAAGGTACTTGAAAGCCTAAAAAAGCGTCCAACTTATCTTGTCTAAAAGTTTCTGAAAAATAGCCACGACTATCTCCAAAAACTTGAGGTTCACATAAAATTACATCTGGAATTTTTAATCTTGTAAACTCCATTAGATTTCTTTTGCGCGTTGTATTAAATATTGCCCATACCCATTCTTTTTTAAAGGCGCTGCAAGTTTCAAAAGTTGTGCTGTTGAAATATAACCCATTTCACAAGCTATTTCTTCTAAACAAGCAACTTTTAAACCCTGACGGTTTTCTATGGTTTGTATGTAATTGGAAGCTTCTAATAAGGATTCATGGGTACCGGTATCTAACCAAGCATATCCACGTCCCATTACTTCTACTTTTAAATTCCCTTGTATTAAATATTCTTGATTTACGGTGGTGATTTCTAGTTCTCCACGATCGCTTGGTTTTATATTCTTTGCAATCTCTACCACGGAATTTGGATAAAAATAGAGTCCAATTACCGCATAATTACTTTTTGGATGGCTTGGTTTCTCTTCTATACTCAATGCTTTGCCATCCGCATCAAAATCTACTACGCCGTAGCGTTTTGGGTCATTTACATAATAGCCAAAGACAGTTGCTTTTTGTTCGTCTTTTACGTTTGCTAAGGATTTTTCTAACAACTCTGTAAAACCATGACCGTAAAAAATATTATCGCCCAGTACCAAACACACATCATCATTTCCAATAAACTCCTCTCCTATAATAAAGGCTTGTGCCAAACCATCTGGCGAAGGTTGCTCTTTATAATAAAGTTCTATTCCTAATTCTTTACCATCACCTAAAAGGCGCTCAAAATTAGGTAAGTCTGCCGGGGTTGAAATAATTAGTATCTCTTTAATTCCCGCTAACATCAACACCGACAGCGGATAGTAAATCATCGGCTTGTCATAAATAGGTAATAATTGTTTTGATGTTCCTTTTGTGATAGGGTATAACCTAGTTCCAGATCCTCCTGCTAATACAATTCCTTTCATAGACTACTTGTATTGAGATTTATAATAATGTTGATAATTTCCTGAAGTTACATTTTCTAACCAATCTTTATTCTTTAAATACCAGTCTATAGTCTCAGAAAGCCCCTGTTCAAAGGTTACCGTTGGACTCCAACCCAATTCTTTATTTATTTTTGAAGCATCAATAGCATATCTAAGATCATGACCTGGACGGTCTTTAACGTAGGTAATTAATTTTTCACTAGTGCCTGCTGCACGCTTCAGTTTTTCATCCATTTGCTCGCATAGCAATTTTACTAGATCAATATTTTTCCATTCGTTAAAACCGCCAATATTATAGGTCTCATGATTTTTGCCCTCATGAAATACTAAATCAATGGCAATGGCATGATCTATAACATACAGCCAATCTCTAGTGTAATTACCATCTCCGTAAACAGGTAGCGCCTTGTCATTTAAAATATTATTAATAAATAATGGAATGAGTTTTTCGGGAAATTGATACTGTCCGTAGTTGTTAGAGCAATTGGTAATCACGTATGGCATGCCGTACGTTTCTCCATAGGCACGCACAAAATGATCTGAACTTGCCTTTGAGGCTGAGTATGGTGAATTAGGATCATAAGGTGTGGTTTCTTCAAATAAACCAGTTTCCCCTAGCGATCCATAAACCTCATCAGTGCTTACATGGTAAAAGCGTTTATTATCCCAATTACTTTTATGCAATTCTTTAAAAGCATTTAAAAGAATCATGGTACCCAAGATATTGGTCTTAGCAAATGCTAGCGGGTCTGTTATTGAACGATCCACATGTGACTCTGCAGCAAGATGTATTACATCATCAAATCGGTGTGTATCAAAAATGGAGTTGATATACGCCTCATCTGTAATATCTCCATGTAAAAAGGTATAATTATCTTTTGACTCAATATCTTTAAGATTCTCTAGATTGCCAGCATAGGTTAGCACATCAAGGTTATAAATGTGATAGTCTGGATAGTTATTTGCAAATAATTTAACTACGTGAGATCCAATAAAACCTGCTCCACCGGTGATTAAAATTTTCTTCATATTTATTTTACCAAAAACCAATTATTTAACAACTCTTCTCTATTATAAAGCATATTTTCTTTGGTACACCAATCGATTACCTTAAAACCCGCATGTTCACAAATAGCCTGACCGGCTGCCGTATCCCATTCCATCGTAGGCGCAAAGCGTGGATAACAATTAGCAACACCTTCTGCTACCATACATAGTTTTAAAGAACTTCCCTTTGATATTAATTTCACTTCTCCATGGACGTCTCGCATTTCTTGCACATAGGTTTCCGTTTCTGGAGACATATGAGATCTACTGGCCACAATAGTAAACGTATTATCTTTTCTTTGCAACGGTAATTTATGCCCATTTGAAATGATCGTTTCAATATTATAATTTTCAATATCAACAGCCACCTTAAAAGCTCCCATATCTTTAGTAGAAAAATACAACTCACCTGTTACTGGAACAAAAATAACTCCAATTAGTGTTTTTTGGTTTTCTATTAATGCAATGTTTACTGTAAACTCCCCATTGCGCTTTATAAACTCTTTGGTGCCATCTATAGGATCTACAATCCAAAGTTGACTCCAACCCTTTCGCTCTTCATAAGGTATTGCTTTTCCTTCTTCAGAAAGTACAGGTATGTTGGTCTTTGTTAAAAAAGACATAATCACATTGTGTGAAGCTGTATCTGCTTTGGTTAAGGGAGAATTGTCTCCTTTCATTTCTACATCAAACTCACCTGAATGGTAAATTTCTAGAATGGCTTTACCGGCTTCTAAAGCGGCAGTAATGGCGGTGATAAGGTGATGCGGTGATGCGGTCATACTGTGATTCGGTGATGTGGTCATTCGGTGATACGGTGTCTTGGTGATGCGGTAATTCGGTGTATTGGTGATACGGTGTTGCTGTGATGCCGTGATTCGGTGTTTTGGTAATTCGGTGATTCGGTGATTATATCTTCACTGTTTCACTGTTTTACTGCTTCACTGTTTCACTTTTTTTGGTGATTTGGCGATTCGGTGATGCTGTGTTACGGTAATTCGGTGATGCGGTGATTCGGGGTTTTGGAAATGCGGTGATTCGGTTATTATATCTTCACTGTTTCACTGTTTCACTGCTTTACTGTTTCACTGTCTCACTTTTTCACTTTTTTTTGGTGATTCGGTGATGTGGCGATTCGGTGATGCGGTGTATTGGTGATGCTGTGTTACGGTAATTCGGTGATGCGGTGATTCGGTGATGCGGTGTTGCTGTGATTCGGTAATGTTGTCTTCACTGTTTCACTGTTTCACCGCTTTACTGTTTCACCGCTTTACTGGTTCACCGCTTTACTTGTTTACTTTTTTGTTTAACGATTGTTTTAATTTGTATATCATTTTTCTGATTGTAGTAATGTTATTTTTTAATTCATCATTAAAAACAATATAGCCTATACGCTCTGCGATGACTAATTGTGTTTCAATTTCTGCCAATGATCCAGCACTAATATTCAAAAACCTAATAAAATCTTTAGTAGAGGCTCTACTTGCTCCCTCTGCTATATTTGATGGCAGAGAAACTGCTGCACGCCTAAGTTGAGAGGTTAAACCAAAATTCTCGGAGGCAGGAAAACTTTTTGTAAGCTTATATATGTCTTCCACCAGGTCTAAACTTAATTTATAAACATCTAAATCTTTATGTGTCATCACTAATCTTTAACTGTTTCACTGAATAACCACTTCACTACTTCACTGTTTCCCTGCTTCACTGTTCCCCTGCATCACCCTCAAATAATCATACCCGCTCCAATGGTTTCATTGGTTTGCTCGTCTATAATAATCACACTTCCTGTTTGACGATTTTTTTTGTAAGCATCATAAAACAAGGGTTTAGAGGTGCGTATCGAAATACGTCCAATATCATTCATATCTATTTTGTCAATACTTTCTATACGATGTAATGTATTAATATCTACCTTATATTTTAATTCTTTCACCATTGCCATACATTCATTGGTGGTGTGTTTTACAACTACTTTGGTGCGCGCTTGTAAAGGATTACTACTCATCCAAGTAACCAACACTTCTATGTCTTGTCCTACTTGAGGAACGTTATTCTCTCTAACAATCATGTCGCCACGACTGGTATCAATTTCATCTTCCAAGGTCATCGTAACCGACATGGGTGCAAATGCTTCTGCAATATGTTCTCCGTTCAATTCAATGGTTTTAATCCTCGATATAAATCCTGAAGGCAAGGTTTTCACTTTGTCACCAGGCTTAAATATACCTCCGTCTATACGCCCTGCAAAGCCTCTAAAATCTTGGTTTTCCAAGGTATGTGGACGAATAACCGATTGAATAGGAAAACGACAGTCTACATGGTTGTAATCACTAGAAATATGAACCGTTTCGAGATGGTACATCATGGTACTTCCTTTGTACCAGTCCATATTTTTAGATTTGTTAACAACATTATCTCCTGCAAGCGCTGAAATTGGAATAAATTGGATGTCGCTAATATCTAATTTCGTTGCAAAAGCTTTAAAGTCTGCAACAATTTTGTTGTACACCTCTTCACTGTAATCCACCAAATCCATTTTATTAACACAAACAATCGCGTGTGGAATGCGTAATAATGACGCAATAAATGAATGTCTATGTGTTTGTTCTAACATCCCCTTTCGAGCATCAATTAAAATAATAGCAAGATTTGCCGTAGAGGCACCTGTTACCATGTTTCTGGTATATTGAATGTGCCCCGGAGTATCCGCCACAATAAACTTCCGCTTTGGCGTTGCAAAATAGCGGTAGGCTACATCAATAGTAATCCCTTGTTCACGCTCTGACTTCAAACCGTCTGTCAATAATGATAGATCTACATAATCAAAGCCTTTATTTTTACTAGATTCCTCAACAGCGTCTAACTGATCTTGAAAAATAGATTTACTATCATACAACAATCTTCCAATCAGGGTACTTTTTCCGTCATCTACACTCCCAGCTGTGGTAAAGCGTAATAATTCTATATTTTGGTATTCCATATGTTCTGTTTTCTAAAAATAACCTTGTTTTTTTCGGTCTTCCATGGCCGTTTCGGCCCGTTTATCATCTGCTCTACCGCCACGTTCAGTGGTTCTAGTGGTTGCAATTTCTTCTATAATTTTTTCTAATGTATCCGCCTCAGATTCTACAGCACCTGTAATAGGCATGTCTCCACAAGTTCTATAGCGAATGGTCATATTAACCACTTCTTCGCCTGGTTTTAATTTGATAAATTCAGAGTTTGCTAAAATTACCCCATCGCGAACTACGCAATCACGTTGGTGAGAAAAATAGAGCATAGGTAAGTCTATGTTTTCTAGTTTTATGTATTCCCACACATCCATTTCTGTCCAGTTGGAAATAGGAAACACTCGAAAGTGTTCTCCATAATTTTTACGCCCATTAAATAAATTCCAAAGCTCTGGACGTTGATTTTTTGGATCCCATTGTCCAAATTCATCCCGATGAGAGAAAAAACGTTCTTTGGCTCTTGCTTTCTCTTCATCACGTCTTGCTCCTCCCATAGCAGCATCTACTTTGTGTTCTTCTAAAGTATCTAATAAAGAGACAATTTGTAAAGCATTTCGAGATGCATCTGCACCTGTTTCTTCTTTAGCGCGTCCTTTGTCAATCGATTCTTGCACAGAACCAACGATTAATTGAACGCCTAATTCATCAACTAAAGCATCACGAAAAGCAATGGTTTCTGGAAAATTATGCCCTGTATCCACATGAATTAAAGGGAATGGTATTTTTGCAGGATAAAAGGCTTTTTTTGCCAAATGAGTTAGTAAAATCGAATCCTTACCTCCGGAAAATAACAAAACAGGATTCTCAAATTGCGCTGCTATTTCTCGAATCACAAAGATTGCTTCCGATTCTAACTCTCGTAAATGATTGATTACGTAATTACTCATGTGCTTGGTTTTAACTTTTTAGTTATAAAATTTATGATGATTTCTACACTTTCTTCAATGGATTGACCATCAGTGATTACCTCTAAATCTGGATTAACGGGCGCTTCATAGGGAGCAGAAATCCCTGTCATATTTTTAATTTCTCCAGATCGTGCTTTTTTGTAGAGCCCTTTTACATCTCGCCTTTCACATTCCTCTAGCGAGGTGTTTACAAAAATCTCAATGAAATTATCTGTACCCACAATTTGTTGAACTTCTTGGCGGTCTTTGATATAAGGTGATACAAAAGCAGCTAAGGTGATCACACCAGCATCTAGCATCAAATTACTGATTTCGGCGATGCGTCGTATGTTTTCTGATCGGTCTTCAGGGGCGAAACTTAAATCTTTGTTAATTCCTTGGCGTATGTTATCTCCGTCTAAGATATAAGTAGATAAACCTTGTTTGTGCAACGCAATCTCAACCAGATTAGCCAAAGTCGATTTCCCTGAACCAGACAAACCTGTAAACCACAATAAATAGGCTTTATGTCCATGTAATGTTTCACGATCGGTTTTGGAGGTTTTATAGTCGTGTTTTACAGTGTGTAAACTCATGATTTGTTTATTGTTCTTTGTGATTTAAGTTTATCTAATCTTCTAGCTTTAATTCGTTGGTCCAAACCAAAATTAATTTTATACCATAATTTTTCATGCCCAAAATACAATAGCATTTTGGAAACTGTTTCAAAAAGTCCAATTTTAAGACCAATTAGTGGGTTGCCAGTTATTACCCAACCGAAAACAACAGTATCTATAGTGCCAACAAAACGCCATGAAAAGGTTTTGATAATATGCCTTTTGTTTGAGTCTGCCATACTAGATTTAAACCAAAGCTGTTCATGTATATAATACCAAACAAGTTTTGTAATGGTAGTAATTACGGACACATTAAGTCCATCACTAAAATTCCCTGTAACAAGCCACGCAAATAGTAACGTATCAAGACTGCCAATAAACCTCCAAGAAAGAGATTTAGCAATATGTCTTTTTGATATTTTTAATTTCTTAAACATTATTAAAAATTATTTTTATAAAAACCTTTGTACCACAACACAAACTCTTGGATTCCTTTATCTATCGTAATTTGTGGTTTGTAATCATAATCTCGCTCTAAGCTAGTAGTATTGGCAAAGGTTTGATGTACATCGCCGGCTTGCATGGGTAACATTTTTTTTATAGCCGAAATATTTAGTTCTGTTTCTAAAAACTCTATAAAATCTAGTAACTGTACTGGCTTTCCGTTACCAATATTGTATAGTTTGTATAAGCTATCATTTTTAGAATCTTTTATAAGAGTATTAACAACGCCCTCAACAATATCATCTATGTAGGTAAAGTCTCTTGAGAGGTTTCCATTATTAAATACCTTTATTGGTTTGTTGTTAATAATAGCATCTGTAAATAAAAACATGGCCATATCTGGTCTGCCCCAGGGGCCATATACCGTAAAAAAGCGTAGTCCTATAGTTTCAATTTTATACAAATAACTGTAGGTATGCGCCATTAACTCATTGGTTTTCTTTGTCGCTGCGTATAGACTTATGGGCTGATCTACATTTGCCGTTTCCTCAAAGGGCGTTTTGTCTGTATTACCATAAACGCTACTGCTAGATGCATACACTAGACGTTTTACATTGTGGTGACGACAACATTCCAATACGTTTAAAAAGCCATTTATGTTTGAATCAATATAAGCCTCTGGATTTTCTATAGAATAGCGAACACCAGCCTGCGCTGCCAAATTACAAACCATGTCAAATTGGTAGGTTTTAAATAATTTTGGTAAAGTATTTCTATCCTCAAGATTGAGTCGAATAAATTGCATATGACTGCCGTGAATCATACTCTCTGAAATTTTAGAAAAAACTGATGCAGATTCCTTTTCTATCCCTAATTCATGCAACCGAGCATACTTTAGATTGACATCATAATAATCATTTATATTATCAAGTCCAATAACATGATGCCCTTGTTTTATGAGGGCTTCACATAAATGATATCCAATAAAACCAGCAGCACCGGTAACAAGTATTTTTTTCATTTCAACTGAATTATTTAACCTTTACCAATTCCTTTGAATTGGAAACCAATACTACTCAATACATTAGCATCTAGTATGTTACGTCCATCAAAAATAAAAGCAGGTTTGTACATGTTTTCATAAATAGTTTTCCAATCGTAGGACTTAAACTCATCCCATTCTGTAAGAACTGCTATTGCGTGACTGTCTTTTAAAGCATCTTCAGCCTCTGCATGCACAAAAACTTGAGTTAACTTTTGTGCGATGCGTGCTTCTGTGACACCATTTAATTCCCATAGATAGCTTAAATCAGCTTTGATTTTAGATTCTGAGACTTTTGGATCATAGACATGAATGTTAGCACCGTCTTCAAGTAAGTGATCGGCTACATAGATAGCCGCTGACTCTCTTGTATCGTTGGTGTCTTTTTTGAAAGCCCAGCCAAGAAAAGAAATTTTCTTACCGTTTACCGTGTTGAATAAGGTAGTGATGATTTTTCTAGCAAAACGATGTTTTTGATAATCGTTTAGTTTGATTACCTGCTCCCAATAGTCAGCCACTTCAGGAAGATTGAAAAAGCGACATAAATACACGAGGTTTAGTATGTCCTTTTGAAAACAAGAACCTCCAAAGCCAACAGAGGCTTTTAAAAACTTAGGTCCTATTCGACTATCTGTTCCGACGGCATGAGCAACTTCATCAACATCTGCCTCTGTAGCTTCACAGAGCGCAGACATAGCATTTATAGACGAAATTCGTTGAGCCAAAAATGCATTCGCTGTTAGCTTGGACAATTCAGAAGACCAGACATTGGTAGTTAATATTTGTTGTGGGCTTAACCAATTTGAATACACATCAACTAAGGATTGAATAGCTACTTTTCCTAGGGGTGTTTGATTTCCTCCAATTAACACTCGATCAGCATTAAATAAATCATCAATAGCTGTTCCTTCTGCTAAAAACTCTGGATTTGAAAGAACTTCAAAATTGACTCCATTTCCTGTACTGTCTAAGATGGTTTGTAAAGTTTCTGCAGTTCTGACAGGTAAAGTTGACTTTTCAACAATAATTTTATCACTTGTAGCCACACGAGCAATTTGTCTGGCACAGAGTTCTACAAATTTTAAATCAGCTGCCATTCCTTTACCTTCACCATAGGTTTTGGTTGGTGTATTCACTGCAATAAAAATCATATCCGCAGCATCAATAGCAGTATCCACGTCCGTAGAAAAAAATAAGTTTTTGCCACGAGCTTCCCCAACTACTTCAGCCAATCCAGGTTCGTAGACTGGTAAGTTGTCTAGGTTTTCATCGTTCCAAGCAGCAATACGATCTTGGTTGAGATCTACGACGGTAACTTTTATGTCTGGACATTTTAATGCAATAACAGACATTGTAGGACCTCCTACATAACCTGCACCTAGGCAACAGATGTTTTTTACTTTCATAATAATAGGGAGTTAATTATTAAATTTATGGTTTAAAAGATAGTTATTTTTTTAAATTCTCTTTCTCCTGTACTTCTTTTCTTAGTAGACTACTCGAAAAGCGGTGTTCTCTTTTGTTATAAAAAAGTTGTATTCCGGTTTCTTCACAATAATCACGCCCTGTAAATTGCTTATCAGCATATTCATCTCCCACAATACGCACATCTATTTTAAACGAACGCAACACATCTTCTAAATCTTGCTCTGTAGCATAAGGCACAATTTCATCTACATACTTACACCCTTTCAGTTGTATGTATCGTTCAACCACTGATTGAATTGGCCTGTTTTTTTCTGGCCTGTCTAATGTCGGGTCAGTTTGTAAACCACATATTAAATAATCGCATTCTTGTTTTGCATCTTCTAACATCTTTACATGGCCAGCATGAAACAGATCAAATGCACTAAAGGTTATTCCTACTTTCATACTAATTTTTATTTTTTATTTAACAACCAAGAGGAAGATTGTATCTTATCTCCAAGCCCGTCTATAAGTTCAATGCCTAATTCTTTACAAATTGATGCTTCAGGAATCGAATTGTTGTCTTGATCTCCGCCATTAGCAAAGGCTAGTTCATATTTGGTATTAAATTTTTCATAAAAAGATGCTATGGAAGCACATACAGTTCGGTCTTTATCAATAGAAATAATAGCTTTATCGACTGCTTTTATATTCTGAACAATAAACAAACGCTCCTCTTGTTTCTGAAATTCTTTTGAGTCTTTTAAACGTCTTTGATGATCGCTATTCACAATAACAAACAATTCATCTGCAAGTTCTTTCGCATTGATGAAATATTCTAAATGACCTTTGTGTATTGGATTAAAATATCCTGAAACTATGATTGCTTTTTTCTTCATTTTAGTGATATTTTGAATATTTTAACTAATTTTTTCCAAGGCTTCGCCAACGCTACTCACAGGTAACAAAAAATAAATCTTAAAAAAAATTAATTGATTAACTCAACTGAAAAGAAACTTTACACCCCAATTTTTCTAACAATACAAAACACTTTTTACCTTCAATTCGTAACAATTCACCTGAAACACCTAGATGAGGCACCTCTATTTTCTTACCAATAACGGGAAGTTTTTTTTGAGAATTGTATTTTTGAGATAGGTAGTACTTCATCGCATCAATCTCTTCTTGGCGTACTTTTGCTTTTTGTCCGTCTATGAACAAATAACGTATAACACCAGGGACATCAAATACTTTGTTGAAATTTTTAGGTGTTATAGACACTAACACCATGCTTGGTAATAAAGGTACTTTTACAATTTTTTTGCGGTCACTCCACTGTCTAGTTACAGTTTTAGTTGGAACGTAGGTTTCAAAATCGATAGATTTTAAACGCTCAGCTACTAAAAGCTCTGTATTGTGTTTCGTATATAAAACACGCCAAGACTTAGGGAGATCTTGCATTGTAATAATTCTTATTAATTTAAATACAAAAGTAATACAAGAAGTTACGGTAAACAATAAAAATAGTCAAAAAATTTTATTATTTGCAGGAGCTACTATTTTATAAAATTGAATAAACCCTTATTTCATGTACTGTATTTAATGAACAAATTATAAGTAATACACTAATTAAAAATTATTAATTATTTTTTAATCACCCTTTTCCAATGCCTGTGAATTGGAAACCAATAGCTTTTAGTAGCTTAGAATCTAAGATATTACGGCCGTCAAATACAAAAGCGGGTTTGTACATGTTCTCGTAAATATTGTTCCAATCGTAGCTTTTAAACTCGTCCCACTCAGTGAGTATTGCAATGGCATGACTGTCTTTTAAGGCATCTTGTGCATCTGTGTTTACAAAAACTTGGGCTAACTTTTGAGCAATGCGTGCATCTGTAACACCATTTAACTCCCAGAGATAGCTCAAATCAGCTTTAATCTTAGCCTCCGATACTTTAGGATCATAAACATGTATGTTTGCTCCATCTTCTAGCAAGTGATTGGCGACATAAATGGCAGCAGATTCTCTGGTATCGTTTGTGTCTTTTTTAAATGCCCATCCCAGAAATGCAATTTTCTTACCGTTCACGGTATTAAACAAGGTTGTTATTATTTTTCTGGCAAAGCGATGCTTTTGGTAATCGTTTAGCTTAATCACTTGCTCCCAATAGTCAGCTACTTCAGGTAGATTGAAAAAGCGACATAAATAGACGAGATTTAAAATATCTTTTTGGAAACAAGACCCTCCAAAGCCTACTGAGGCTTTTAAAAACTTAGGACCTATTCGGCTATCAGTTCCAATGGCATTTGCCACTTCATCCACATCAGCTTCAGTGGCTTCGCAGAGTGCAGACATGGCATTAATTGAAGAAATACGTTGAGCCAAAAAAGCATTTGCAGTTAGTTTTGATAATTCAGATGACCATACATTGGTTGTTAATATTTGCTTTGGACTTAACCAATTTGAATACACATCAACTAAGGCCTGAATTGCCGACTTACCAGATGGAGTTTGATTTCCGCCAATCAACACACGGTCAGCCTTAAACAAATCATCAATAGCAGTACCTTCTGCCAAAAATTCTGGGTTGGAAAGCACTTCAAAATGTACTCCACTTCCAGTACTCTCGAATATGGTTTGTAGCGTTTCTGCAGTTCGAACTGGTAATGTTGATTTTTCAACAATGATTTTGTCACTTTTTGCCACTCGTGCTATTTGTCTGGCGCAGAGTTCCACAAATTTTAAGTCAGCCGCCATGCCCTTGCCTACTCCGTAGGTTTTTGTTGGGGTATTCACAGCAATAAAAATCATATCCGCAGCATCTATAGCCTGATCAACATCCGTAGAAAAGAATAAGTTTTTCCCTCGTACCTCAGCAACTACCTCGGAAAGACCTGGTTCAAATACTGGTAAGTTGTCTAAATCTTCATCATTCCATTGCGCAATACGAGCTTCATTAAGATCTACAACCGTTACTTTTATGTGTGGACATTTTAAAGCAATGACAGACATCGTAGGGCCTCCTACATATCCAGCTCCAATGCAACAAATATTTTTTACTTTCATACTCTATTTTTATGATGCTACAATTTAATTTAAGATACTAAACTTTTTTTAATTTCATAAACAGTCTTTAACAAATCAATATATTGAACATCTTATTTATATAAATTTATATTATAATTAAAATATTCAGCCTCTATTAACTTGGGTTGCTTGGCATCTTTCGTTGACAATTTTACTTGGTCACTGTCTAGCTTCCAATCTATTTTTAATGCTGGATCATCAAATGCAATACCTCTATCGCATTCTGGGCTATGATAGTTATCTACCTTATATGCAAAAATCGCTTCTTTGCTAAGCACCACAAAACCATGAGCAAAACCTCTTGGGATAAGTAATTGATTGTTGTTTTCTGCTGAAAGCTCTGTAGCTACATGCTGTCCAAAGGTTAGTGATCCTTTACGAATATCAACAACTACGTCTAGAATAGCACCTTGAATGACACGAACAAGTTTAGTTTGTGCATTGGGAGGCAACTGATAATGCAAGCCTCTTAAAACACCAAAAGACGATTTTGATTCATTGTCTTGGCAAAAATTAATAGGATACCCTAAAAAAGTATCTAATTTATCTTGTCTAAATGTTTCGGAAAAGTAACCCCTATCATCTCCTAAAATTGTGGGTTTGCATAAAATTACATCTGATATTGCCAATCGTTTAAATTCCATAGTACAATTCTTTGGCACGCTGAATTAAATATTGACCATATCCATTCTTTTTTAATGGTTCTGCAAGCACCAACAATTCTTCTGTTGAAATATAGCCCATTTGACATGCAATTTCTTCTAAACAAGCTACCTTTAGTCCCTGACGATTTTCTATGGTTTGAATGTAATTGGATGCTTCCAATAAAGATTCATGAGTTCCAGTGTCTAACCAAGCATATCCTCGCCCCATTACTTCTACTTTTAAATTCCCTTGACTTAAATACTCTTGATTTACTGTTGTAATTTCGAGTTCACCTCGATTACTTGGCTTGATGTTTTTGGCAATCTCAACCACAGAATTTGGATAAAAATAAAGACCAATAACCGCATAATTACTCTTTGGGTTTATTGGTTTTTCTTCTATGCTTACTACTCTCCCATCTCCATCAAAATCTACCACACCATAGCGTTTTGGATCATTTACATAATAGCCAAAAACGGTTGCCATCTGCTCATCTTTTACATTTTTGAGTGATTTTACCAGTAAATCGGTAAAACCATGACCGTAAAAAATATTATCTCCTAGTATCAAGCACACATCATCATTTCTAATAAAATTTTTTCCGATTATAAAAGCTTGTGCTAAGCCGTCTGGAGTAGGCTGTTCTTTGTAATGAAGTTCGATACCCAATTCTTTACCATCCCCCAATAAACGTTGGAAATTGGGTAAATCTTCAGGTGTGGAAATAATAAGTATTTCTTTAATTCCAGCCAACATCAATACTGACAGCGGATAGTAAATCATCGGTTTGTCATAAATAGGTAATAATTGTTTTGATGTTCCTTTTGTGATGGGGTACAATCGTGTGCCCGACCCTCCTGCTAGAATAATTCCTTTCATGTCTTTTACTCTGTTGTTGTGAGGTTTATGAATAAGTTCAAATCCTCAGTTTTTTTATTTCGCCTAACTTTTTCTTGATAAAAAGTTACAAAAATCAAGACTTATTTTCATTTACTTAAATTCTTGCGTTTTAAACACTTTCGAACCCAGACCACATAGCTCTTTGGGTTCTCAGACGCTTATCAAAACTTGAATTCTACGAAAACTAAAAGAATATCGACTTCCTAATCGATAAACTTTCTCTTTTAATTAGTATCTCTTCACTACCAAACCGTTCCACTGCTTCACAGCATTAGCACTTCACCGATTCACTATTCTTTATACTGCTCCTTATAATAATTCTGATACTTCCCAGAAGTAACATTCTCTAACCATTCTTCGTTATTTAGATACCAATCAATGGTTTCAGACAACCCCTCCTCAAAGGTAACTGTTGGGCGCCAACCCAATTCTTTATTAATTTTTGAAGCGTCGATTGCATAACGTAAATCATGACCTGGACGATCTTTAACATAGGTGATTAATTTTTCACTTGTACCAGCTTCATGCTTCAGTTTATCATCCATTTGGTGACATAATATTTTCACCAAATCAATGTTTTTCCACTCGTTAAAACCGCCAATGTTGTAGGTCTCTGCATTGACACCCTTATGAAAAACCAAATCAATTGCAATGGCATGATCTAAAACATAGAGCCAGTCTCGGGTGTAATTTCCATCTCCATAAACAGGTAGCGCTTTATCGTTTAAAATATTATTGATAAACAAGGGAATTAGTTTTTCGGGAAATTGTTGTGCTCCATAATTGTTAGAACAGTTTGAAATAACGTACGGCAAACCATAGGTTTCTCCGTAGGCTCTTACAAAATGGTCTGAACTTGCTTTGGAAGCTGAATAGGGTGAATTGGGGTCGTAAGAAGTCGTCTCTTTAAACAGGCCTATTTCTCCCAAAGATCCGTAAACTTCGTCTGTACTTACATGGTAAAAACGTTTGCCTTCCCAATTATTTTGCCAAAGGGTTTTAAACGCATTTAGCAAAATCATAGTTCCTAAAATATTGGTTTTGGCAAAACCTAAAGGGTCCATAATAGATCTGTCTACATGAGATTCTGCAGCTAGATGGATGACATATTCAAATTGATGCTTTTTGAAAATTGAATTTATGTAGTCTTCATCTGTAATGTCACCGTGTAAAAAAGTATAATTTTCTTTAGACTCTATATCATGTAAGTTTTCTAAATTACCTGCATAGGTAAGGGCGTCTAAATTGAAGATATGATATGTTGGATACTTGTTTGTAAAGCGTCTTATTAGGTGAGAACCAATAAAACCAGCGCCGCCCGTAATTAGGATATTATTCATATGTATGTTATTATAATGTATTTTTTAATGTTAAAATACAATCTGACAACGCATCGCGCCAATATGGTATTTCAATATTAAAATCTCTTTTTATTTTTGTTTTGTTTAAAACTGAATAATGGGGTCTTTTTGATAGCGTAGGGAACTCTTTTGTCTGAATTGGATTCACTTTACAATTCAATATACCTATTTCCATAATGGCTATTGCAAAGTCATACCAAGAAGCAACACCTTCATCAGAGTAATGATATAATTTTCCTTTTTTACTAATCTTAGCTGAATTTTTACCACAGAGAATCTCTAAACATGTTTTAGCCAAGCCTCTCGCATAGGTAGGAGAACCCACTTGATCAAAAACAACTCCTAGGGTTTCTTTTTCTTTTCCTAATCGTAACATTGTTTTAACAAAATTATTTCCAAAAGAAGAGTATAGCCATGAGGTTCTAATAACAATTGCATCTATGGTGCTATTAAATATTTCTAGTTCACCTTTCATCTTAGATTCTGCATACACACCTACTGGGCTTACAAGGTCAGACTCTTTATAAGGCATAAAATGATTTCCATCAAAAACGTAATCGGTAGAAATATGAATTAGCTTCCCTTTTACGGATTGCAGGACCTTAACAAGATTGGCAACACCTTCTGTATTTACTTTTTTTGAAATCTCAGGGGTTTCTTCTGCTTTATCTACCGCCGTAAAGGCTGCACAATTAATTACTGCAGTGATCTTATTTTCAATAATAAAATTTTTTAAAGCTACAAAATTAGAAATATCAAGCTCAGGAAGATCTTTAAAAACAACATCTACAATTTTGTAATCGGAGACTACTGCTCTTATCTCCGAACCTAATTGACCGTTAGCACCAGTGATTAATAACTTCATTATTTTTTATTTAACAACCAAGAAGAAGATTGAATTTTATCTCCTAAACCATCTATTAACTCAATTCCTAGTTCTTTACAAATTGGAGCTTCAGGAATCGAATTATTATCTTGATCTCCACCATTTGCAAAACCTAATTGATATTCTTGGCCATATTTTTCAAAAAGGCTTCGAATAGATTCACAGACAGATCTATCTTTATCTATAGAAATAATTGCTTTATCTACAGCTTTAATATTTTCTACAATAAATAATCTTTCAGCCTCTTGTTGAAATTCTTTTGAACCCTTTAAGATTCTCTGGTGATCACTATTTACGATAACAAAAAGCTCATCTGCTAAATCTTTAGCAGTATTAAAATATTCTAAATGTCCTTTGTGGATAGGATTAAAATACCCAGAAACAATAATTCCTTTTTTTATCATTCTCTTTATAAAATTTATTTTACGCACAAAGGATGCTTGTCTCCTTTTGTACTAATACTTGAATTCCTTATATCATGTACGATTTGTATCGATTTTTGAGCATCTAAAATCCCAAATCCTTCTCCTTTCATTATCTTTTCGTAGCTCTCTGTATGTAAATCTGTAAAACCTGTACTAAATTCTAATTCTTGATTATTTATTGTTATAGAACGGAAAGTTCTTTGCTCTTTTTCTCTTATGTGAAGTGGTAAATCATTTTCATTGATAGATAAAAACCAACGAACTCTGGCGTTTTTAAACTCTAGATAACCAGATGCCTTATCCTTCTCTCTAAGATGTACAGTATTCTCTTGTACATCACCAAAAATCCATGAAAGCATATCATAAAAATGAACTCCTATGTTCGTGGCAATTCCTCCAGACTTACTTTCATCTCCTTTCCAAGAAATATCATACCATTTTCCTCTTGAGGTAATGTAGGTTAAATCTACTTCATATTTTTGATTTTTAAACTCAGTAGCTACTTTATTTTTTAAGGCAATAATACTTGGATGTAACCTTAATTGAAGAATTGTATTTATTTTTCGACCGGATTCTTTTTCAATGTCTATTAAAGCATCTACATTCCAGGGGTTTAATACCAACGGTTTTTCACAAATAGCATCAGCACCTCTTCTTAGTGCCATTCTAATATGTGAATCATGGAGATAATTAGGAGTACAGATACTAACGTAATCTAATCGTATTTGATTTCTTTTTAATTTCTCTAGATGTCTATCAAATCTTTCAAACTCTGTAAAAAAATTAGTGTTTGGAAAATAGCTATCTAATACACCAACAGAGTCAAACTTATCTAGTGCTGCAATTAATTGATTGTTGGTCTCTTTTATTGCCTTAAAATGTTTTGGAGCTATATATCCTGCCGCTCCTAGCAATGCAAAGTTTTTCATGTGTAGTTTTATAAGCCACCATCTATAATTTTAGTTGGTAGTATATTTTTTACATCGTATATGACATGGTTTTTGTTTACGATAGCATTGAAATCTAAATCTAAAAATTCTTTATGCGCTACTGTTAATACCAGCACATCAAACTTACGGGTAGGCACTTTTTGAATTGATTCTAGTTGATACTCATTCATTACCTCCTCTTTATTGGCCCAAGGATCATAAATTGTAATATTTACCCCATATCCTTTTAAAGCAGTAATCACATCTACTGCTTTTGTATTTCTTACGTCAGGGCAGTTTTCTTTAAAAGTAATTCCTAATACTAATACATTCGCATTTTTAATTGGAACATCTTTTGTAATCATAAGCTTAACGACTTCAGATGCGATATAGTCTCCCATGCTATCATTTAATCTTCTTCCAGCCAAAATAATTTCTGGGTGGTACCCATATTCTTGTGCTTTCTGGGCTAAATAATAAGGATCTACACCAATACAATGACCACCTACTAAACCTGGCTTAAAAGGTAAAAAATTCCATTTTGTTCCTGCAGCTTCCAAGACATCATGTGTATTAATATCCATCAAGTTAAAAATCTTTGCCAGTTCATTTACAAAAGCAATATTGATATCACGTTGAGAATTCTCAATAACCTTCGCTGCTTCGGCTACTTTTATGGTAGGCGCTAAGTGAGTCCCTGCCGTAATAACAGATTTATATAGGTCGTTAACTTTTTTTCCGGTTGCTGGATTTGAACCCGATGTTACTTTTAATATCTTTTCAACTGTATGTAACTTGTCTCCTGGATTAATTCTTTCTGGTGAATACCCTGCAAAGAAATCTTTGTTAAATTTTAAACCTGAAACTTTTTCTAAAACAGGAACACAATCCTCTTCAGTAGCTCCAGGATATACTGTAGATTCGTACACCACAATATCTCCTTTTTTTAAGACTGAACCAACTGTTTCACTAGCTTTAATTAAAGGTGTTAAAATTGGTCTGTTATTTTTATCCACAGGAGTTGGTACCGTTATAATATAGTAATTACAGCCTTCTAAATCTGAAATAGAAGAGGAGCAATAAAGCCCTTTATGATTAGAATTCCCATCAACAAGTACAGAGTTTAACACATCGTCTTCAACTTCTAATGTACTATCCTTTCCTAACTTTAGTTCTTTTACGCGTTCAATATTAATATCAAAACCTACCACAGCATATTTCGTTGCAAATAGTCTTGCCAATGGAAGACCAACATATCCTAATCCTATGATTGCTATTTTTGATTGATTCATTTCTAATTTATAAATTCTTCCAATACCAACTTACAGCCTCCTCTAAACCTCCTTGCAAAGAGTATTGAGGACTGTAGTTTAATAACTTTTTTGCTTTATCTACCGACGCTAAAGAATGAGGAATATCTCCTACTCTATTAGGACCATACAAAATTTCAATATCTTTAATTTTAGAATCATACTTAGCTAAAGATTCCTTTAAGTAATAAATTAAATCATTAAGAGTATTTCGTTCACCAAAAGCAACATTATAAACCGTATTAATGGCCTCTTTATTTTCTGTTATCATTGAAAGAATATTAGCCTGAATTACATTGTCTATATAGGTGAAATCTCTAGAATATTCTCCATCTCCATTGACTACTGGTGATTCACCAGCCATAAAACGACTTACAAATTTAGGAATAACGGCCGCATAGGCTCCATTAGGGTCCTGCTTTCTACCAAACACGTTAAAATAACGCAATCCAATAGTTTCTAATCCAAAGGTTTTAGAAAAAACATCTGCATATAATTCGTTTACATATTTTGTTATTGCATACGGAGACAAGGGTTTCCCTATTGTATCTTCTAATTTTGGGAGCGACTCTGAATCTCCATAGGTTGAAGAACTAGCTGCATATATAAATCGTTTAACACCTGCATCTCTTGAGGCGACTAACATATTTAAAAAACCAGAAACGTTCACATCATTTGAAGTAATTGGGTCTTTAATAGATCTAGGTACGGATCCTAGGGCAGCTTGATGCAAGACATAATCAACACCTTCTACAGCACCGTTGCAATCATTTAAATTTCTAATATCTCCTTCTATTAAAGTAAACATAGGGTTCGATAAAAGATGGGCTATGTTGGCTCTTTTTCCAGTAGCAAAATTATCTAAACAGACAACTTTATTACCTTTTTCTAGTAATACTTCACTTAGGTTAGAGCCTATAAAGCCCGCACCACCAGTAACTAATATGTTTTTATCAGATAATTGAAAATTCATATCTCAAAAATAGCTGTTTTAGAAATGGAAAGTTACAAAAAAGGGTTGATTTCTACTAATATTAATTCCATACTAGATGAAAATAAAAATACACAAATACAGTAATGCTCTTGATAAATAAGAGGTTAATTACACCTATTGAAAACGATTTGTTTTAGATATCAAAAAAGTATAAAGAGACAAGTGAAAATAGTGAACATTGTTAAATTTTTCTAATAAATCCGCTCTATAACAAATATGATTCTAAGCACTTTGTGCCAGTGTTACTTATTTCAAGAGAAACTCTGAAATGAGTTCCATATTTTTAAACAAAAAAATCCTGATAAAATTTATCAGGATTGAGAGTGATGTGGGCAATGAGGGATTATATATCCCTAGTTTACCCCATTTTAAAATAGCAAAAGCCAACTAGCTACGCTAGTTATTTTTTTTATTCAAGACTTTTCACAAATAAATTTGCGACAGTCTTGAATAAAAAAAAGTCTTACATTTCTGTAAGACTTTTGCTCTCATCTGTGGGCAATGAGGGATTCGAACCCCCGACCCCTTGGGTGTAAACCAAGTGCTCTGAACCAACTGAGCTAATTGCCCTTAATTGATTTAGCTATTAATAAACTTAATCATTCAAGCGGGTGCAAATATAAAATGGTTTTTGATGCCAACAAAGAAAAAAAGATGTTTATTTTAATTTGTTTTCATAGCACTGTATTGCAGTTTATTAGATGAACCTTATTAATATTTTTTTAGCGCTTCTTCATAATCCTCTTGAGTATCAATTCCTGAAAGACTGTGTTTAGCCTCTATCATCTTAATTTTAAAACCATTTTCTAGCGCTCTTAATTGTTCTAATTTCTCAACCTTCTCTAAATAACTTTGATTCATTTTTATATAATCTAATAAAAATTCTTTTCGATACCCGTAGATACCAATATGTCTGTAAACTGGAAACTTTTCCAATTCTTTATTAGATATTAATAGTTCTTTATGGTCTCTTGGAAATGGTATTAGTGACCTTGAAAAGTAGAGTGCATTATTTTGGTTATCTACTGTTACTTTTACAACATTACTATTTTGTAAATCATTAACATCGTCAATTTTACTCATAGCACTCGACATAGAAATCTCTGAATTTTCAAATGAGTTTACCAATTCTTCTATAAGGGTTGGGTCTATAAATGGTTCATCTCCCTGAACATTGATAACAATATCGCAATCAATTAAAGCTACCGCCTCACCTATTCTGTCAGTGCCAGACTGATGGGTGCTTTTTGTGAAGATAACATCACCTGTAAAACTATTACAAACTTCTTTTATTTCGTTACTATCTGTAGCGATATAGACAGCATCTATATTGGCAACTTTTAGACATTGTTCATATACTCTTTGAATAACTGTCTTACCTTTCAGGTCCAATAAGACTTTTTTTGGTAACCTAGAAGAATCTATCCTGGCTGGAATTACGATTACTTTTTTCATTCAAAAAAGTTCAAAGTTGTATATCCACCATCTTTCAAATATTGATCTTTTTTCATCAGCTTAATGTCACTCTGCATCATATCTTTTACTAAAGATGCCAAATCAAATTCAGGAACCCAACCTAATTTAGTATTTGCTTTCGTTGGGTCTCCAATCAATAAATCCACTTCAGTGGGTCTAAAGTATTTTGGATCAACAGATAAAACTTCTGTTCCAACTTTTATTTGATAATTAGGATTATTACATGACTTCACTAACGCTTTTTCATCAACTCCTTCTCCAATAAAGTCTAATTCTATGCCTACTTCAGCAAAACTCATTTTCACAAAATCACGAACTGAAGTTGTTTTACCTGTTGCAATGACCCAATCTTCTGCTTCTTCTGCCTGCAAAATCATCCACATCATTCTTACATAATCTTTAGCATGACCCCAGTCTCTTTGCGCATCTAGATTCCCTAAATAAAATTTATCTTGTAGTCCAAGAGCAATTCTAGAAGTAGCTCTGGTTATTTTTCTGGTAACAAATGTTTCT
>OJHG01000301.1_pt1 | contig 27721 bp, 27 predicted proteins | sample 1594761 | NCBI WGS metagenome assembly OJHG01 (sample SAMN05416786, study PRJEB24817) | seawater metagenome | isolation source: Sea water | place: Canada:Atlantic | collected 2013-07 | reverse complement strand
AGATGCTCAGGAGTCTCGTGGGCTCGGAGATGTGTATAAGAGACAGGTTCTGAATTGGTAAAAATGTCGTTTTCTAAATTTATAATATCTGCTACAGATAGGTCATTTTCAAATCCTGCTGACAACCTAAAAGACCCAATACGTGATTGCCATTCGTTGGTTAGTTTAAAATATTCTGCTGTATGCCAAAAAGTAAATCCATCTGGGTCCATGGTTAAGTGAGAATAATCTCCAAATCTATTGGAATATGTTTGAACTCCAACACCATCTACTATTACCATTTCTGTTTGAGTCATCTCACCTAGAGGATCACTTTCATACCTTCCAGTATAAGAGATTCCAACTGGTAATGTAGGACTACCCATATTAAAACCAAGACCAATATTTCCTTGAATATCGATAGCGGAAGAACCCATAAATCTACTATTCCCATCATCAGGAGCGTAGGTACCCTCTTGATATACGGTCCAAGCATCTGTCGTATTATTTCTTAATTCAACCCAGCGAATTCCTGCAGTGTCATTACCATCTACATCTACATTAAATGTGATTACCCAAGAGTTGTGATTTTCAAACATTCTGTAATTAGCTGCGTAAGAAATAACACCACCAATCATATCTATCTTCTGACCCGTTTCTGGTTGCACGAGGTCTCCAGAACCAAAAGGAGCAAATACAGAATCAAATGCATTTAATGGAACCTCTATAGGCTGAGATATTGTTGAGTTTGTTGCCGAAACCCAATCTATGTTTACTTCCCATATTTTTAAATGATCAAATGTAATTGATTCGTCCCACCCATCATCTTGTAGGTAAGTTATATACCCTGGTGAATTTTCAGGATAGTCCAATCCTAGCATGTTAGCTGTAGCAAGGCTTTTTACTGTTCCGGGGTTAGAGACAAGACCTGGAGGAGAAAACCCAACAATTTGAGGATCCTCTCCACCATTTAGAATAACATCTCTTTCCAACACATAAACAACTTCTCCAGATTTGTTAGCAGTAAGGTAGTATCCATCATGCCAAATAGAATAATGGGGATAATCTGGAAAGTTATCAAATACAAATTCATACACAAAATAAGCTCCTGTTGGGTCTGAAGTTTCAGATACCCCAAGAACTAAGGAATTGCTTGCTGATCCAAACTGACTAACAAAAAAGCGATCCGCTAGCTGATCATACATAATAATTGGATCTCCTCCGTTGGTTCCATTTCCTAAGAAGGATCCTAGAGCGGTTGGGCCAACCAATAAATTTCCTGATTTATCAAATATCTTCAATACTGAGTTTACTGCATTGATATAATGGTTTGGTCCAACAGCTCCACTAGGGTCTGGAGGTGTTGCTCCACCTGATTCGTTAATAGAAATTCCATCAAAATTTTGCTCCAGCATATATGATGGAGTATCTCTCCCCTTTTCAGCCTGTCTCATAGGGTCATTACCATCAATCGGCAACCCAGTAAGATCAAGTTTTTCATTGGCTCTTATATTATTGGGAATAATCTTTATTTCATTGATTCTGTATTGTCGCTCTTCTGAACTTGCAAAGTCTTTTAAAGGAATTGTCTTTCCTACAAACCTTCCTTGGGATACTAATGATGCATTTTCTTGCGCATGATTCTCAAGTGAAAAACAAAGAAATAATAGAACAAGGGGTAGTAATTTTTTCATAGCTTTTGGAATTAAAAAAAATTTATAGATTTAAAACCACCAAATTACGAAAATGTTTTAGTAAAAAGCTTTCATTTGAATTCTTTTCGTCTGTGAATAATGATACTATAGTGTCAAATATTTAAAAATGAGAACTCTAAGACTTTTTGAAAAACAAGGGTTGAAAGAGTACTGTAGGACAGGATAAAATTGTTAGAAGTATCTCTTTTGTTTTTTTACTCATTTTCTTAGATCTCAACATTGATTCGTGGCAACGTTTTATTTTTTAGCTGCTAAACGTCTAAAAAAACACTACAGCTCTAAAAAGATTTTAAGCTTAAATCCATATTGTACACCGAGTGAGTTAAAGCTCCAGAAGAAATAAAATCGACGCCACATTCTGCATATTTTCTAATGGTTTTTTCATTGATACCTCCAGATGATTCTGTCAAACATTTGCCATTGATTAAACGAACAGCTGCCTTGGTATCTTCAAATGAAAAATTATCAATTAAAATTCTGTAGATACCGTCGTTTGTTAAAATTTCTTCAATTTCATCTATACTTCTCGCTTCCACAATAATTTTAATCTCTAAGTTTTTCTCATCTAAATAGGCCTTTGTTTTTGTAATAGCCTCAGAAATTCCGCCTGCAAAATCTATATGGTTGTCTTTAATCATAATCATATCATACAATGCAAACCGGTGGTTTACACCACCTCCTATTTTTACGGCCCACTTCTCTAAAGCTCTGATGCCTGGAGTGGTTTTTCTAGTATCTAAAATTTTGGTGTTGGTTCCTTTTAATAGATCAACAAAAAAAGCTGTTTTAGTTGCAATGGCGCTCATGCGTTGCATGGCATTTAATACAAAACGTTCTGCTTGAAGGATGGATTGAGATTTTCCGGAAACATGAAAAACTACGTCTCCATGGTGTACTTTAGCACCATCATTAATAAACGTTTCTAGGTGTAAGTCTGAATCAAAATATTCAAATACTTTTTTAGCAAAGGCTACCCCTGCAATAATACCAGTATCTTTTACTAAAAGCTTCGCTTTTCCTTGAGCATCAGAAGGAATACAAGACAGTGAGGTATGATCTCCATGACCAACGTCTTCTCTAAACCCATTTTTAATAATAAGGTTTAATTCGTTTTCAAATTGTTCTGGAGAAATCATGTTTTGGTATTCTTAATGCTAAAATACGATTAAATGAGAAAAATGATGACAATATTTGTAATTTTGAAAAATGAAAATAAAACTGCTTGTTATTGGCAAAACAGATGATAAAAATCTAGTACAACTGATAGAAAACTATCAGAAACGGTTGCAACATTATATTGGTTTTCAGCTAGAGGTGATTCTTGACATTAAAAATGTGAAGAATTTGAGCGAAATTCAACAAAAAGAAAAAGAAGGCGAACTCATTCTTTCTAAACTTCAGAATACAGATCAATTAATTTTGTTAGATGAAAAAGGAAAAGAATTTCGATCATTAGATTTTGCTAATTTTTTACAAAAAAAAATGAATTCTGGAATTAAACAAATGGTTTTAGTAATTGGTGGACCTTATGGGTTTTCTGAAACTGTTTATAAAAAAGCAATGGGAAAAATATCATTGTCTAAAATGACTTTTTCCCATCAAATGATTCGTTTATTTATTGTTGAACAATTATATAGAGGTTTTACCATTCTAAAAAATGAACCTTACCATCACGAGTAGCTATTCTCCTATTTTTTGAGCTGCATTATAGATAAGAATAATCTCCATAATCAATACTGGTACCAATAAAAAAGAGGATAAAGGAGAAAAAATAATACTAATAAACATAGCTCCATTTACAATCTTTAAAATTCCAATAATTTGCGCAAAAGAACCTAAATAATCTTTTAGTTTCATTACCCCAATTCCAAGAATTAACTCAGCGGTACCAAACAAAATCAAAATTATAACACTAGATAGAAGTTCTGTTGTATAATCACTAAGGTTAAAAACAGAAAAAGAAATCGTTATCAGTACTATTAAAAGCTCAATAATAAAATATACATAAGAAGCTGAGACAATTATTTTATTATTTAAAATATTTCCAAGCTTCTTATATCCGTTTAGAAAGAAAAACAAAGAAATTAGAAATGGAATTCCCCATCCTATTCTCAAAAACAATCCATTGTTATAAAAATCTCCATCAGAAATTAATATAAATTCTATAATCATTCCAATTACGGAAGTAATTGAAACAAAGATTCCTGAAATCCAACTTACTCTTAGTACACTTTTATCAGAAGCTGAAAGTTGAATTTTATTTTCTTCATGAATACTTTCTTCAAAGAAAGTTCCTGCATCTATCTCTAAAGCCTCTAAGATCGTTTTCACCGTAAAACTTCTGGGTGTTACATCTCCAGCTTCAATTCGCTGTATGGTTCTTACATTGATATTACATATTTCTACCAATTCTTCTTGAGTTAAGCCTTTTTGTTTTCTTAACTCTAAGATCTTTTTACCTAAACCTGGTTGTTTCATCGTAAATACATTTTTAAATTCCATACAATGTTACGTGTGTTTGTGTTTTACTCAAATTATTATGACTTACATTTACCCGACATTTAAACGACAAGTCAATATTAACAAGGGATTGCTATTTATAATTATCAAATGCAAAATAGTTGTTTTTTTGATTTTTTTTACTTTTTATTCCATAAAACAACCAAGTTTATTTCCTTACTTTTACCAAATAATACTGAATTCTAATCAGAAATAATGAAATTAGTCTTTGCCACAAACAATCTTAATAAACTTAAAGAAGTTCAAGAAATTCTTTCTGATTCTATAGAAGTTTTGTCTTTAAAAGACATTGGTTGTTTTGAAGATGTAGAAGAAACCGAAGCTACCTTAGAAGGCAATGCTAGACTAAAAGCAGATCATATTACTAAAAATTACGGATATCATTGTTTTGCAGATGATACCGGTTTAGAAGTAGACGCATTGGATGGAAAACCTGGGGTGTATTCTGCTAGATATGGAGGAGAACATGGTAATTCTGAAAAGAACATGCAAAAGCTTCTTAAAGAACTACAAGGAAAAGCAACAAGAAAAGCACAATTTAGAACAGCTGTTGCGTTAAATTTAGACCATAAACAGTACCTTTTTGAAGGAATTTGTGAAGGAGAAATTTTAACAGAAAAAACAGGAACTGGAGGTTTTGGTTATGATCCCATTTTTAAGCCTACAGAGGCCTCTACCTCGTTTGCAGAGATGAATTCTGAAGAGAAAAATAAGATTTCTCACAGAGGAATAGCCATCCAAAAACTAGTTAATTTCTTATTACATATAAAACCAACCTAATGAAAAAAATTACCCTACTAGTAATTAGCCTGCTATGGTTGAATAGCTGCGCAAAAAAAACAGCAGAGACCAATATGAATACAAAACAATTGCGTCATGTGGTCTTGTTTAAATTTAAAAAAGAAGCGCCACCCGCAGCTATTAAAAAAATAGAAGATGCTTTTATAGGATTGCCTGCTACAATTAAAACTATTAAAAGTTTTGAATGGGGCTTAAATAATAGTCCTGAAGGTTTAGACAAAGGACTTACTCATTGTTTTTTTGTTACTTTTGACTCTGAGAAAGACAGAGATGAATACCTGCCGCATCCTGCACATCAAGAATTTGTAGCTATTTTAAAACCTCATTTAGAGGATGCTGTTGTTGTGGACTACTGGGCTAACTAAAAATATGTAAACTATAGTTTTCTATCTACTATGAAACAAAAATCATACACAAAACAATTTAGTGCACTTTTTTGTGTGTTGATTTTATTGGTACTCATCAATATCAGTTTTGGATCTGTTTCTATTCCTTTTCATGAGATACTAGATATCTTATCAGGCGGCAATAGCAGCAAATCTAGTTGGGATCTTATCATTCTTCATTTTAGACTTCCCAAAGCAATTACAGCTGTTTTAGTAGGTTCTGGATTGGCCATTGCTGGTTTGTTAATGCAGACCTTGTTTAGAAACCCTTTGGCAGGGCCTTTTGTCTTAGGAATCTCTTCTGGTGCTAGCCTGGGAGTGGCTATCTTACTGTTAGGTTCTGGTATCTTTGGCGGAGTTTTAGCAACCATTGCTTTTTCTAGCTGGGGTTTGGTCATTGCTTCAAGTATTGGTGCAGGCTTGGTAATGCTGGCTGTATTAGTAACCGCTACCAAGGTGAGAAATACCATGAGTATTTTAATTATTGGTTTGATGTTTGGTACCGTTACCGCTGCTATTATAAGCATATTAACTTTTTTTAGTGATGCCGAGAAAATTCAGCAATTTGTATTCTGGGGCTTTGGGAGCTTAGGAAACTTATCTTGGAATGAAGTGCTGATTTTTTTTATCATATACCTCATCGCTGTGCTCAACGTATTTCAAATTATAAAACCACTTAATGCTTTTCTGTTGGGTGAGAACTACTCTAAAAGCCTTGGTATTAATATCAAAAAAAGTAGAAATATTATTTTACTGATTACCAGTTTATTAACGGGAGTCATCACAGCCTTTGCAGGTCCGATTGCATTTATTGGCTTGGCGGTTCCTCACATTACCAAATTGGTTTTTAAAACATCTGATCATAAAATACTACTCCCTGCGGTGGCCATTATAGGAGGTATTACCTTACTGTTTTGTGATGTCATTGCCCAATTACCAACTAGTGAATTTACACTGCCTATAAACGCTATAACCTCTTTGTTTGGAGCACCCGTAGTTATTTGGTTGCTGGTTAGAAAAAAGAAAATATACCTATGAGTACTGCCGTCAAAAATAGTATTGAAACAAGGAATTTACATGTTGGGTACCGACAAAAAAATTCAGTGGACCTAATTCAACAAAATATTTCTATTCAATTTGTTGCGGGTGAATTTGTTAGTATTTTAGGTAAAAATGGCATCGGTAAATCTACCTTGCTAAGAACACTTACCGGGGTGCAAGATGCTATTTCTGGGGATGTTATAATTAACGGAAGGAATAGCAACTCCTATGATTTTAAAGAACTGTCTACCATCATTAGCCTGGTCCTCACAGAGCGTTTACCCGACAGTCAGTTAACAGTTTTTGAATTGGTTGCATTAGGCAGACAGCCCTATACAAACTGGGTTGGAAAGCTAGAGAAGAACGATGTTGCAAAAATTAAGTGGGCATTAGAGCAAACAGAAACAGCTGCATTGGCTCATCGGTATTTTCATGAGTTAAGTGACGGTCAATTGCAACGGGTATTCATTGCAAGAGCACTGGCACAAGACACTCAAATTATTATGCTAGATGAACCCACAGCTCATTTGGACATGCATCATACCATCAAAATTTTTCAATTGCTAAAAAAGCTTTCACAAGAAACCAACAAGACGATTATTATGACAACCCATGAGGTGAATTTAGCCATTAGCTCAGCCGATCAACTTATTCTACTAACTGAAAAAGAGGTGGCTGCAGGCAAAAAAGAAGCATTAATTGCTAGCAATGCTTTTGATCACTTGTTTTCTTCAGAAATTATTAACTTTAACGCAACTTTAGAACAATTTATCGTGACTCAAAAACAATAAATTATACTTTTGATTTTTTATAAAAAAATAGTATCCAATTATTAAAACCTAAACTATAATCTTTATATCTATGAAAAAAATACTTTTTGCAGCAAGCATATTCGCTTTTACCGCTACTATTTCTTCTCAAAGCACAACAGACACAGCTGTTAACTATGGGACTTCAATTACCGCTAAAGATCTTGGAAATCATTTGTTTACCTATGCCTCTGATGAATTTGAAGGTAGAGATACAGGGGAGCCTGGTCAGAAAATGGCTGTTGAATATTTAAAGAATTTTTATGTGAGCCAAGGAATCATTTCACCCATAGGCGGAGATGACTATTACCAAGAAGTTCCTGCTGCATATATGAATAAGTTAAGTAGACGTGGACAAATAAAAGATTCTGAAAATGTACTTGCGTTTATCAAAGGTTCTGAAAAACCAGATGAAGTCATTGTAATTTCTGCACATCTAGACCACGAAGGAATGAACAAAGCCGGTGAGGTTTTTAATGGCGCTGATGATGATGGTTCTGGAACCGTGGCTATCTTAGAAATAGCAGCGGCTTTTAAAAAAGCTTTAGATGACGGAAATGGTCCAAAAAGATCTATTTTATTTTTACATGTAACGGGAGAAGAAAAAGGCTTGTTAGGTTCTAAATATTATACTGAAAACCCCATTTTTCCAATGGCAAATACCATCGCTAATTTAAATATTGATATGATTGGTAGAATAGATGAGCGTCACAAAGGAAACCCAAAGTATATCTATTTAATTGGCTCTGATAAATTAAGTACTGAACTACATGAAGTTTCTGAGGCAGTGAACAAAAAATACATGAATATAGAATTAGATTATAAATACAATGATGAGAATGATCCTAATAGATTCTACTACCGATCAGATCATTATAATTTTGCAAAAAATAATGTGCCTATCATCTTCTATTTTAATGGAACCCATGTAGATTATCACAAAAAAACAGACACGCCAGACAAAATTAACTATGAGCAGTTAGAAAATAGAACACGACTTGTATTTTATACTGCCTGGGAAGTTGCCAATAGAGAGGGAACAATTGTAGCTGATAAGGTTGAAAAAGTGGAGAAAACTAAATAATTACAGCTATTCACAAGAATTTTAAAAGTCAACTCAAATGAGTTGGCTTTTTTTAATGCATTATTTTAAAAAGCAATTCTTTTAAGATATCTCTATTAGACTGGTTTGCTCCTACTCCTTTGCTTTTTACATCAGCATCGCGTAACAAAGAAATAATTTGTGCCACCTTACGCATCGGATAGTTTTTAGCAGCTGTGATATAATCTACCACAAAAAAACTACGAATTCCTAAGGCTTTAGCTACGTGATCTCTAGACTTGTTTTGCAATCCGTGATATATTAACAGCTGGGTAAAATAACTATTTAGCAAAGAGATGGTCATCACCAATGGATTGCCTTTTGGGTTTTGTGCAAAATACTGGATGATCTGATTGACTTTTAAAACTTGCTTCTCTCCTACTGCCTTTCGCAATTCAAAATTATTATAGTCTTTAGAGATGCCAATATTGTCTTCTATATGCTGGGGTGTAATAATAGTTTGTGGTGGCAATATGGTAATAAGCTTCTGTAACTCATTGTTAATCTTACTTAGATCAGTTCCTAAAAACTCTACCAACATTTGAGCTGCTTTGGGTTCTACCTGGTAGTTTTTACCTCCTAGCACCCTTCGTATCCAGTCTGACACCTGGTTTTCATACAAGCGTTTGCTTTCATATACCAGTCCTGATGAACGTATTGCTTTAAATACAGCCTTGCGTTTGTCTATCTTATTGTATTTGTAGTTTAGCACTAAGACCGTAGACGGTTGTGGGTTTTTAGCATATGCCGCTAATTTGTCTATGGTTCTGCTTAAATATTGTGCTTCTTTTATAATAATCACCTGCTTTTCTGCCATCATAGGAAAACGCTTTGCGGCCCCTACAATATCTTCTATTTCTACATCACGACCATACATGACCGTTTGGTTGAATTCTTTTTCTTCTTCCTGTAAAATATTCGCTTCAATAAAATCAGAAATCTTATCTATATAATACGGCTCTTCACCCGTTAATAAGTAGATAGGCTTTACCATTCCACTTTTAATATCAGAAACAATTTCATTTATTTCATTCATACAATATACTATAGTACCCCAGACATTAGCCACTAATTACTTAAAGTGAATTGTATATGACAGCTGCCTAACAATTAGCGTAGTTTTTATTACATTTAACCCATGCAAGAACTGAATTTTCCATCCTATGCATTCAAACTCAAATCTAGCGAAAATAAGACACTTATTTTTGATATTATTAGAAAAAAATATGTGGTCTTAACACCAGAAGAATGGGTGCGGCAGCATGTGCTTCGGTTCTTACTAGAAGAAAAGAACTATCCTGCTTCGTTAATTGCCGTAGAAAAGCAACTTAAAATACATACCAGAACCAAGAGAACCGATATAGTGGTGTATAATACCCAAGGCACTCCAGAGGTATTAATAGAATGCAAAGCCCCAAGTGTAAAAATAACACAGGACGCCTTTGACCAGATTGCACGCTACAATCTCACCGCCAAGGCATCCTATTTAATGGTAACCAATGGCCTATCACATTTCTTTTGTCAGATAGATGCTGAAAATGAAACCTATGTTTTTTTAAAGGACATTCCGGAGTATTAGAATAATAATGGCTATTAAATTTTATTACTACACACTTTAATACTATTATTAATTTTTCAAATTGTTCTATTTTGGCTTATTTCTATGAATGTTTTGAATTAAGACGAGACGTTACAGATGGCACAGACAGGGTTGTAATGATTGATAGGTGATGTTTATTCATATACAACACCCTACTCATCATCATGTAATGAGCGATACCGATCTCTCATCATCTCAGCATATAGTTCTAAAGAATTAATGTCTATTGAATCAAATAACCTTTCATGTACTTCCGCTTTTTTGAAGGTTTTAATTTGAACTTTCTTTAGATTTGAATCTTCTCTTTTAGTACTAGATGTGTTTCTCTGTGCGTGTTTTGCAATTTCTTTTAGATAAGTCTTGTTGTCCATTTTGCTAGTTATAATAATTAATTATTTAATAAATTACAACAAGAAGTAATGTGGGTTGCTCGTTTGTTTTGGAGAGTTCCCGCATGCTAAACCACCGTGCTTCGAGTAAGTCGGTTGGTACGTATTGCTACGTTCCTGATGCACTACAAATATAAGAATATAATTGTAACCAATGGTTTATTGAGAGCTAGTATACAACAAGTATGGTTTTTTAGATACGCTGTTCCCTAGGGCTACTCTTTTTCTAAGCTCAAGCTAATTAAGACGCCATTTCCACTTGTAGGCGCTTCGCTTGTTAATACAGCAAATCGAGCATTATTTTCAGAGCTATTTGTACTGTCACCAAAAACAGCATCAAAAATAAATTCATCTTCAATCGTAAGTTTGAAAAAAGTTTCTATAACAAATCCTGTTCTACGTTTTTCAACATCAAGTTTCCAATACATATTTCCACTGTAAAGAGTATCATTGCGAGTAAAGCTATACGCAACTTTGTTTTCGCTAAAGTTAAAATATCCCAGTGCACCTTCTTCTGTTAAGTTTGATGAAGGATTAAAGCCCGTTGGAAAAAATTCACCATAGAGAGAGAAAATTTCCGTTACGTTCCAAACTCCTTCAAGAGAATCTTCGGCTTGTAATTCATCGTCAACACATGAGGTAAAGTGCACACAGGTGACTACAAAAATTAAGACCGTAAGAATGCTGTTTTTTAGGGGCATAGCGTATCTATTTTAGAGTTAATAAAAAATCTTTTTCAAAGATATACAACAAAAACATATTTACAAACCTTATTTAGATTTAATTTAAATAGTGAAGTGTGAAGAGTGAAAAAATATGAAAAGTACCCTTGATGTTCTTTTGATGGTTGGATAGCAACTAACAAGGGATTATTAAAGTATTATTTGGTTTTGGGATTTTTATTAATTATTGTTTGAGCTATATGAGATAGAATATTCAATTAATTATATATTTATCTAGGTTTTTTATTTTTGAGGTTAGTTTATTGATTTTATTGATTAAATTAAGATTTGATGTTTTCTCATTATCGTTAAATAATCATATAATATAGATAAACTTATTTTTAATTCAATAAACGTGTTGTGAGCTGTTAATAAATTATAATTCTATGTAAAGAAAACTTAGTGAATTATTTTTAGAGTATCATTATATTTGAATATCTATGATTAAAATAAAAAGTAAAAAAATTGAAAAAATTATTGGAGAAATAATAGACCAATACACGTATGCAGATACCTCTGAAAGACCTTGGATTATTGGTTTTAGTGGAGGTAAAGATTCTACCGCAATGCTTATGCTTGTTTGGATTGCATTACAGAGAATTAGAAATGAATTTCCGCAACCTTATCAACTAAGAAGACCTGTTCACGTTGTCTGTAATGATACAATGGTTGAGAATCCTATAATCTCTACCTATGTTGAAGATGTTTTGGCAAAAATAGAAATATCTGCAAGAGAACAAGGGTTACCAATATTTGTAAAAAAAACTACACCAAAATTAGAAGAGACCTTTTGGTTTAATTTAATAGGTAAAGGATATCCTGTGCCTAATAATACTTTTAGATGGTGTACTGATCGATTAAAGATTAGACCAACTTCAAGTTTCTTACATGATCAAATTGATGAAAAAGGCGAGGCTATCGTTTTACTAGGAACTCGATACGACGAAAGTAAAACAAGAGAACGCTCCATAAGAAAGCATGAAGTTGAAGGTAGTAGAATTAATAAACATCCTACGAGCCTTAATACGTTCGTTTATGCCCCCATAAAAGAAATGGTTGTCGAAGAAGTTTGGTATATTATAAACACTATTACATCGCCATGGGGTTTTGATAATTCTATCCTTTTTAAAATTTATGCTGATGCAAGTGCAGATGATTATGAGTGTCCTACTGTAGTTACAAACAAGGAGCACAAGACTTGCGGACAAAGTCGTTTTGGTTGCTGGACTTGTACAGTAGTTGCGGAAGATAAGTCAATGGCTGCTCTTGTAAACAATGGACAAGAATGGATGGAGCCTCTTTTGAAATTTAGAAGACAATTGGTGCAAGATAGAAATTTAACTAAAAATAGAAGTAAATACAGACGTAATGGTATGGTTGCCTTGAATGAGGATGGAGATGACTTCGGAAGAATGTCAGCAGGATATTGCGCAAGAATTTTACGAGATCTATTAGAAACTCAAAAAGAAGTTCAAAAAACAAGACCTGATCTTATTTTGATTACTAATCAAGAATTAATTGCAATTCAGGTGATTTGGAATCGAGATATGAACTTTGATTATAATGTATCTGAGATTTATCAGGATGTCTTTGGAAGAGAGTTAAATGCCAATAACATGAAGTCTCTTGATCATACAGAAAGAAGATTATTAAAAGAAGTTTGTATAGAAGATCCCTCTTATTTTAGTTTGATTGATAATTTAATTTCATTGCAAGAATCAAAGACGCTTATGATTTCTAAATATGGTTTAAATAATGATCTTGAAAAGAGAATTGAAGAATTTGTAAATCCGAAGCAAGGATGAGAATATCAGACATAGCAATAAATAATTTTCGAATTTACAGAGGTGAAAACCATATAGATTTTGAAAACAAGACGGATAAAAACATACATTTAATTGCTGGGAAAAATGGTTTTGGCAAAACTACGTTTCTTACATCCTTAATTTGGGTGCTATATGGCAAGCAAATGTCTCAAGTGGAGGATAAATATAAAATAGATATTCGCCATGTTGGAGGATATGACAAATATTTAGAATCTCTTCTAAATAGAGATTTAAAAAGAGAATTTGATAATAAACAAATTGATCACGCTGATTTCTTTGTAGAGTTGAAACTAGAAGATATTCTAATTCCCTCGATACCTTGTAAAAAGGTAGTTATTAGACGTTCGTATAATTATTTTAAGAAGAAGGAAACTTTAAGCATTTTAATAGACGGTCAAGAAAACGAATTAACCAAAGAAGTAGGTTATGAAGTATTCATTAATGATTTCATTTTACCTAGGGAAATTGCTAAGTTTTTCTTTTTCGATGCTGAAAAAGTAGTGACACTTGCAGAAGCCAAGTCAGTGAGTGAGTTGAGATCTCTAAGTAAAGCATATTCTGAAGTATTAGGAATTAAAAAATATGAAGATTTAAAACAGAGTTTGCATATTATACTTTCAAAATTAAGAAGAAGTGGAGCGACTGAATTAGACCAAGAAAAGTTAGACAAACTCATCCTAAAAGAGGGAGATTTAAAAAGGCTTATCGAATTAAATGAAAACAAACAACTTGATATAGAGGAAGACCTTTCTGGTTTGAGATTGCGTATTGACCACATACAAGAACAGTTGATTAGAGAAGGCAATTCAATGACATTAGAAGAATTGAAAGTTCTTAAAGATGAACGTGATGCTTTAAAAAAAGATCTTGAATTAGCAAAGGGCGAACTAAAGAAATTGATGGATATCGTTCCTTTAGTTATTGCTGGCCCTAGACTTGATGAATTGATTCAGCAATTAAAAAAGGAATCGAAAATTAAACAAAAAAGTGTTGACCAAGATTTGTTAAAAAAAGAGATGAATTCTTTTTCGAATGAACTTAAAAATGAGATTGCAAATATTGGAATTGCAAAAGGACAATTGAGTAAAATTGAATTCGCGCTTCAAAAACTAATGGGTGATCGAGAAAGTAATGCTGAAGTTGTTACCGGAAATATTATACTTGATTTTGATGAGGCAACAACACGATCAGTTTTGGCGACTTATGATTACATCAAGAATTCTTTTAAAAGTCAGTTTGAACACATTGTTAAAAACGAAAAAAATGTAAGACAACATCTCGGTAGAGTCAACCGAAAGATCAAGCAAGGAGAAGTTCGAAAAAACAATCCAATAGCTCAGCAGCTTAGAGAAGATAAGCTTGAACTCACTCAAAAACTTGAAGCGTTGTCTTTGAAAAAAGGAGGTTTAATAGCCGAATTAAGCAGTTTAAAACAACAAGGTGCATCGAATCAAAAGGTGCTCTCAGAAGAAGAAAAGAAATTTAAAGTTGTTGGAAATGATCAGAAGAAATATGACGTCACTTTAATTCTTCTTGAGAAATTAAAAGTTCTTACTGCGCGCATCAAACAAGAGAAGAAATATGCACTGCAGAATTCGATCCTGATGGGCTTGAATAAGTTAATGCATAAAAACAAGTTCGTCTCTAAAGTTAATGTTCGTATTGAAGATGAGGTTATGGATATAGATTTAATCGACCAGCATGACCAAATTATTAATAAAGATACATTATCAAAGGGCGAGCAACAATTGTACGCTACAGCGCTTCTAAAAGCCCTAGTAGATCAATCTGGAATAGATTTTCCTGTCTTTATTGATAGTCCATTGCAGAAATTTGATAAAGAACATTCAAGTAACGTAATACAGCAGTTTTACCCAAGTATTTCTGACCAGGTTGTGCTATTTCCTTTATTGGAAAAGGAGTTGACTAAAAGTGAATACGAGCTCTTAAAACCACATTTAGGAGGTGTTTATTTAATAAACAACGAACCTCAAGGTTCATCTGTTCAAAAATACCCCGTCAACGATTTGTTTAATCAATTTAATAAGCAACATGTTCTCACACATTAAAACTAGTAAAGAAAATAAAGAGGTTGTTACCCAATTGACCAACAAACTAAATTTAGGTGCAGAGAATGTGATTGCAAGAATTGCGTTGGCTCATTCTTTAGCCCAAGAAGAGAAATTAGATTTAACAAATTTAAAAGATTCTGGTGGTAAAGAATATTCTAGCAAAGTTCTTTTTGGCGATTATACAGATTATTATGCTGGAATGGTTGCTCTACATTACAACCTACATATCTCAGATAAAGATCTCGCGAAGTACATAAAAATACATATTGATGAGGGACTTCAATTATTACACGAAGAAATGAATCAAAAATCTAATATTGATGGTTATGATTTTTTGATTGAGAAGGTTGAAACTGGAATAGAAGGATTATTTTAAGCTCCAATTACAATCCAAGCCCATGTTTTTAGCAATTTCATATTGCGGTAAATAAAAGGCATCCATTTTTTTAAATTGTTTTTTTGAAAGACGATTTAGTTCTTCCTTGGAGCAGTTAAATAGGTTATAGTAGCTTTCTAGTGGTTTATTAAAACTTTCTAATACCATATTAATTTTATTTAAAATAATTCAATTTTAGTTCTCATCATTCCGTTCCAATAATTCCTCAATAAAAGCATCTGGGTTATTAAAATGACTTTCATCCTCTCTTATTTTACTTTGTATAATTTCAAAACCACCATTTGCATATTCTTCAATAACATTAATAACTTCTTCTGGATCTGTAAGGCATTTATAACCTTTTTTGGATTTAGATAGTGCCAGTAATATTAATGCATCAGCGAGTTCACCACCGTTATTATTAATTACACTAAATTTAAATGCATCTCCCTTCCCACCAGAGCCCAAAGGAATTCTTTTATCATTGATAAAACCTATTATAGCGGCCCAAGTGTAGCCTTCCCAAAGTTGTGAAAAGTATTTACGATCAATATTTCTTTGTGACCCCTGCACACCACAAAACTTATCTAAAATTCCTTCACGGTGGATGGTTCTATATTTTAGTCTTTTATCTGATAATTCGCTAACTAATGACATGTGTTTAATTTTTTATAGGTGTTATTGTAGAATAGGCTTCTTTGCGATTCATCTTTTCATTTCCTGTATTGTTTTTGATTTTTAAGAAGAATAAACTACTGATATAATTTTTTTGCTTAATTTCTTCAATTTCATCTTCAGAAATATCTTTAGTAATCACTATACTTTGAACAAATGTTTCTGATATAGATTCTAAATAAGCAAAAGTGGCTTTATCATCTAAGTTTGATGTTGGTGCGTCCGTTATAAAAGGATATGAAGTTTCTTTATATTCATTCGTTAAAGAAATAATAGCATTTATAATACACATCTTCATTAATGTGTAGTGGCCAGTATTATAGTTTTGTAACTCTCTACCTTCATCATCTACATTTAAGACTCTAAAAGTTTCTCTATCAATTTTAATATTTCCATCTATAGTTTTGTTAACGCTAGTGATCTCTGAAAAACTAATATTAGCCTCGGACTCAATTAAGCCAATTAACTTATTGTATTCATTCTGTTCTATTTCAGAAATATGATTTGCCAAGTACTTTGTGTATTTTGCTATCTCTTCTTCAACTACATTAATACCAGAATCAACTCTTTGAATTTTGGATTGCTCTCCTTCAAGTTTAGAAATTTGCATATCGGCATCCCTAAGTGATGCCCTATAAGTTGCAATCTTCCTATTTAAATTTCTAACTACCTCATTCAATGTTTTATATTCACCATGTTTATTTCGGTGAGTTTGAGCACCTTCAGAAACATCAATACCTCTTTTTGTATACAATTTGTCTATATCATCATTTACTGCTAGTAATTTATCATGATAAATTTTTCGCTCTTCATATAATCCATTGAGCTTCTTTTTGTGTTCAATGATTTCACCTTTAATAGAATCATAATTTCTGCTTAAATTAGCTAGTTTAGCTTTGAATGTTAAAACTTCTGTATTTATTTGTTCATTTTCAGGAGTTAAATATTCAGGTTTTATTTTCCTATTAAGCTTTGCTTTTATATTAGTGTAAGCCTCAGAATCTTTTTCAGCAGGTCGATCACAAATCATACACAATTCATTTTTTAGCATTTTATTTAAATATAAGTCACCGGGCACATCCATAGGGAGTTCGTATTCTTTACTTATTAAAGATTGTCTATAGTCTTCAAATTCAATTAATCGATCAGCTGCGGTTTGAAATAAATTTTTAGCACCGTATAGCATCCATAAACTTGAAAATCTTTTCCTTTCTCTTATATCTAATCTTTCTATATCATTATTAAGAGTTATAATATCATTACTAATTTCAATCTTCTCCTCGCTCAATTTTGGAAATTCTGCTAAAGCAGACAATGCTGATTCAACTTCATCCATTTGAGCTGTTCGTTCTCCAAGTGTTATTAATTTATCGTCTAGTAATTGTTTGTTATTTTTTATTGCCTTATTTTTTTCTTCAATTTGTCCAGATAAACTATCGTATAGTTTTACATTTCCTGATAATTTCCCAACTTCTTTCCGTGCTGTATTTGATATTTTTTTATCTACTATAGAGATAATATTATTCATTGTTTTATACAGAGGCACATATGATATATAGTCAATGGCCTTTCTTATTGTACCCTTATTGTCAAAGTCGATTAATTTATCTAATGCTTCACCCTGAAACCAGATATAAGGGCTAATTTTAGAAGGAAATAATTTTTCTATTATTTCCTTTGCTTCTTGTCCTTGATCAATTTCATGATTAGAATTTTTTTGATTAACATATTCTACTGTTAAAGTAGGAGCAGAAGTAGTCCAGGTGCTTGAATTAAAACAATCATTCATAGACCTCCTAGAAATCAGATACTCTCTTCTTATTGTGTACTCAACGGATTCTGAATTCCTCCCAGAGTCCGTTTTGACAACTATTTCTACTGATGTTTCTATTAAATCATTAATCTCATTTGAATCATATTTAGCTTTATCACTTACTAATGATATTCCAAGACTTTTGGTTGAAACCCAATCTTTACCAGTAACAAATATTTTATCATTTAATACCCAATAAAACGCATCAAATAATTTAGATTTACCAGAAGCAATAGAACCAGCTATAATATTTAAACCTTCTGTGAAATTAATTTCATGTTTATCTCCATAATAACATTGAAAATTTTTCAACTTAATTGACTTTATTAGCATCTTATTTTATTTTGTGATATAAATCATTTTCAAAACTTTTTGCAGCGCTTCCTTCTTGCGTGTATGAAGTATCTACTTCGATTACATAATCAATTAATTTTTTTGAAATCTCAAGTAAAGTTGTTTTACTTAAGTTGGTGTCTCTAAAATTATCGGTTTTATTCGTTATGCTTTCTAATAGCCTGTCATTAATTGTTAATTTCTTCATTGTTTTTTATAGTTTATCGTTCTCTATGTTTTCATTAATTAATTCAAAAATGTCTAAATTATATTCTTCTGCTACTTCTCGAATTTCATCATTTATAACCTCCATCATATTTTCACTTGAATATAAAAAATTTGCGACTCTCTTGAGTTCACCCTTAAATATACGTACTTCCATATCCTTAAGTTCTGAATCTTCGTTAATCATTAAATCAACTGAAGGAACAACAACCATATCATAAATATTAGCGTGATCTTTACCTTCAAAAGTTCTTAAGACTCTTCCTCTCCTTTGAATAAATTGTCTAGGGTTACCAGTACTAGCACAGAAAATCGCATTTTTAGTTATTGGAATATCTACTCCTTCATCTAAAGCCTTCATTGCTGTTAAAATCTCTAACTCACCATTTTTAAATTGATTCAGTACTTTATCTCTATTTTTTGTTTCTCCTAAAAATTGATACGTTTTATAGCCAAAACTATTGATGATTTTTGAATATTCATTTATTATTCTTAGATCCTCTTCCTCTATTGAAGAATCACAATTTTCACTAGTTTCCCGATCATATCCTTCCGGAACATAAACGAATGTATACTTTAACGATTCATTCTTTAATTTAACTTCACGGAAAATTTGTTCCAAACAGGTTTTTTTATTCCTAGCCTTATGAACAATTCTTTTTCTTTCAATTAATAATTGAGTAGCTGAATCTCTAAACTTACCATTAGTAAAATCAAAAAATTTCAATAATTTCCTAGTTATTTCTAAATATTGCTCCAATTCATCATGTTCTAGATTGACGAAGTACGGGTAGTAATAATATGGTGTTAAAAAGCCTTCATCAATAGCTTGTCGCATTGAAAACTTATATGTATGTGTTGGAGGGAAAGAGTTAAAAAATTCATATAGTTTTATTGACCCTTCATCATCATATATTCTCTCAGGAGTTGCAGACAGACCTATTCTCCTTTTGATTCCATTAGGTAAATTTCTTAAGGATGTTGCTGCTCCTAAATTGTGTGCTTCATCTGCAATTAGAGTTGTATTCTCAGAATTGATTTTTTTAATTAATTTTTGACATTTTGCCTTATTAAACGTAGCATAAGTAGTTATAAAAACATAATTATTATTTTCACCTATTCCGTATTGTTTGTTGAATAATATTCTATTCAAGTCTTTATCCCAATTCCTATTATTTGCTGAGGTAATTATATTGGTTAAATTAAACTTTCCGGCCTCCTGCTCCCATTGACTAACAAGAGTTCTAGTAGGAACAGTTATTATCACGGAATATTCTCCAGTCTTTTTAAATTCTTCAACGATACAATTCAGAGATGTCAAGGTTTTACCCGTACCCGTTGCCATAGCAAAGATACCTTTGTAATTATTATTAACCCATGCTAGGTAAGCCTCCTTTTGATATTCTCTTGGTTCATCATATGGGAATTTAGGTGTACTTGAAATTAATTTTAACTTTTTATAAAATCGCTCTTTTTTATTCTTAAGGATTTTTTTTACTTTTTCTCCAAAAGATGAATTGTCAATTTTTAAAGAATCATCTAACAAGTCTTGCTTGTCCTTATCATTACCATAATTATTAATTACAACTTCTATGTTTCCTGATGAAATGTGTTTATAATCTGGATGTTCACCATTAATTACTTTCTCAAAAACTTCTCTTTCAGAATCTACTCTTTCCCTAAAAACTTTACCTTCCCAGGGCACATTAACCTCAAAACTTTCAGAATTTTTAGTTAGAGCGGATAAAGTGAAATTTATGCTCCCATCTGTAGAAATATAATCAAAACCATCATAAAGAACCATTCTTTTACAATGAGCTAGATCAACATTATTAAACTTGACTGGTTGTATGATAAGTCGTTTATTTTTCTGTAAATACTTAAGACAATCGAAAAAGTGTTGACCGTAATCGCTAAGTTCAAACTCAAGTTTTTCAAGGTCATTAAAAATATCAATTATCTTATCTTCATTTTCTAGTGAATTATAATCAATAAGGTTTTCTTTGTCTTTAAGACTATAAACATGATTTGTTATAATTCTCATTTCGCCACCATTTACTACAAATTCAGCAAAACTCTTAGACAAGACCTTAATGGCATTTGAACTGAAGTAACCAAGAAATAAATCTATTTTTTTTGCAAGAGGGAATGCCTCATTATAGAACTGAAGGGGAATATGTTCAGAATCTGAACTATATTTATAAGTACTTGGAAATTTTATTTCTTTAAAATTATATTCCATTTTTTATAAGACTTTAGGGGTCTGTTCTTTATACAAGTTTAAATATAAGAAAAATGAGTAAAAAATAGTACTACTTCAGAAATATTTTAGAAATATGAATATTATTGAATAGTAAAAAAGCTAAGGATTTAGTGGGTTGGGGCATTATTAGATATTTAACATAAAAAACACACAGGTTATTTCTATACTTTTTATAAAAAGCAACAGGTGTATTTTTTTGTTTTTGGGGAAATAGAGCTGAGTTGCTTTTATCTGTTATTCTGTAAACGCCAAATTTGATATTTGGAGGACTTTGTTAAAATACACAGAGCTTTAGGTTACGCACAAAAACCCTATGTTTTTTATATATTGTTGTGTGTAGTTTAGTTAAAGCGTATGATGGTTATGGATTTGGTAACATTATAAATATGAAAAGTAGCGGATTAAACTGTACTAATTTTCAGTTTATCACTATTTTTTACTTATTTTCTTATACGTTAGATTTAGCGCTGTAAAAGCTATTTTTTATCTTTTGATTTTGATATATACAGTTTCTAATCCTGTGCTAGTCCATTTAATCTTCAATGTGTCATATTTATTCAGAGTAATAACTCCTATATGGGGCTTGTCTTGATAAAATACAGTGATTTTGTTTTTGTCTAAAATATAAGGTTCTTTTTCTTTTCCTTCATATTCTACAATATTAAAAGACGTAGAAGTTAAATTAAAATCAGCAAATATAGCCGTAGGGTCTTGTGACCAAAGTCCAAACAGTTTTGTGGTGTCAATTTTTAAATTTCTAAATACAGTTTTATTTGGTTGCTTAATTTGGTTAAGTTCTATTTGTCTTGAACTTAGCTCATTTTTTGAGTTAAGATTTGTTTTTGTTTCATTTTTAAAAGTAATATTATCAGTAACTCTCTCATGTCGACAGGAAAAAATTAAGACAATTAATGCGAAAGTTATTAATCTGTTCACGTGTTTTTATATATATGTCTAGTCCTGAAATATGGCTACAGGTTAAAATTGAATTTACGCTGATAATTTATATACCATATTAGGTGTTTTATAATCTAAAGATAAATGTAATCTTACTTCATTGTATAAATTAATTGCATTTTTTGCAGCTCGTTTAGCGTGAGCCACATTATCAAAGGTTTGGTCTAAATAAAACTCATCTTTTAAAATTCCATTTACACGTTCAGCCATAGCGTTTTCGTAACAATGATTTTCTTCTGTCATACTAATATCTATCTTTTTTCTTTTGAGTATTTGTGTGTATACATTACTGCAATACTGTATACCTCTGTCTGAGTGGTGTATGAGTCCTTTAATGTTTTTAGCTTGATAATTCGCCTTATTAAGTGCTCTCACACATCCTTTTAACTCCAAGCTGTCACTCAGGTCATAACCCACTATTTTCCTAGAATACATATCAGTTATTAAAGCCAGGTAACAAAACCCTTTTACGGTTCTAATGTATGTGATATCAGATACCCAAACTTGGTTAGCTCTAGTAACTTCTAGGTCTTTTATGATGTTATTATATTTATAAAAACGATGATAAGAGTTCGTTGTTCTCGCACTGGTTCTCCTTCTAAGCGTCAGCATTTGATGTTTTCTAAGCAGATTAAATAAAGTATCTCTACCAACTTTAATATTTGCTTTATTAAAATCTACATGTAACGATTTTACAAGTTTTCGTACTCCTTCTCTAGGAAGAGATTTGCGTCTTTTTCTAACGATATTAATAATCTGTTGTTCTCGATTTAAACGGTTATCAGCTCTGTTTTTATGCTTGTAATACGCATCACGTTTAAGTCCAAAACAATGGGTTATAGTTGTTAAAGAAGCAAATCCCTTAGCTATCTTTTTAGCTTTAATTAGGGCTTTATAGGTCGCTTTTTTTTTAGTTCATTAACTGATTTATAGCCAAGATCTTCAGCTGCTACTTCAAGATAACAATCCTGTACCATAGCATCGAGATCTTTTTTAAGTAGTAGTTTTTTAAGCTGTTCAATTTCTTTTTGAAGTGCCTTAATTCTAGATATTTCGTCTTTTGTTTCCACTTTTACTCTGGTGTTCATTAAGTCTTTACGATTGTACTTTTTAATCCACACATTTACTGTTGTGGGTGCAATAGAGTAGAGTTTACAAAGCTCACTCTTTGTGTGTTTTCCGATGGTGAGTTCGGCTAAGATTTTTAATTTAAAAGGTTCACTGTAACGTCTAATTACTTTGTCATTTCTGTACATAATGTTTAAAATTATGTAGCCTTATTTCAGGACGGGTCAATAATTTATACAACGTTGTTGTATATGGTTTGTTGCGTGGTTTAGATAGTGAATTTAATAAATAAAACACAAACCAAGAAAGTCCGCGGGTGCTAGCAATTAATTTTATGAGTTGTTCTAAATAGTTATTTTATTATCAGTTTTTTAATTGTAGAAATATTTTTTGAAGTATTTTTTATTTTCAAAATATAAGTTCCAGTATTTAATTCTGGAAGATATATTGTTGTTGAATTATTTATAGTTGAATTTCTAGTATTGTATATATTTTGTCCAATGATATTATAAATAGTTATAACATTCTCTCCGTTTATTAAGTTCAATATTGTCAAATTGCTATCTGATGTTGTTGGATTTGGATATACTAATAGATCGTTATTCATGCTTTCAAAATTATAAACGCTTAAAGAAGGGTTTGTTAATGCTTGAAATGCATTTATCCTTCCGTGACCATAATATTGATCCCAACCGCTTGTATCGTCTGAATTACCAACTTGATCCTCAGAAGACTGTTCTAAAATTGTTCTTATCTCAGTAATAGTTAAATTAGAATCTACAGATAATAATAAAGAGATTAAACCAGCTACATGAGGTGCTGCTTGAGAAGTGCCTCCCCAATATGAATTGTAATTAGTGTTTGATGAATAACTTAAGCCGTAAATAAAATTTCCTGGCGCAACAAAATCCAATTCAGGACCATAGTTACTGCCACTTGTTGTGCTCCAAAAAAAAGGCACACTTCTAGTATCATCAGAATTTGTAGAACCAATAGCAAATGCATTAGTATATTTGGCTGGATATTGTATCACTGAATTTTGATTTCCAGTTGATACAACTACTGGAACATTATTATTATATGCGTAATTAATGGCATTTTCTAAAAGTGTTGACGATCCGTTTCCACCGACAGACATATTTATAACTGAGGCACCATTATCAACAGCATAATAAATAGCTTCTGCCCACCAACTATAATAACCACTATTGTTGTTATCTAATATTTTACAAATCATAATTTTTGAATTCCAATTGACGCCTGCATATCCTATATTATTATTCCCAGATGCAAGAGCAATACCAGTAACATTTGTACCATGACCGTGGTCATCTGTTGGGTCATTATCGTTATTTACAAAATCCCAACCATTTATATCATCTATATAATTATTAGCATCTGTGTCAGTGTCATTCTGACTTTCATTAGTGTTCTGCCAAATTCTTCCAGAAAATTCAGGATGATCTAATTTTGCTCCAGAATCTAATATAGCTACTATTAAATTAGGGTCTCCTTGTGTTATATCCCAGGCTAAATCTGTATCGATGTCTGCATCAGTAGTTGAATTCGATAATGAGAATGTCCCGTCATTATAATGTGACCATTGACGATTAAAATTGTTGTCATTTGGCGTGGTTTGAAAACCATGACCATACCCAACATAGTTTGGCTCAACATATTCGAATACACCTGTTTTTTTATACAACTCGATAAGTTCTTCTATGGGTTTGCTTGAATTGAGTTTAAGAATATAGGTATCTCTTTCTTTCTTGTTTCCTGTTAGTTCTATTGATTCGATTTTGTTCCTTTTATTCAATAAACTAATGTCTGAATTGTCAAATTTCTGAAGTTTTAAAACTTCACTGCTATTGGGTTTTTTAGTTGCTTTAAATTTCACTATCAACTCATTATTGTTTTGAGAAAATGAAAAATTACTAAGCAAAATGCATGATAAGACTAAAATTAATTTCTTCATATTTTTTTTTATTGTTTACAACTTCTTGTGTGCGGAATAAACGTTCTGTTTACAGGTGCTTATTTTTGGATCATAGGAACTTTTGTTAGATACGACTTTAGATGGTCTGTTTTATATAACAGTATAAATATAAGTAAAATGAGTATAAAATAATGTAACTACAGAAATATTTTATACCAATAGATAAAATTACTTAGTGTAACGGTTTAGAGTATGGTGTTTGGGGTATTAATAGAAAACTAACATAAAAAAAAACAGATTATTTTTATGCTTTTTATAAAAAGCAACAGGTGTATTTTTTTGTTTTTGGGGAAATAGAGCTGAGGGGCTTTTATCTGTTATCCTGTAAACGCCAAATTTTATATTTGGCGGAATTTGTTAAACTGCACATACCTTTAGGTTAAGCACAAAAACCCTATATTTTTTTTATATATTGTTGTGTGTAGTTTAGTTATAGTGTATGATGGTTATGGATTTGTAACGTTATATATATGAAACGTAGCGTCTCAAAGGTTCAATGATTTCATATTTATTATTAGCGGTTAGACTTTTTCTTTTTAAGATATTTTGGTTAAATTTCACAATCAACATTCTACACATAATTGATTTGTTGCTAAATATTTTTTTATTTTATTTCGTTGCTTATCATGAAGCCAAATATGGAATTCTATTAATGAAAACCATTCTTTCGTATTAATATCACCTAACATTAGATGATATTGTTTATTCTCTTTGCTACTTTTTTCTAAAATTTCTTGGAGGTCATTAACTTCTTTGATAAATAATAAAAAATCACGAACTAATTCATCTTTATCTCTTTTGATAGGTGTGAAATTTTCAACAAGTGGCTTTGGAAACCCCTCCATTTTTATGTGCACATTTTTTCTATACCCAAAGTCAAAAATAGCTATCCCATATTTATTTTTCCTTTTCTTTCTTTCAGCTGATTCTGTAACACTTTTTTTTAAATTTGGAATTTGGTAACTTCTAGATACTCTCATTACATGGTCATATACTTCTGCAAGAGACCACGATTTTTCAGTTGGCTTTATTTGAATTACCTCTTCATCCAATAATCTTAGATCAACTAACCATTCATTTGCTTTCTTATTAAATCTACTAACTATTTTTTTTGTGTCCATTTTTCTATTTATTTTAAAAGCACATAATTGTAGTTTAGTTTTCAATTGATTTAAATTCAAGAAACTTCATACTAAATAAACTTAAACAAATGCAAAGAACTGCTGACAATACTATTCCCAATCCTAATTTCGACATCAATTCCAACTCAATAGTAAACATTAGTAAACTAGATAAAAATGTTGATGCGCCAACCACCATCCCTCCTATTAGTCTATCTTTAGAACTGAATTGATAATTAGTTTGGCAATTCAAGCATTTAAAATCTTTGTATCCTTTCCAAAAGGATGCACATACTAATTTAAATGAGAAAGGTTTTTTGCATTTTTTACATTTCGTCATAATTATTCAGCATTTCTTTAATTACACAAGGTTTATAACGTAACTGCTATTTGTTTATACAGTGTTTGCAAATGTTAATTTTGTTTATTCTTGTTTAAATTTTAAATCTTTTTCTAAAGCTTCTATCATTTTACCTGCTATATCTTTATTAGAAATACTCTCAATACCTTCAAGGCCGGGTGAAGAGTTAACTTCTAAAAGAAGTGGCCCCTTTTGCCCTCTAATTATATCTACTCCTGCTACTTTTAAGCCTAATGTTTTAGTTGCTAACAATGCAACCTTTTTTTCTTCTGTTGTTATTTTTACTGTTGAGCCTGTACCTCCTAAATGGATGTTAGCTCTAAATTCTCCTGGTGCAGCAGTTCTCATCATACTACTAATTACTTTACCATTTACAACAAAGCACCTGATGTCTTCTCCTTTAGCTTCTTTAATGAACTCTTGGACTAAAATATTAGCTTTTAAACTTTTAAATGCATTGATTAAACTTTCTGCTGCTTTTTTTGTTTCTGCTAATACAACCCCTTTGCCTTGTGTTCCCTCCAACAGTTTTACAATTAAAGGAGCCCCACCTACCATATCTATTAGTTCATCTGTATCAAGCGGAGAATTAGCAAAACCTGTTGTTGGTATAGGTAAGCCTTTATTGATTAATAATTGTAGTGAAAACAACTTATCTCTAGATTGTGTAATTGATGAAGCAGTATTTAAGGTGTAAACACCCATTGCTTCAAAATGACGAGTTAAAGCGCACCCATAGAAAGTCATGCTAGGTTTAATTCTAGGTATTATAGCATCAAAATCACTTAAAACCCTACCTCCTCTATAATGGACCTCTGGTTTTTTACCATCTAATTTAATATAGCAATCTTTTATGTTTAAAAATTCTATATGATGCCCTCGTTGCTGTCCCGCTTCAATTATTCTTCTGTTACTATATAAATTGGGGTTACTTGCAAGAATTCCTATTTTTAACCCCGAAATTTTTACCACTTTTGAATGGTAGTGCTTTTCAAGAAGATCTTGTGTTGGCTCACCTAATAAATATGAAGACTCTGGATCTACAAGCATTTTACCAGACATGGCTTGGCGCCCCAAGAGCATACGGTGGCCCATAGAATCTCTATTTGCTAACGTTAACTCTACCTCCCAAGTATTATCTGCAATGGATAGAACTGTTTTAATTACAAACCTAAGTTCACTATTTCCACTAGAATTTTTAATTTTCCTTTTATCAAAAACAGGTGCTTCGCAATGAACTACTGTTCTGCCATCGTTTTGAATTGGATGAACATCAAAAACAACCCATAAAATACCATCTTTTTTAAAAGAAGAAATATTTATTGCATGTAAGGCAGATGTTTTAGCTCCTGAATCTATTCGGGCTTTTATTGTTGGTATATTAATTTGTGGAAAACTACACCACTCAACACTACCAATAATTATTTTTTCTGAATTCATTTATATTTTTTATTGAAACAAATTGATTTGTTTTTGATTTGTTTTTTACTAATCGCACACAAAAAAAAGTAATTGTCTGTCTCTTTATACACATCTGACGCTGCCGACGAATAGAGAGGTGTAGATCTCGG
>OJHG01000293.1_pt1 | contig 28426 bp, 24 predicted proteins | sample 1594761 | NCBI WGS metagenome assembly OJHG01 (sample SAMN05416786, study PRJEB24817) | seawater metagenome | isolation source: Sea water | place: Canada:Atlantic | collected 2013-07 | reverse complement strand
CATCAACCACGGCTTTAATACCTTCTGGCGCGGCCACTAAAAAAAGCCCCATGATTTTCTTACAGCCCTTTTGCTTCAGTAAATCGATGGTGGCAATTAACGTACCACCAGTCGCTAACATTGGGTCAACGATTAATGCTGTGCGCTCATCAATATTTTTTACTACTTTGTCAAAGTAAGCCACAGGCTGCAGTGTATCTTCGTCTCGATACAAACCAACCACACTGATTTTTGCATTAGGGATTAGTTCTAATACGCCCTCAAGCATGCCCAGCCCAGCACGAAGAATAGGTACTACCGTAATTTTCTTGCCTTTGATTTGCTTAACTTCAACATCATCACCTGACCAGCTTTTTATCACTGCACGCTCTGTTGGTAGCGTTCGTGTAGCTTCGTATGTCAGCAAGTTGCCTACTTCTGATGCTAACTCACGAAAGTCTTTACTGCTAATTTTGGAGTAACGCATCAACCCCAATTTGTGTGCAATCAATGGATGAGTTATTTCATGAACGGCCATTTTACTTCCTTAAGTATCTGTTTTACACAGTTTAACCGCTCAAACCATTTAGGCAAAATTAACCTAACGTATTTTCTCCTACATTCACGGTGCTACCGTCAGGTAATGTCATTTCTATTTTAATACTTCCTCCTACTGCCGCGAGGTAAGCCGAGGCTCTATGAAGGGGAACATCCTGTATGCGTTTCGACTCAAGCTTACTTACCCCCGAAGCTGTCACGCAAAGCGCCATTGCCACAACTTCTTGTTTAACCCTGTGTTGCTTTCTAATTTCACCTAACGTTATTTCTCTCATTATTTTGTCGCCGATATATTTTGGGCATAAAAAAACCCAGATGGTTTAACCTTTCTGGGCTTTTGCAAAACGTTCTTACTTTTATGCTATGCCCAGAAGCGAATACTTGCCCCTGAGCACTCAGCGTCAGGCGCTATTATTGGGTATAATTGTAAAAGTAATTAAAAGTAACGTTTTGCATGATGAATTCTCTTTGGTAGTTGAAATGCGCACTTGCGCTGCTCACTTATCCTTAACCATACCATTATTACTGGCAATAACAACGACTTTCCAATTTGGAATTTTTTGCCTAACTCCCCCACCTTTACTAGAAACTTACACTTTACTTCGCAACTTTCACCTTTAAAATCTCTCTTAAGGTTATCTTTAGCTACCTCAAAAATTATAATTATGAAATTACTTGTTCCCTTTTTAGTTGCTACTGCCGTGTTAGCAGGCTGCGCCGGAAAACCAGACCATCGAGATCAAGGTGAAGTGTTCTTCGAAACCAAAATTAATCCCGATGGCACCAAATTATTTGCTTTTAGCATCGGTATGCCAAGTCGTGGAGACCGGGATGAAGGCCGCGGCCAACGTCCTTCTCGAGGTGGTAATGGTGGCGGTCGAGGCGGCAGAGACGGTGGCGGAGAAGCAAGGGGCGGTAACGATCGCGATGCCGAACGTATGGAAGCTTTTTACGATACATTAAGTGAAAAGTTATTTGAAACGCAATATTGCCGAAATGGCTATATTGAAATTGATACCCATGAAACTGAAGGCCGTTATCACCTACTCGGCGAATGCCAAGAATCCGCGTCAGAGGAAGATAAACTCAAGTTCGCAAATCCTTATTAATTGGTAAATTATCGCTCATATTGTTTTGTATCGCAGTGTGGGCGATCACTTTTTATGCTTCATAGATAGGAAAAGTGCTAACGCATTTTCGATAGAAGCTTAATTCTACGCTTTTACTGTAAGTTGCAAGTGTTCGTGCCAAGCACAAAAAATTAAAACTGCGTACCTAATTCAGCCTTTTTTAGTTTCTCTAAAAAAGGCGCAACCGCTACATCGCCTTCTTCAGGTGCCCAACTTGCAAAACCTTTATCATCCATGACTTCGTAGGGGCCTTGCTTTACTTCCATAAATACCACGGGTTCAAAGCAAACCGTGGCATGCCATACGTTAGGTGGGATCTCTACCCCTACACAATCACCACCAGCGCTTAAGGTTATACGTTTAGTTAGCACAGCATTGTCGTCAAAAAACAATAAATCGATACTCCCTTCCACAGCCATAAAAAATTCCCACTTATGCTGTTGGGTATGGCGATGCGGACGAACATAAGAATCTGGCTCCATTGCAATAAATAGGCGCTGGACTAAATCTTCGTAACTTTTGTGAACGTTGTGATTGGCCCTTCGTCTTGGACTTGCTTTGGCGCTTTCTTTAAGTGCATTGCGCTGCGCGTGATTAAAAAGTTGAATATCGGTAAGCATGACACTCTCCTTGTTTTGCTTTATTAATGGGATTGCCGGTATTTGACTACCCTTAATGGCTGCATATTTAAGTTAACGCGCAAGCCCGTGTAGCGAGTAAGCCTCGTATTTTGGCGCAACCTGTACGTTAGCATTTACGGTGCTGAAGAAGCAAAAAGACGAGCTTATTGCTCGCCTTTGACATTCAAGAACACGCTAAGCCCTCGGCTTAGCGTGTTTAGTTACCCTATTAGTTTAGCCGCTGAACTTGCCTAAACCTTCAACCAACAGTGCTTTAATCTCTTGCCCTTGTTCGGTATCAAGGTAAGCTTTTGCACTATTCACAATTTGCATGATCTGTGCTGGCTCTAAGCCTAGCGCTTCAAATTGCTTGTTTAATTCATTAACTGACTTAAAGCTATCGCTATAACTTGCGGCTTTATCAAGAATACTGCTTAAACCGCCTTCAGAAGTTACATTGCTGATATCGGGTACTGAACCTAGTAAAGACTCAAGCCCCGGCAATGCGTTGCTTAGTTCACTGAACTGGCTGGTTGAAATATTGTCTTTTGCGTAGTTGAAGATAGATGCTAAGCCACCTGTCGCTTGAGACTCGGTAATGCCTACCGCATCACTAACTGAGCGTGTCATATTAGAAATATTTGGCACTGCTTCAACTTCTTCGGTCATACCAAACAAGCCTTTCAGAGAATCCAACCATCCTTCAGCATGGCTTTGTGGGGCAACGGCAAGTCCTGATACTAAAACAAGAGCGTAGATTTTTTTCATCATTATTTTTATTGTGAGCAGGAAACAAAAGCTCTGCCAACAATCCATCCTTAGTGATTTCAAGAGCCATAATTTTATAGGTATTTGTAATTATCACAATTAGGCAAAAGGATAAAACTATGCCCTAGCACTTATTCGTACGGGGCTGAGTCGTTATTTTAGTGAGGTGTGTAGGGCTTAAGACTTAGGCTTACTACGAAGCGAAAGAAGTTGCTCGGGCATCAGCACAAAAGCCCTAACAAGCCCCATTCCATAACCCGGACCTTCGTTGTCTAGTTCAGAGGCTGGTAAGTAAAAGTGCTGTGTCGCTTCTAAGCGGTATAAGGCTGAATCTACAATGTGCCATTGCCCGTCGTGCCAAACTTCAGTCCATGCATGCCCAAACGCATTTACACTATCGTTTTGCTCCACTATCACCGTACCAATTATAACCTTGGCTGACATGCCTAACGCGCGGGCTAACGCTGCCGTAAGCACCGCATATTCGGTACAATCACCACTGCGCTGGCTAGCAACAACCGACGCAATATTAAAACCGTGAATATAATTTGGATCAACAATATAGCCATCAACAAAGGCGGTAAGATGTTCTAGCTCAAAGGGAGCATCTGCGTAAGCTTGTTGATAGCTAGCAACAAATGCTTTTGTACTGGGCTCACTCAAATCCACAACAAAGCTATCTGCGCTGTGTTTATCTTGAACTGGTTTAATAAAACGAGGCATTGGAGATAAGGTAATCGATAAGCGATTATCGCTCACCTGTTCAGCAGTCACACCATCCCAATTTGCTAAGTTGATAGCCAGCTTATTTGAGTTTGATGATACCAGCTCAAAATTAATCTGTTTTGAAAGTGGTAACATCTGACCTTCAGCAAGCTCGATACCTATTTCAGCCATAGACGGCACAGACTGCGCGCTTACTGTATGAGTAAACGCAAAACCAACAAAACCAAATAGTAGGCTAAACCCAATAGATAACCGAGTTGAGGACCGCATTACAGTGTGGGGGTTCCGTGGGAATGCATCAATACCATGTCCATCTTAAGACCGCCTTGTTGCATAACACCCTTGCTAATGACGCCCTTTTTGTCAGACTGCATGGTCATTATCAATGGCCCCATATCTATTTTAAGGTTGCCACTAGGATTGTCTGCCTCTTCGCTTATCACAACCTCAATGGCTGCGGTTGGGTCGGCATCTGCTGTCCACATATAAAAACTGCCTGAGTTATTGTCTGAGTTAAGCAGATTGACCGATTCTAAATAGCTGCCGTAGCTCGATAGTAACCAGTCTTTATGAGCCAGTTCTATTTCTAAAGCTTTACCTTGCAACTCCCCTTTAACCTGCCAAGCGTCTTCAACGTAACTAATATTAAAGCTTGATGTCATCGTGCTGTTTTCAATGGTGTATTCACTTGCGTTAATCAAAGAACCGTCTGGGTTACTCCACGAAAAAGCGACTGAATCTGAACGAGCAATTGATGTTTCATCTACGGGGATCATAAACGCTGTCCCTACCACAATTTCAATATCACCATCGCTATCTTCTATATATTTTTCACGGGTGAAACCCATAGGGATATCATTAATGACAATCTGATAGGTAGAACGGTAAAATTCAGGGGAAGGCTGAGCCGCAGTAAACGCGCGTACGAACGACTTAAATACAGCAACAAAAGCGCTTTGATAACCCATTTCGTTATGGATGCAAACTTGCAAACTATTATCAGTTTCAGCAGAGAGGCCTTTTAAAAGGCCGGAGACCTTTTCGTCGCCCTCTCCCACCGTATACAACGTATCGAGTGAGAGGTAAGGCGTTGCGTCGACCACCCCCGAATCCATGGCATAGTTAAATTGTCCAGAAAGCGTTTTTTCATTTAACGTTTCCACCCCCGACAAGCTATATTCTACAATTGAATATAGTGAGTTGGCGGGGCCGTCAAATTCATTAAATGCGTAACATTCGACTGGTGAATCAGTACCTATATCGATGGTGTAGTACCAAGTACCGTCAGAAGCGTCTTGTGCAGTCGCTTGCCCCAACACCGAACTATTTACCTGAAAATCAGCTATTTCAATAGGTGAAGTGTTAGTCACCTTGGTATCTCTAGCCATTGCCTCTTTGAACCAGTCTGGAAAATCGCTAAGGTTGACTAATTCAACAGCGCTTACGTTAAACGCCAACAAACTTGAGAAAGATAAAGAGGTAACAATACTGCCTAACTTCATAAATAGTCGTTCCTTGATATTTGTCACTGATTAAGAAAGCACATTGGCTGCTCATACCATTGACCATACGTTTTTTATGCGAATATTTCTATATTCTTTTGTGCGTTCTACTTCGCGTTTTTCTTCATTCTTTTACTTTGCGCTTCACGTTTTTCATTTCGTTTTTCTTTTCTAGCTTGTTTATCTGGCGTGAGCGAGCCATCTTTAAACCGTTGCTTTCGCTTGGCGTTATCAGCGGCTTTCTTTGCTGCCGCTTCAGCTATTTCACGTTTTTCGACTTCAATCATCTCTGGCGTTTCTAGAGTTATTCTGCCTAATTTACCCGATTGTAGTTCGTTCAATAACACTTCACATATTTTATGAAGATTAACACGGCCGCCGGTCATTATAGCGCCCCGCTTTTTCGCCGCGGCTTCTAAAAACTCAATTTCAGTATCGGGAATTTCTTCAAGCTTATAATTCGCTTTTAACACATCTGGGTAAGCTTTAATCAGGTAATCGGCAGCATAAAAACCCACATCATCATATTCCATTGCCGTATTCTTCACTGCACCTGAAGAGGCTAAACGATATATGGAATTAGGATTTTCCAGTTTTGGCCATAACACCCCAGGGGTGTCGAAAAGTACAATACCATCACCTAAGTTAATACGTTGCTGGCTTTTAGTCACCGCTGGCTCGTTACCGGTTTTAGCAATAATACGATCGGCCAAAATATTGATGAGGGTAGACTTCCCTACGTTTGGAATGCCCGTGATCATGGCTTTAATCACTTTATGCTGCACGTCTTTGTGTGCACAAATAGTTTTAATCAGCCCCATGACTTGTTTACTGCTAGCGGGGTTGTCGCTAGAGGTAGTCAGGGTTTTAACCCCGCGCTCAGACTCTAAATGCGCTTGCCACTGCGCTGTTATTTCAGGGTCAGCCAAATCGTACTTGTTCAAAATTTTTATGCACGGCTTATCGCCTCGCAATTTTGCAATCTCTGGATTTTCGCTTGAAAACGGTATGCGTGCATCAAGCACCTCAATCAGTACATCTACCTGACTAAGCGATTCCTTAATCTCTTTAAGGGCTTTGTGCATGTGCCCAGGAAACCATTGTAAGGCCACTGTTATTATCCTTTTAGGGGGGTGGTGATACCAAGCTATTAGCACTTCGCTAATGCCCGGGCTGTTATCAAGCTAATGAGAAGCAAGCGCATAACGCTAATCCGCATTAAATGTTCAATAATATATAAACTGTAAATAGCAGCGCTAATGTGTGCGTATGAATAGCATTAGCAAAAGGCTAACGGGACAACTCATAAACAGACACATTCACGGCACTGGCCAAGTTGAGCGAATCTATTTTTCCGCTACCAGCAATGGTGTATGCCTTGGCATTAAATGCCGAAAGCGCTGCTTTGGGAACACCCCGCGCCTCATTACCAAACAAGTAGCAGTCGAAATCTGAAAACGAAGGTGTGGTAACGGGTTCACCTGACATATCTAAATAGGCGAACCGGCTAAAGCGTGTTTGCAATGCATCTAGGCTCACATCTAATTCAATAGGCACGTGAAAGATTGCCCCCATACTCGAACGCACCACTTTAGAATTAAAGGGGTCCACACTATTGGGGCTTAGTAACAAGGAGAAATTATCAAACCAGGCTAATGTTCTTAATATGGTGCCCAAATTTCCTGGATCTTGAACTTCGTGCAAGTATACGTAGCGCTGCTTATCTTTATGTCCAAAAGCTTGATTCGAATGTTTGTCCGACACTTGCTCTAGAGTATTGGTCGCGCCAGCGGTAGAACGAGGTAATGGCACACAGGCAATAATACCTTGCGGGGTTTTAGTATCACTTAGCTGTGACATTTGCTTTTGGGTGACGTTTACTAGGGTAAACCCCGAATCAAGCGCCCTCGCCTTTTGCTCAAAGTCATCGGTAATATAAAGTGTGATAGATTCAGCTGATGGAGCACTACTCGTATTACTGTAAGCATTGGTCCTAACGGCTTTTACTAATTCTAAAACTAGATGTTCGCCTTCCACCAAATAAAAGCCAAATTGCCCACGGTATTTTTTCTGATGCAGCTTTTTAACATCGTCAAGTTTCATCATTCTATTTTTCCGTTTTAGGAGGCGAAGCGCACAGGTGCATTGTTATTTATTAACCTTGCACGCTATTCGTGCTCAAGCAGGGCGAGTTTATCTGGCACACCATTCCATACATCGGCGTCTTCAGGCGGCGCTTTTAGCTCAATAATATTAGGCCACTTCGCTGCAAGCTCTTCGTTAATAGCCAAATATGGCTTTTGCGCATCAGTGAGATGCGTATCTTGAACAATGGCGTCGGCAGGACATTCAGGTACACAAAGCGCACAATCGATACATATAGCAGGATCTATGGCTAAAAAATTAGGTCCTTCAAAGAATGCATCTACTGGGCATACTGCAACACAGTCTGTGTACTTACAGTTTATGCAATTGTCTGTCACTACAAAGGTCATTTGCACCTACATGCTTGGGTTATTATTTCAGGGTGCCAAGTTTAAATTAGCCTGTGTAAAACTCAAATTTCTTTTTACTCTATTATTCTAGGGTAAATAAGCTAATTAACCCACTGCTTACCCGTGATTGCAGCTAGTATTAGTCTTGTTGCTGATTTACCATACGCGCGCCCTGACGGAGAGGCCGTCCGGCAAAGCTAAGAGTACCTATTATTATGTTGCGTTTAACCGATATTAAATTACCGCTAGATCACGATGAAGTTGCAATAGAAAACGCAATTTTGCATAAGCTTCAAATCACAAAATCGATGCTTCTTGAAACCACGGTATTTAAACGCGGTTACGATGCGCGCAATAACAGAGACATCCAGCTTATTTACACCCTTGATGTAACGGTAGAAAACGAAGCTGCGCTGCTTGAGAAATTCGCTAAAGATACCAGTGTGCGGGTAACGCCTGATATGCGCTATAAGTTTGTCGCTACTGCTCCTGAAGAGGTAACCGACCGCCCAGTGGTAGTTGGCCTTGGCCCTTGTGGATTATTCGCCGCGCTTATTTTAGCCCAAATGGGCTTCAAACCAATTGTGCTTGAGCGAGGCAAAGCCGTCCGTGAACGCACCAAAGACACCTTTGGTTTTTGGCGTAAACAACCGCTAAACCCAGAGTCGAATGTACAATTTGGCGAAGGTGGCGCAGGCACCTTTTCTGACGGTAAGCTATATAGTCAGGTGAAAGATCGCAAGCACTATGGCCGTAAGGTATTGAACGAATTTGTTGCTGCTGGCGCACCTGAAGAAATCATGTATGTGAGTAAGCCACATATCGGTACATTCAAACTGGTGAGCATGGTAGAGAAAATGCGTGAGCAAATCATTTCTCTAGGTGGTGAAATTCGTTTCAGCACCCGTGTTGAAAGCTTAGATTTAGACAGCGCGAATTCAAAACCAGCTGATGAAGCAAGCACAGACTCAAAAAGCCATAAAATTAAAGGGCTATTCTTATCTGATGGCAGCTACCTACCCTGCACCAAAGTCATTATGGCTATTGGTCATAGTGCCCGCGATACTTTCCAATCGCTTTATGACCAAGGTGTATACATAGAGGCCAAACCTTTTTCCATTGGTTTTAGAATTGAACACGAGCAAAGCATGATCGACAGCTGTCGATTTGGTGAGAACGCTGGTAACCCTATTTTGGGCGCAGCCGATTACAAGCTCGTTCACCACTGTAGAAATGGTCGTACCGTATACAGCTTTTGTATGTGCCCGGGCGGCACCGTGGTGGCAGCGGCGTCTGAACCTGGCCGCGTAGTTACTAATGGTATGAGCCAGTACTCTCGTCATGAACGAAATGCCAACAGTGCTATTGTGGTAGGTATTACGCCCGAAAAAGACTACCCCGAACACCCCTTGGCAGGCATAGATCTTCAGCGCAAATTGGAAGAACTGGCATTTAAAGTGGGCGGTGAGAATTATCATGCACCCGCGCAGCTTATTGGCGACTTCCTAGATGGCAAGCCAAGTAACGAATTAGGCGAAGTAAAACCTTCCTATACCCCAGGTATTACCCTGACTGATTTAAGCAAGGTTGTCCCCGATTTTGTTATCGAATCTATCCGCGAAGCCATTCCCGCATTCAATCGTCAAATCAAAGGCTTTGCTAAAGCTGACGGCATGCTTACAGGGGTTGAAACCCGCACATCGTCGCCTGTGTGTATTAAACGTGATAAACAATACGAAAGCGTGAATATTGAAGGCTTGTACCCTGCCGGTGAAGGTGCGGGTTATGCTGGTGGTATTTGGTCTGCAGGTATTGATGGAATTCGCGTTGCAGAAGCGGTAGCACTGGCTTTGGTGCCCTCCGATTCTAATACCTAACTCCCAGTAGCATTTCCTCCATTGCTTATATGGGAGAATACGGTCAGTTTTTATTGCTGACCGTTAGGGAGTCATTTAAGCAAGCCAAATAAACGCCATTTCTTTCGATACTGAGCCAGCGGAATTCTTACTACCCGCTCTTCAGTATCGCAAGGCTCGATTTTGGCATCCACCTGAACATTGTTAAGTTCAAGTGCTAACTGCTGGGCATATACTTCATCTACACCACTTACCAAGGTAAAACGCTCTAATGAACTAATGGCTTTAGCCATTTGAATCACTTTCGATAGCGGTAAATCAACCAGTGTGCGCAGCACTTTTAGTGCAGATACCGTATCAATATTGTTCCCACTTACAATGACTTTATACATAGTTGGCTCTATTCGTCTTCGGTTTCAGATTCTAGCATTTTAGTACTGCTTGAGCTGCTCGAGCTACCGCTGGCGCCTCCTCCAATGGCAAGCCCCCCCATACCTGCTAGGCCTATACCTGCTGCTCCTAATCCAATTTCGCCAATCGTTGCTGCACCCGCTAAGGCAATAGGAACGGTTGCTAATCCAGCGGTAGATACTATTGCAATTCCAAGCCCTACCATAGCAATTCCAACGCCGATTTGCTCCCATTCATAGCCACCAGCCACTTGATTTAACTCTAATTCAGTAAGTTGTTTCATATCCTTGCTTTCCTTTTTAGGTATTCAATTAATTCGCTAGTGTTGCCTAGCAAGGAAAGCTTACTAACAGGAGAGATAGTAAAATACTGATCTTCGGCTTAGTTATCGAGCAGTTTTAACCATTTTAAATAAAAAAGGGCCATTAGGCCCTTTCATTTATCGGCTTTGATTAAGCAATCAATTGTCGCCCAACTGTTCTGCGGCAGCTCTCAAATTATTAGCATTTTCAACGAACTGAGCCGCTACTGTCGTATCATCAAAGAGGTAGTTGAAGTCGATATAATCGCCCTCACCTTCATCAGAGACGAAAACCGAGAACCCAGTAGTACTCAAAGCAAGATACACTCTACCATCAATATCTATGCTCCCATCATCGTTTAATACATAGCCGAAGCTGTCGTTTACTTCTGAGTAAGTGCTATCGGTGTAAATAACCACATTGCTGCCGTCAAACTGTAGATAAGTGGTGTTCCATTCACCGCTTTGCGAAGTATCTACCAATACTAAGCTCTTATCTTTCAACGAATCAAACGACGCAACAGATGTGCCTTCTCTTAACACCGTTTCATAATCATCAGCCGCTTGCTGAGTTCCGAAAAACGGTACTGGCGCGCCTAAATGCGCGCCTATCGTGACGCCATCAGAAGACAACAGAAATGCTTGAAGCCCGTTGGGCGCTGCAACATCACTTGCTTGTAATAGAATACTGTTGTCTGCGGCAACTAGATAGCTCCCACTTTCACTGCCCTGCGGCAATCCTTCGAAGGTACGAACATAAGTATCATCTGCTTCTAGGCTCAACGCTATCGATGCATCGTCTACTGTGTACAACCCGTTTTGCTCGACACCATATAACGTTGTACCTAAGTAGTCTGAGGGCGTCACTAAATTGACAAACGCTTGAGGCGGCAGCGCGGGTAAATGTGGGTGCTCAGGCAGCGTTGCGGTTACAGGACGATTCGCCTGTTTCGACACGCGGCGATTATCCTGAACAAAGTAGTCGACTATGCCATCGAAGCCGCCTCTTCCATCTTGCTGACTGAAGTCGAACTCGTGCAGATTAGTAATATGGTAAGCATCGCCAACTTGAGCAAATATCGACCATGTACGACTGTTGTACAAATAGCAATCGGCTGATTCATTAAAACAACCGGGCCAACTATAATCGGTTGAACGGTAGCGATTTATTTGTAATTCTCCATTCGCTTCCACGGACCAATTCCCATACATTACCAAAATTTCTTCCGTAGTAATGTTACCGTCGCCGTTATTATCAGCAACTTCAATGGTGTACGCCTTTCCGTTTGGCCAAAGCTCCCACCAAAATTCATTGAGACTATCGCCATCAAAGGCGTAGGTGTATATACCTGGCACTGACGCCACGTCGAACTTATCTTCTGCGGTTACCGCACCGCCTGCGTCGACCTTAAATGACTCATTCCGCCCATCTGAGGAGATCCCGCTAACTGCATAAAGGTTATTGTCGCTTGAGTCGGTTAGTTGTACATAAGACAGCGTTGTTCCATCATCAAATGTAATGACGAGTTCGTTAATGTCAGGGTTCAACGCGTAAGGTTGCTTCATCCATGTAAAATCATTATCTACAACACGTGTACTACCCGTTCCGTCTTGGTTGAATTCGAACGTGTCTGAGGCCCAATTGTAGGTAAATAAATTACTGTCATCAGTATCAAATAGCGAAGAGGTGATAGGCAGTGATAGCGCTTTGTTATCGGCACTATCAATGGCAATTTCAATAGCATTATTTAACGCAATCGCAGTAACTTGCGTAGGGTCGTCAAGAATATTGTGAATATCTTCCAATTCACCATTGAGGTAATACTTTGAGTAGAGCAGCTTCATTTCAAATGTCACTACCCCATCTTGCTCATTTAGCGGCAAAAATGTCATTTCATGGTAAGCATATTCAACTTCAACTTGCTGAATAATCCCATCAAAGTTTAGATATTCATTTTGAGTAAAATGATACTCTCCATATTCAAACTCTAATGTTATTTCATTGTCATCACTAAATTTCTCAGCTTCAAACGTGCCTAAATAAGTACTGTAAGTTGCTGTGGTGTCACTGGTTAAGGTGAGCTTTTTACCTGGATCTGAAATGAGTGGGTTATAGTAATCAAGCAGGAAATAGGTAGTAGCCGATGCGTCTAAGTCACTCTCTACTAACTCTGGGTCTGCTATAATTTCTTCGTAGGCTGACTCATACGCTTCGGTATTTTCAACAGTCTCGATATAGGCAGCGGAAGCTTCTGGGTTTTGGACTAGTGCTAACGTGTCAGCTATACCGTCAGGCAACGCTAAACTAGCATCGTCGCCCGCTTTGTCTATCGCCACTTTTATCGCGGTTGCTAACGCGAACTTCTCTTGCTGTGAAACCCGAAGATTCAATGCCGCTAACGTTGCGTCATCAACGATGGGATCGCCGAGGTTTTCTCGCTGCATTAAGCCGGCGTTTGCAGTGGTAACGTTGGTCACATTCACGCCGAAAAAATCATCTTTGATCACCTCGCCGTCACCGGTAGAGGCTTCATTGAGCGCTTCAAACGAACCTAGCACTGACATAAGTTTCGCTTGCGTTTGCGACCCTACGCCACTGGCTACAATAGACACCATTTTATCCGTTGCATCATCATCTACATTTAATGTAACGGAATAACTTCCATCGCTACCAGCCGTCACTTCTTGTTGCTCATCGCCTACATTAATCACAAGGTTTGCATCAATAATAGGCGAATCAGTCACTAGCCCTACTAGGGTTAACGATTCACTTTTCTGAAGTACATTAACGCTAACCGTTTCGGTAGTCGCCTCACCTTCATCATCTTCTACGGTAAGGGCAAACGACAACGTTTCATCGCTGTCTACAGAAGGCGCGGTAAAAGAGAGCGTTGAGGTCATTGTGCCACTTAGCTCAACATCTGCGCCCCCCGTTTGCACCCACAAATAGTTGGTAATTTCACCGTCGTCTTCAGCTACAGCGGCGATAGAGTGCGCCTCTTTTTCTTCCACTTCCTGGGCTGAGATTGTGATTATCGGTGATGCGTTGATGTGAGTAACGGTAACAGACACACTATCTGTGGCAGTTGCACCAGCATCATCAGTAACGTTAAGTTCGAACGTGAGTATTTCGGAAGGTTTCACATCTGGAGCCGTAAATTCAGCAGAAGCTTGGTCTGCATTTGTTAACGTGACCTCTACGCCTTCGGTTTGTACCCAGCGGTAAGATACAATAGTACCATCATCATCTACACCACTACCGGTAAGTGTTACCTGCGTATTTTCGTCAACGGTGGCATCCTCGCCGGCTTGGGCGACGGGAAGACTATTAACCACCTCTTCATTAACTGCTTCTTCTTCGTTAACAATAACATCTCCTTTGTCATCGTCGTTACAACCCGACAAGGCTAATACCAGTGATGCAGCAATAATGCTTTTCTTATAATTTGCTCTGATAAACATGAAACACTTCCTTATACTTTTTATTGGTTAAACATTAAACTAAAAAAGCATAAACCTGATCACCCCCACCTTTCCTTCCTTAAATCGCGCAACTTGAACGCTCGCAACTAAAGACTGATAAATCGAAGCCACGCAAAACCAAAAGCATGACGTGAATAGTAAACACAAAAAAAATTCTAATTTTTTTGGAAAATACCTGCGCATTTTCTTTCTACCCCAACAAGTGGAACAAAAACACAATAGCCCCACAGCGAATTTCGACAAGGTGAAGGGCAATGAAGTCGCGTGAGGTTAATGGGGCAGAACGAAAAATACGGTTCATGGTGAAATTTGAACAGCAGCTTAACTGTGAAATAGATAGAAGAGCGGTAAGCCACGACATATGTGATATACGGGTAAGTGATATGGCCAACGCTCTGAATATGGACGTGTCGCCCCTTAGGCGTTTATGCCAGAAACACTACGGTAAATCGCCTAAGGTTTGCATAGATACGTTGCGTATTGCAGAAGCTAGGAAGTTGCTCTTAGTGGGTGAAAGGCCTTCCACCATAGCCGATAAGCTCGGTTTCTATGAACACAAAACCTTCTCTACCTTGTTCAAAAAATATGAAGGTGTGAGCCCCGTAATTTTTACCCAAAACGATAATGCAAAGGCCTTTGCGACATACCGTTAACCAGTTGTCGCTGCGCCTTCGCAAGGCTTAAAAGCAAGCTTACTCTTAGGTGTTTATCGATGATCTTAATGAGGATTAACCACCGTAAACCGTTCATCAGACACAGCCCAATAACCTGAATCACTTATAATAAGTATTTTGTAGGCATTCCCTTGACCATTAAATTGCGCTGGATCGAGCCCGTAATTACCTATGTTCGGTGCCCTACTCGCCACTAAATACCAACGTCGTTTCAGCACAGTAGTCATCTGCGCGTTACGCCCGCTACCAATATTTATAGGATTGTCGTGAAGTACATATATCGCCACGGCATCGCCTTTTAACGCCGCATTGTCCCACTCTATGGTATTGCGCTCACCCACATTATAAACCTCAGAAGCTTCAGGTTTACTCACAGCATCAACTAATAAACGGGGATTGATAGTATGAGTAATGCCGTTGTCTATCGCCGTGCCATTTTGTACACCAAATGAGCCGTCACTGAGTGACCAGTAGCCTTCATCTGACACCATCATTACCTTAAAGCCCTGACCACCATTTGCCATAAGAAAGAAGGGATCGATTTCTACTTCCCCCGTATTAGGCACCTGCTTAGCAAACATCTGCCAGCGCAACCCTTGTATATTTTCGAATGAATCAAATGCTTTGGCTTCAAAATTTAACTTATGATTGATATACAAAGAAATGCTCTCGCCTTTAAGGGCCTCTTTATTCCACTTAAAGGTAAAAGGCGTACCCATCTTAAGGTTATCACCGTGAGTTGGTGCGGTAACCCCAGCAACTCTTCGATTACTCACCACGCGATTTTGCCCCTCTAACACCATCATATCGAGAGTCTTGAAATCAGGTGTTATTAACACCTTTGGGGACAATATACTGGCAAGCGTTTCAGCATACTCTTTGCGTATGGGAAGCGAAGTCAACGTTCCTAACATTTCTTCCGCTTTTAGGGCTTCTCCTTTAACCGCATACGCCGAGGCCAGTGCTAAATGTCTTTCAATATCATCGTTCTGAGTATGAGTGAGCCCATATTCAATCGCTAAATCAATAAAGCCAGCGCGTAGAGCAGTATGAATAATATAAGCGGTATACTCGCCCAAGGTGTCTTTTTCCGCCAATGCATAAATATCGGCTTGCTTCACTGATAATCCCAAACCTATCTCACTATTCACTGCCACTAACGACGAGAAAAATGAAAGGGAGGCTGTTGAGTTCTCGTCGGATACGCCGTCATTATTTCTCAATGTTTTTATTTCTGCTGACTTGATAACCGATAGCGCGCTGGTGAAATCATTGACAAGATACAAGGCTATCGCTTGTTTCACCTTTAACCGAGAACACCGGGGGCCTTGTGCGCACAACGCAACCGCAGATTCAATAAAAGACACACTTTGAGCATACATTTTGCCGTAGGCATAATAGTTGTGTTGCTGCTCATAAACTTTTATTAATCGCTCCTCAAATAAGGGAGCAAGTGCAAGGTAAATACTTTGCTGCTTACTTAATAAAAACTCTACCAAAAGAGGGTCATCTATTAGCGACGCGGTTTCTAATAGATATCCATATAATTGCGCGAGCTCTGGATTAGTTGCATTATAGGCTTGCTCACCCAACGCCAACGATGATTTCATTCGTGATGCGGCACCATTCCTCTCGCCGGCTTTGGCTAGCACTAATGATTTCATACCTTCAAACCATGCTTTTTGGTGAGCCGGCATATCTGCTGGTAAGGGCTGCTCAACCCTATCAAGTAACTTGGCTGGTGCATGTTTAAGCAAAACTTCCCACTGAAATTTTTGCAATCTAAACTTGTCTTCCGGCAACATTTGTTTGTCGAAATTATTCAGAAGACGCGCCAGAGTATCTAGCACTTGCGGCCTTTGTGTGCCAGCGTAGTCGACCTTAGCGTTAAGGAATTCGCTTTCAAACGTACTTGGTAAATCGTTATTATATTTCGTAAGCCAGTGGGTGGCGCTGCTCAAATCACCACGGTAATAGGCTATTTTTGCCTGCATCAATGCACCGCTGGCACCATCTGTATCCAATCGCTCAATAACGTACTTTGCTTTCTCTATATATCCTAAGTTCAATAGCGTTTGAGATAAGGTGGCAACAATTGATGCACGGGTTTCACTATCACTCAATGAGGTCGAAAATGCGATATCAACACCATGATTAATAAAGTCAGCGGCACTCAATGCGCCGCCGCCTTCTGATTGTGGTGAGTGCGCTAAAAATAACTCGTCGTAAAAGGAAAGCGTCTGCTGTGTTTTCCTCGATTCTTGAATTAGCGACTTATTTTGCATGAATAGCGCAGCAGCCCCTATCGCTAGCACACAAGGGATAATGACGGCAGATATTGCAGTAGTGGGCGAACGTTGAAACCATTTTTTGTAATAATAAGACTTGCTACTTTTGAACCACTTAAGTGGCCTATTAGCGAATAAACATTCAAGTGCATCGTTAAATTGCTCAGCACTTTGAAAGCGATCCCTTGGGTCGGCAGATGTGGCTTTTTCAATTACTGCCTCAAATTCAGTATTGAGCATATGGTGCTGAAACATAAACGCCATTACTTTACCCAGCGCATATATGTCATCGGTAACTTTTGCCTGGTTGCCACTTTGTTGTTGTGGACTAGCATAATCGTTGCTGACGGCGGTTAGTTGTTGGTTATCTGGATGGCTTAACGAGTGTGAAATACCAAAATCGAGTAACTTTGGTTGGTTGTGTTCATCTACAATAATATTCGACGGTTTAATGTCAGCGTGAATAATACCGCACTGATGTGCTTCAAACAGCGCACTACAAAGTTTCATTAATACTGAAAGGTAGGCGTGAGTAGTGTGCGATAAATTCTGTCTATTTGATAACGTTGCTTCAGACAATGGAGCACCATCAATGTATTCCATCACCAAATAAGGTACGTCTTCTTCAGTGACATCGACGGTATAAATTTTAGCGATGTTAGGGTGGTTTAAATTGGCTAAATGCTGCGCTTCTTTTTGTATAAAGTTATCACCCGCTAAATCTGCAATTGATGCGAAAACAAACTTAACGGCGACTTTTTGTTCTATCAACCCATCATTTCGCTGACCTAAATACACCGCGCCCATTCCGCCTTCGCCAAGCTTTTGCTTCAGCAGATAAGGGCCGACTTGTTTACCTTCTAAGGATTTCGCGTGATTATCATCACACAGTAAATCGGCTTGAGCCCCCACTAACTGTGTGAAGCCACTTCGTTGTTGATTCGCATAATGTGCATCGATCAATGCCAAGGTTTCAGCAAATATTGGGGCTTCTTTGGGACATAACTGCGACAAATTTTCGCGCATTTTAGCTTCATCCAACCCAATAAGGTGCTGAAAAAAGAGTAAGGCATTTTCAAACTTCATGAATAGCTCTTATGGTTTAACTGAACAACATTAAGGCGGGGTGAACTATGCGGCTTCGCACTGAACCCTAAGGTAAGCTTTTGCCGCCGACAATTCGTTGTAAACCGTTGACTCGCTTAAATTGAGTTGAGAGGTTATTTCCCCTACATTTTGCCCTAGATAATAGTGAAGAAGCGCTATTTGGTAACAACGCTTAGATACATTTTCGAGTGAAGATAACGCATTGTCGAAACTAAGATATAAACCTGAGTCGATAGAAGCGTCGGTTATCTGTACCACGTCTTCTAAATCGTTAGTGCGTTTTTTCGCAGAGCGCTTTTTAATTTCATCTTGCAACATCCAGCGCACAAACACCGCGAGAGAAGCATAAAACTGCTGCCTGTTTTCAAAGATTTCATCAGGAGCAGTCAGTTTGATAATGACATCGTGAAGGAGGGAGGTGGTATTAGGAAGCTTGTCGAGCAGGCTAAGCCCATTGTCAGACTCCGCTTTTTTGCTAATTTGCTTTTTCACCATGCCTTTTAAATGATAGTAGACAATACTACGAAGCTGATTGGCACTTTTTAAATCGTTATTGATTACCCAAGCGTTTAACACTTCGGTAAATTCGCCGCTTGTATCCCTCAAATGAACATCTTCCATACTGCTGCCTAGCGCATTGGCTAATCACTTTAATTACCAACATAGAAATAATATGGCGATTAGTCAACGCTTAAATGCACTTTATCTTAAGTAATAATTCAAAAACCCTAAACTCAACCACAGTATAATCATTTGTTATTACTAACAATTACTTACATTCATCCCTCACGACTCTAAATATAGAGCTCACCCTAGTAAAGGCCTTAGATAGTAAGTTTTCAAGGCTATTTCAGCTACGCAAACAGCCTATATGGCGGGCGGCGGAATACTGCTGTATTTGCATTTATAAGCAATGACTACTCCCCTGCATTACTTAAAAAAACTTGCTTCTTAGCGCCACTAAAAACAAACTCCCCAAAACAGTATTAAGAACAAAGAGGCAGTAATGGCTTTCGAATTAAAAATTGAAAACAAGGTAGCACTGATTACCTTTGATGACGGCAGGGTAAACGCAGTAGGCTTTTCTCTTATTGATGCATTGAATAACGCATTAGATGAAGCTGAGCAAAACGCTGATGCAGTAGTGATGTATGGCGGTGCCGATAAGTTTTGCGGCGGCTTCGACCTTTCCGTTATGAAAGCTGAAGATAAAACCGAACAAGTAAAGTTAGTCCAAGCAGGTGCCGACTTAATTATACGGCTGTACAGCTATCCTAAACCCCTTATTGTTGCCGCTGAAGGCCATAGTATCGCACTAGGGGCAATATTTTTGATGGCCGCTGACTTACGTATAGGTAAAGATGGTGAAACTAAATATGGCTTAACAGAAACCGCTATCGGCATGGTTTTACCTGCGTTTGGTATGGAACTGGCGAAATCACGTTTAGCCCCTACATCTTTAACCGAAGCGTTGCTCTTTTCGCGTGTATATCAAGGGAAGGAAGCAGTAAAAGTGGGCTATTTGGATGCAGCAGTGCCTCAAGATCAAGTACTTGCTACCGCAATGGGCTATGCTGAAAAACTTAAAATGTTGCCTGCGAAAGCGTTTGCAGAATCGAAGCTACAACTTCGCAAAGAAACGCTATCAAAAATGCGTGGCTAAACAAAAAACTAAAATGGCACCGAAAAGGTGCCATTTTCTGCTCGCGCTGTTTCAATATTTTCGTTAACTAACGAAGCGTGCTTCATTGTGTACCAGTTGGGCGTTTTAACTAATGCACTGCACCTGAAGTTTCTTCAATTTTCGCTTGAAGTTCTCCTCGCAAACCCAATTCGAAGCCAAGTTCTGCAACCACAAACAACGGCCCAATAGCCAAGCCCATAATATCGTCTACGAAGGCTGGTTTTTTGCCTTCAAAATGATGCCCAACAAATTGTAAAATCCAGCCGCCAACAAAAATACCGATTGAAGCAGATAGCCATAACCATGTTGCGCTCTGCGCTAAAGGCTGTGCGATGTAAAGCAAAGCCCCTGTTAACACCACCATAGTTAAGCCAAGTTTCACATCTAACTTTAAGTAAAATACATTACCTATTACCCACACGAGCAACGCAGGGCTTAGCAATAATGCACCTACAATTGGCGCTGTAACTTCAAAAGCCGGGCGGCTTAACAAGCTTAAAAACGCAAAAACAATAAGGGGAATACCAATGTAATGGGTAAAGATATTACGCTGATCTCTATGGTATTTAGCGTACTCACTTAAATGCTGCTCAAGCGTTTTCATTTAGCTACCTGTAAACTTTTTCTTATATTGGGGAGAGATTATCGAGAAAAAGCACTTCACACTGTCGTAAAGCCGACAATTAGTTCAAATTGATAAGTAGTGCATACCATAGTCGGCACCATTAGGGCGAAGCTCCTAAAAAAGGTTTAATCGCCAAAGCCACTAAAAATTGCCTTATCGCGCAATATAACTTACCTTTTTGAAGATAAAGATAAAACCAAAAATCATTGAGTTATAAATTTTACAAGGATGTTTCATGCGCAAGGCCATTCGCTTTAGGCTACTTTACTTATTATTCGCCGTTGCTACTTACGTTTTAGGCTTCACCTTATTACCAGAAACCATTAGCTCTTCATTCGACCAGATACTTTCTGCTGGCTTCCTGATTGCCTACTTTTTAATACTCCCCGCTGTTTTTTGGTTTTGTGTAATTAAAATCGGTGAGCAGAAAAAATGGAAGATTATTATTCCGTTCAGTATTGCCAGCGTGGTGGCCCGTTATTCCATGCCCGACACTCTTGCTAGTTACTTTGAATTTTTAAGCTGGGTGCGCTACCCCGTTATTGCCATACTGCTTATTATTGAGTTTGTGGTTATTTATCACGTGGTTTCCATGTTGTGGAAATCGAGAAAGCTGAAAGGTGACCCACGAATTAATGCGTTAATTGACAACATTGACGCAGACGATAAGAAAAGAGAAGTCACGTTAATTATGGCTAGTGAACCGGCAAGCTGGTATTACGCTATTCCTAAGTTTACAAGAAACCATACTGCCACTTTGACCAATTTATCCTTACTCAGCGCCAAACGATGGCACTTCGCTTTAGTACTGTTAGGCTTAATTGCTGTGACGTGGGTGTCTTATTCTTTATTAATTTTATGGAGTGAAATTGCCGCCATTATTGTCGCGTCGGTCATTTTCTATTGCATTATTAGTGTCACGGCGAGTCATCGAATTAGCAGGCGCTTTTCTGTTTATTGTCACAATAATCACCTCATTGTGAATGCCACCTTTTTCAATCTGCTTTTTATTCCCTTATCGCACCTTAAAGCTTGTGAAGCAGGCGAGTGGAAATGCGACAAAGAACAATTAAAAATAGGTCGCGGTACGGCGAATATCAAGCTTACCTTTTCAACTCCCGTTTATTGGTTCACGCTGATGGGTACTTTTTGTGAACGCCCTAGCGAAGTCTATTTGTGTGTAGATGCACCACATGATCTCGTGAATTCTCTAAATTCTGGTCACTTAATAGGTGGAAACTCGAGCGCTGAGCCGACTGATGACAATATTGATAAACAAGCGTGTGCTTAACGAACTTAATATAATGTAGTCAGTAAGTCATGATGCGAAGGTGTTTAGTGTGGTTAGTTGCTCAAATAGTGCGATAGATAGTAGGTAAATAAAACACCGCCTTAGCTTGAATAAGCTAAGGCGGTGTTAATTATTACGGTGTTCTTTGTTTCGGTGCTTTCAGCAGTGCTTTTTTTACCACTTAAAACGCTATTACAGAGACGTTTTGAATTCTATGCGAGCAGTCGCACCGTCACCAATAGTCACGTTGTTAATACCGCCACCAACAAGGTAATCAGTATCAAACACGTTTTCTACATTTAGCCTTACATCAACTTGTTTACCCATAATATCAGTTCGGTATGTAGCACCTATATCTACACGACTATACGCGTCTTTTAATACAGTATTTGCGTTGTCTGCATAGCGTTCACCCTGGTAAAAGATACCCGCATTCAATGCTAATTTTTCAGTAACTTCGTAGCGGCTCCATAACGATGCTGACCATTTAGGCGCATCAACTGGCGTATTGCCTTCAAAGTTCTCATCTTTTTCATACTCAGCATCTAAGTACATCATTGATGTCATCACAAACCACTTATCAGTAACTGCACCTTGTGCTGCAAGCTCTAAACCTTGGTGAGTTTGCTTACCAGATTGCGTAGTTACAGTAGTATACAAGGGGTCATTTAACAGCTGCTCAGAAATCAAGGTGCCAGTTTTTTCAATGTTGAACAGAGCACCACTCACGAGTAGTCGGTCTGATACTTCCCACTTAGCCCCTAACTCTACTTGCTTAGACGTAGTTGCATCTAATTCCATACCGAAATTTTGGTCGAGTTCGTCTTCAATGGTTTCACTTGATTGAGGCTCAAACCCTTCTGAGTAGTTCACATATACCGTGCTGTTTTCAGCTGGGTGATACAACACGCCAACTTTTGGTAATAAAGATTCGTTGTCAGCACCTTCACGGCTTTGCTTATCGAAGCGCCCGCCAATAGCAACTTGCCATTGTTCATTAAAGGTCATCAAATCGTGAAAATAAACACCGTAATAATCGTATTCAGTGGTACTTAACGTTTCATCGTTATTGAAATTTAAATCTGGTTTGGCAGGTTCGGGTTGCCCTACGGTGTAAGTGATTGAATCCCCTCTTTCGATAAGCTGACCGTAGTAATAATCTAGTGCGTTCGCACCAATCAGAATATTGTGCTCGATACCACCAAACGATACTTCACCATTAATATCTATAAATGCGGTTTTAAACTGCCAATCGTCTGAACGATCGTAAGGATTAGAGGTATAGCTGTCACCAATTTCGTAATCAGAAGGAAGTCGAGGGGATGATTCAAATCGTTGTCTTTCAAACGATTGCTCGTTGTAACCCACCTTCACTTGCCACTCAGGGTTCATGAAATAAGTTAACTTAACCCCTTTGTTTTCAACATGAATATCTGTGAACGCCCAAGAAAAATCGTTAATAGTATTTCTATTGCTAATTACATTAGCATCTTCATCTAACCATGCGCCGGTATCTAAACCCGCTTTATCGTTAGTGCGATCGTAATAAGCATTCACTATTAAGCTGTCATTAATTTTATGCTCAAGCACTAATGAACCAAGGAAACGATCACGCTCTCGCGTTTCGCCATTTTGATATTCGCGATCAAAATTAACATCCTGCTTTACCAATACCGCGCGATAGCCGGTATCTTCAGCAATTTGACCACCAGCATCTAGCATAAATCGCGTAGAACCATATTGGTCGGTGTCTGCACTGACTTCCAATAAGCGAGACGCAGTAGGTTGCTTGGTTACCATATTAATAAGCCCACCTGGTGCAGACTGACCATATAAAATACTAGATGGGCCTTTAATGACCTCTACTCTTGAAAGCGTTTCGATAGGCTGTTGATAGTGAGACCAATGCTGATGCCCATCGCGCAAATAACCAGTAGATGAGCTTAATTCAAAGCCTCGTGAGCTAAATACTTCACGGTTTCGTTGTTTAGAACCCGGTGACAAACTTGCATCGTTATTGAGGACTTCGCCTAACGTGGTTGCAAGTTGCTCATCGATAATAGTTTCAGGAATGACCGTTACCGCTTGAGAAGTCTCAAGCAACGAAACATTTGCACGCATGGCGCCAGAAGCATCGCCTACCTTATAGTCGTTGAAATAGGTACCTTTTACATTGATAACTTCTACTTCGCTTTCGCTTGTCATTGTTTTCTCTGCGTAGGCCGCATTCGATAATGCAATGCCCCCAACGCTGAGGCCCAAGCCTAGACCCAAACTTTTGCCTAACTTAAGGCCTAAACGAACTTTTACTGACGTGCGGCTGCGTTGCATGAATGTGTTCCTTTACAAAATACTGACAATAGCTTTCAAAAAAACGGATGCTACCACAAACACAAATGATAAACATTCACATTCAGAGAGTTATTTTTAAGGGTAGCTAATAACTTTTCTGAGGAAGTTTAGAAAAGGAAACCTTTATTAAATGCGAAAAGGTATGTAGGTATAGGTTCCATAGCCCAAGCAAACAACAACTGCAGAAATAAAAAACCACGCTACCCACCCCATCTTTTTTAAGGCGACTCGCCAGATCCCAAACGGGGTATTTGCTCGCGGTGTATTTTTAGAAGGAATACTCCCTACCTTTCGTCCTACACGCAAACCGTACATATATGTACCAGTTATACAAAGGCCCGTAAGAAAAATACCAAACAAAAAATACAAAATTTTACTCGCTAACTTACCCGTATTCCCTTGCACTTCTCCCCACACACCAAAATGCAGCGGATCTGCCGCTTCTGAAATACGGAGATGTATCGTCAAGTCATTCCCATCTTGCTTGAAAACAGTTTCAGCAGAAACAGGGTCGAATTGAACGGTATTTGCTCGGCTTCTTACCAGTATTGCACTGGCTTGACCTTGGAACGCTACTACCCCACCGGCTTTGTTGGGAAGTCGCACTTCTTGAATGGTAAGCGCTTGAAACTGCGCTTGGGTCTTTTGCAACATCGTATTAAACGCAGCTTGAGTCGGCATTACAGGTTCACCCATCGCGGATTGAGTCATTGCATAGCCTTTGTCGCTGCTGGGAGCGGCTGCACCCCAACGTTCAGCTAAATACCAGCTACCTGTAATTCCTATCACAATCAAGAACCATAAGCTCCAAACACCAACTAACCGATGCAAGTCGCCCCAGCGGGTTTGTCTGTGCCGCCAACGGGGCTTTCGCAGAAAGCCTTTCCACCAGCGCCTGTATATATACAAGCTAGAAATCAGTATCGCTAATATAGCAATAGAAAAAGCACTAACGATGGTGATGCCTAGGGTTAGCGGCAACATGAGGTGTCGGTGAGTTACCCTGAAAAAACGCTGCCAGTTTAACCAGCGGCCACCGCCTAAATACTCACCTGTTGTGGGATGAAAAAACAAACGGTGCGTTGGTTATTGTTATCTCGATAAATGACTTGTGCACTAAACCAAGGGTGAATAGGCGCTTGGATAGACTCAATGTTGCTTACAGGTGGGGTTAATTTTGCGGTTTCAGTAAGAGCTTGTGCATAAACCGCCTCCCAGTTCATATCACTTACACTCGACGGCGCTACCCGTTTTGCGGGGTTAGTTAACCAATCAATTTCGTGTGATATAACAGCTAATGTACCGGTCGCAACAATAAAGCACAGCAGGATGGAAAGCTTCACGCCCACCCAACTGTGAATCGAAAACCATGTAGACTTGCTTAGCACTTATTAAAAATTGTAATTAAGCTGGGCAATAATTTCGCGAGGCTGCCCCGGGAAGTGGCCATTCCTTTCGCTAAATCCGCTTACTGCATATTCTTTATCAAACACGTTATTCACGTTTACGCTAAGTAAAACCGCGTCCCATCGTGTTGTCCAGCTTGCATCAAACACAGTGAAAGGTTTTACCTTTTGCGCATCTGCACTTATTTGCTCACTCACGTAATTCACCCCAAAAGCAATCGAAGAGTCGATACTATTAATGGCATACCTTGTCCATAAGCCTGCTTGATGACGTGGCGCGTTCACAAATCTATCGCCCGCACCAAACGTGTTACTTGAGCTACCGTCAACCACAATAGTATCGTTATACGCGTAATTTGCAGTCACGCTGATGGTGTCGCTTACATCACCTACCAAGGTAAATTCAGCACCGTCACTTTCCACCACTCCGAAGTTGATGAGCGCCGATTCTGTATCGTCATTTACGCCTTCGATATAGTCTGGGTTGCTATACACTAAGTTTTCTTTACTAATGTGGTACACGGCTAATGTGGTCATAATGCTGCCGTTTAACCACTCGTTTTTCACACCGAACTCAATGGCATCGCCGCTAACAGGTTCAAGGGCAGTAACATTGGCATCAGCTTGGTCAGTGGCGTCAACGGGGTTAAAGCTTTCTGAATAGTTGGCGTACACCGACATGGCGTCAAAAGGCTTGTACGTAATTCCAGCACGATACGTAACGTCTGAATCATCGTATTCGGTGCCAGTTTCTTTATCTCGCTCGTCAAATCTATCGAAGCGCGCGCCAGCCATCACAATAATATTATCTGTTAAGTTCACCATATCCTGAACATACAACCCTTGGCGATTACGACGTATGCCGTCTCTTTCTAGGTCTGTCAGGTTATAAGTACTTGGGTCTGTTTCACCATAATTTAAGGTGAAAATATTAAGATTGGCAACACCGTCAGCCTCATAGCGAGCACGCAAGTAATCGTACTCTGTGTCCATATAGTGCCAATCGCCACCAAATAGGAATTGATGTTCTATACCCGCTGCGTTGAAATCGTAAACAAAGTCGGTGGTTAAGCTAACTTCATCATTAGCACGGTATTGGTCGCGATATTCACGTTGAATAGTCTGGTCATCAATATTAGCTTCGCCGTCGCCGTTAACATCAACCCAACTTCGTGACTCGTGATAAGCCTGATCTCGCTCGTTCGTTAAATAGCGAAGGGTAGAACTAACCTTGAATGTGTCGCTGAAGGTGTGTGCTAGCTGGGTTTGAAAGACGAATGCCTCCATATCTTGAAAGTCACTTTCTTCGTTCGCGTTATAGGTTAAATCAACAAGGAAATTTCCCTCGTCATCTACCGGCACGCCACGCAGTCGGTGGCCACCTAGGTTTTGTACAATGTAATCGAAGGTAGTGGTTAAACGGGTATTGTCGCTAACATCGTAAAGCAAGCCGCCAGCAAGTTCGATATTTTCCATATCCGCATTATTTCTAAAGCTATCTTGGGCTTCATAAAAACCACCAATTCGATAGGCTACATCTTCGCTTAGCCCACCTGTAGCTTCACCTGAAATACCACGAAGGTCATAGTTTCCACCTGTTAGGGTAATTTCTTTATTCTGGGTGAACGTAGGTTTTTTGGTGACGTAATTAATCATGCCACCAGGCTCTCCACCACCGTATAATGCTGCCGCAGGGCCTTTCAGCACTTCTACTCTGGCCACATTGAATAAGTCAGGCACACTGAAACCTGAGTAAGGATCGCCCCTTACCCCATCATAAAATACGTTGTCTTCATCTCGGAAGCCGCGAAAAGTCACGCCGGAATAGCTGTACTCGCTGACACCAGCGATAGAGCGATATAAGTCAGTAATATCACGCGCAGCTTGGTCAGCAATAAGCTGCGCTGTTAGTACCTGTGCCGACATTGGAATATCAATAAGGTCGGCATCAGTTTTAGTACCTATTTTAGTCTTGGTATCTAAGTAGAACTGCTGTGCTCTGCCTTTTACGTCAACATGTTCTACGATATCAGTTTCAGCTTCTTGAGCCCGCGCCTCAGTTTTAGCAGGCACTGCAGCTTGAGCGTGAACTACAGTATTAAATCCAAGAGAAACAAACCCAGATAAACCAGAAAGAAAAATTCCAAGTGAGGTAGCGCTGCGCGACATTTATTGTATTCCACTAAAGTATAAAGGCTGAGATTTGCCGCACACCTTAAACTAAATAAGAATCATTTTCAATTGCAGACCGAGGAATTTACGTTTATCACACTCATGCTCATGTTAGGTAAAAGTTCCTTTTACCTAACCGGCTGTTTTTCCATCAAATTACCTAGTTAAGTTAAATAACCCCACCATTAGCCCGCAACACTTGCCCATTTACCCAATGCCCTTCGTCACTGGCTAAAAAATTGACTACATTGGCAATGTCTTCCGGCTGCCCTAACCTTTCCATAGGGCTCATGTTGGCTAGCTTATCGATGAATTCTTGGGACTTACCCTCGGTAAACAAGTCTGTTTCCGTAGGCCCTGGCGCGACACAATTCACCGAAATATTTTTACCTCTTAGCTCTTTTGACAAGATAGCTGACATGGTTTCAACAGCAGATTTAGTAGCAGCATAAACACCATAGCGCTCTAATTTAAGCCCCACTACACTGGTGGAAAGGTTAATGATACTTCCGCCTTCATGAAGTTGGGTCGATGCTAAACGGAGCATGTTAAATACACCTTTCATATTAACGTCGAATTGCTTGTTAAAATCGTCATCACTCGTTTCGGCTAGCGGTGAAAGCGCCATCACGCCTGCATTGTTTACTAACACATCTACCCTACTGAACGCCTTTAATGTTGTATCAAACAACATTTTAGACTGCTCAGGTTTAGACACATCAGCTTTCACGGCAATCGCCTGCCCACCTTTACCTATGATTTTATCAACAAGTTCATTTGCTGCATCAGCACTACTGGCATAGTTTATAACCACGGCAAAATTATTCGCCGCTAACTTCTCGACGATACTTGCACCAATACCTTTAGCGCCGCCTGTTACCAAGGCTACTTTTACATTTTTCATATGCCACCTGCTGTTTTTAAAAATAAATAGGGTCAGAGTCTGAGGGATCCCCACGAATTTAATTTCATGTACCTCCACCCCAGGCTTCGTCTAC
>OJHG01000283.1_pt1 | contig 29044 bp, 25 predicted proteins | sample 1594761 | NCBI WGS metagenome assembly OJHG01 (sample SAMN05416786, study PRJEB24817) | seawater metagenome | isolation source: Sea water | place: Canada:Atlantic | collected 2013-07 | reverse complement strand
GATGCTCAGGAGTCTCGTGGGCTCGGAGATGTGTATAAGAGACAGGTTATTAATAGCGCATTTATCACTGTGCTGTCAATTGTGATTTTGTTATATATTATAAGTTATAAGGTTTTTATTTTGCATATAACCTTATTTTTAATCTCGATTTATCTGTAGCTGATTTTTAACATATAACTTGCTAATATCTATCACTCTCCTATTGCACTATTTTATGAGCCCAAAATGCAAGCAAAAAAGTTTGTTTTAAATATATCTCAAAACTATAGCTTCGCTATTTTAAGACCATTACAAGAAGCCATTCGCAATAGCAACAGAGATGTTTATTGGTTTGTACAGGGTAGTGCGGTTAATTTATCCTATTTTACTGCAGACGAAAAAATATTAAAGAGTGTTGATGACGTTATTAAATATGATCCTGATGCTGTTATTTTTCCTGCCAATATAGCACCAACATTTTTCCCAGGAATTAATGTTGCGGTTTTCCATGGTTTTGATGCAGGAAAAGTAGATAAAAAAGGACATAATGATCATTATAAAGTGCGTAATTGTTTTGATTTATATTGCACGCAGGGGCCAGATTCGACTGCTCAATTTCAACGTTTAGCTGAAAAGCATCAAACGTTTAAAGTCATTGAAACAGGTTGGTGCGCATTAGATCCTTTATTTACCAATAATAACGTCGATAAAACAGTAAAGTCGACAATATTAATGTGTTCAACATTTTCTAAGCAATTAACCTGTGCACCACACCTTTTTGAAACAATAAAATCTTTAAGTGAGACAGGTAAATGGAATTGGTTAATTCAATTTCATCCTAAAATGGATAGAAGCATAGTTGATAAATATAAATCAATTCAAAATGAACACTTAAGCTTTGTTGAAACTGATGATGTTATCCCCCTGCTGAAGCGAGCAGATATTATGGTTTGTGATACCTCTTCTGTACTTATCATGTTTTTATTACAAGGTAAGCCAGTTGTTACTTTCAATAATATATCACCAGGTGATTATTTAATTGATATTAATTCAGCTGATAAACTTGAAGAGTCAATTGAGTATGCCCTGCAAAAACCTCAATGTTTAATGGATAATATTCAGAAGCATATTGATTGTACGCATCCATACATGGATGGAAGGTCATCTTATCGCCTGCTAGATGCGATTGATAAGACTATTGAAGAGAAATCAAGTCTTAAACCTAAGCCCTTTGATCTATTTAGACAATTTAAAATGCGTAAAAAATTGAAATACTGGAAGCTTTAATCTCATGCGTTAAAAATAATGTTATTAAGCGATTATAACTCTCCTGATAAGTGCGTTTTCCTTAAGTACCATAAGTGTATTCTGTATTTTATATTACGAATGAAATTGGTGCTTTTAGTACCATGAAACCCACCATTCAATAGTGTTATATCACTAGCGAAGTTCTTGTTTTCACTAATCGGATAAGGGCGTAAACCAAATACAGACAAGTCTAGCTCTTGACAAAACTGCATATCAATATCAACAGGGCGATAGAACTTATCTCTTGCAAGCAGCTTTTTAGCACCAGCTAGATTAAGCGTATAACCTGTTGCACAGTTAGGGATTTTTGTAAAATTGATTAATTCAAACTGTTGATCTAATGAACTAATTTGTTTGGGTTCATGGTTTCTATTATCAGCTAATTTAATCAGATCGTATTTGCTTAATGTCTCGGAAAGTGAGAAGAGTTGGATAAAGTTACTTTCAATATTCATGTCATCTTCTAGTATAACCGCAAAGGCTATATTTTCAGCGACCATTTTACGCCAAACATTTCTGTGGCTAATGTAACAGCCAATTTCACCCATGCTTAAATCTGCTCTAAAATACTTCTTATTCAGTATTTTAGAATATTCTTGGTTAATTTCAGTAGTTGTTAAATTGTTACCTTTAACGGCAGGAATTCTTTCAAAGGCGACATTTATCTCTGAAAGTTGTTTGTCCATATTTAATAATCGTTCAGTTGCACAGTCTAAATTAATGACATATACGGGACAGTTATTGATTATGGACATCTTAATTACCTTTTATTGCTCATGATTTTTAAGTCATGAACTCGCAGTTTAGAAAAAATTTATTTAAGTAATTATATTTTTACCTGTGTTAAAGATTATATTCAACTTTTAAAAATAAGTTTGCTTGTTTTTTATCTTTAATGTCATTTTCAAATGTAGATCGACTGAGGTCTAAACCCAAGGTGTATCGCCAGTTTTTATAACTATGTTGAACCTTAGTCGATACCATGATCAAGTCTTCAGCCACTTCTGTAAGCGGATTACCAATAATATTATTCCCTGGTGCTTTATCATTGTTATCTGTATTCAGTTGTAAGTGACGAATTTTGCTCGTTACATTTGTATTTTGATCAATGGTAGAAATAAAACCTAAAACCACGCTCGTTGCATCATTATCGTATAAGTTACCTAAGGTTCTTTGCTGGTAACGCATGCCTGTTTGATAAATATGATGCTCATAGTAGCAATTACCAATACTGCTATTATTCGTATCTGTGCAATCAGCGTAGGTGTCGGTATATTCTAAGTAAACCTTTGTATGAGCTGAAAAAATCTTTAAGTCAGTATCAATACCTACTTGCACTTTGGGTTCTGTTAAAAAGCTTAATGAAGAGCCACTGTTATCACCGTCTTCTGCAAAATATTGGCCATACAAACCCACAGGGGTATTTAGTACGTTGAATGAGTAACGTAAATCGTACCCTGCTTGTTGATTACCCGGTTCGTTTTCTTTATTTACGCCGCAATCAAGTCCTGAAGCGCCACAATTGTCTTTGCCTAATAATACATCGAAAAAAGTGCTTAAGCTTTTTGAACGGCCTTTACCGCCAAACTGTGCTAAACGAGTAATGCCAACCTCTAAACCGTCGAACGGCTGAAAATTTAACCTGAAGCCCCACAACAGCGTGTCATCAATAACGCGTTTATCGTCCATAACGCCCATAAATGAAGTTACGGTCCAAGGGATTTCAATTTCAGTGAATGGAATTTCTAAAGGTATTGCTGACCTGCGGGATATTGAAAGCGCTGGAATAGGCCTAGCGTTATTAGTTAAGCTTAAGTTGCTATCCCAGCCTGGGCCCCACCATCTATCTTGCTTACCAAGTGAGACCACCCAATTACCAATAAAGCCTGCAACATAACTACCATCAAATCGTGTTTTGTCATTATCTTCTGGAGAAAACGTATAATTGGTAGAAAGACCAAAAGCAAACGAGTCTGTCATATGACTTGTTTGGATTTTTATATTGTTTTTGTCTCTAAAGTCCTCGCCAAAACTTGTAAAACGTTTGTCTTTATTGGCAATGTTAAGCTCTAATTTTTTGCTGTTATTTTTTGCCATTCGAAATTGATGATTTACATAATCAAAGGCTTGTTTTTCCGAGCTATTTAAAGAAGAGTAATCAACATGCTTTAAGTCACGCCCAATATCGAGCCACATTAATGGAAATGTAGTAACGGGTGTTTTTATGTGGCCTGCATCAGCAAGTTGTTGAATACTTGATCTAAGATAAATATTTGATGTATCAATCCAAGGTTCTGCAGACGTGAAAAAGCAAAACAAAAATAGCGTGTAAGATAATTTATGTAATTTCAAAATAAGATTTTCAGTTCTTTAAGTGATATTTAGCCTAACTTTTAAATTCTAATTTAAAAGTTAGCCCCAGTTTTCCATACTAGATTTACGTTTTGAAAATAAACGCGGTAAGATCAAACCAAATAGTAAACCAATACCTAAGACGATTGCGCCATTAAAAAACCATTGTTTTTTAATACTAGTGTCTTGATTTTTCAATTGTGATTTTGTTTGTGTTAAGTCCATGTTGAGTGCAGAAATGCTGTTTTGTAGATCACTGCGTTCAGACTTTAATGTGTCAATTTCTAAAATGGCATCATTAAGTTGCTGAGTCATGTCACTTTTGCCTGATTGAAAACTAGCGAGTTTTTCATTTAAGTCAGCGATAACATAACGCATGCCTGGTTTGGTTGAAACATGCTTGCTTTCGATCCAACCTATTCGGTCTTTATCAGTAATGATTTCGCTGTAATCATTATTTGAATTGCCAGTTAACTCTACTTTTTCACCAGAATTAACAGTACCTTGTATGCGATAATTTTTGCCAGCACCGGTATGCATATAAACAATTAAATCTTCAGAGATATAGCCAGCCGTGGACGATGAGTCGGCCTCTTCGGCGAAAGAAAATAAAGGGGTTAAAAATAGTAGAGTAACGAATGTTTTTTTTATGTTCATCATGAAATAACCAATAGCGCCATTTTAAACAGAGAATGGCAAAGATAGTAGGACTTTGCAGGAGTGATAGCAAGTGATAGCGCCTAGATTTCTAAGATTTTTGCTATAAAATAACAATCATGTAAGATTGAGACTATTATTTGCTGTAAATGTGCAAAAATTTTGTAACTGCAGTTAATAAGCTTGATTTATAACTACTATTGGAAAAGTATGACAACCGAAATAGAGCTTAAATATTTAGTTTTAGGCGATAACACCGAAGAAAAAATCAACCAAGCCTTAAATCGTGAAAACATTCAATTTAGCTATCAGGAAAAGCAATTAGCTAATTGTTATTTTGATACGCCAGATCTTAATTTACGTCATCACGATATGGGTTTAAGAGTTCGCCGCAACAATGACCATATCGAGCAAACGATTAAAACTGCTGGGCAAGTTGTTGGTGGTTTACATAGTCGACCTGAATACAATGTTGATATCGTAAGTGAATTTCCAATACTATCGCTTTTTCCCAATGAAATTTGGCATCAAAGCCAATCGGTTAGCACTATTCAGCGAGACTTGGTAGCCTTGTTCGACACCAACTTTAAACGTTGTACTTGGTTAATTAGCGATTCAGTAGGTAACGTAGTTGAGCTCGCTTTTGATCAAGGGGAAATTACTAGTTCAGAAAATAAAAAGGTTATTCATGAGCTTGAGTTTGAACTGGTTGAAGGAGACAAGTCCGCACTTTTTAATCTAGCCAGACTATTATTTGATGTACTTGCACTACGACCAGGCATAAAGAGTAAGGCTGCACGTGGTTATTCGCTTTGGAAAAAACAGCCAGAGAGTACCCAAACTCAACAATCAAATTATATTTGTGAAAATCGTCGCGACTCTATTGCTGCTGCTTTTACTAATGGACTAAGTCTTAGCCTTACTGGCTTACAAAAAGGTATTGAACGTTATTTACTTGCCCCTAGTTTACAGGCATTAATACAGATCAAAGCTGATTTGGCAACATTGCGTCATGGTTTTTGGTTATTCGAAGAGTACTTATCAGCACAAGAGTTGCTTGTTAGAGACGAATTAAGCCACTTTATCCATTTATTAGCATGGGTTGATAACGCTATACATTTGCAAGAGCTAACAAATAAAACAGGAAATTATCGAAAAAAGTTAGAATTTAGTCAGCAACTTATCGAACAGTTAAGAATTGAAAAACGCCTCTTCCCAAGCAATGAAGATATTTCTCAGCTTTTACATAGTAGCCGATTTAATCAGTTACAACTTTCGATTCTTGAGCTTTTTTTAACGCGCAGTCAGCAACACAATACAACAAATGAAGTTTCAGATGATGCGTTACTTAAGTTTGCTCAAGATAAAATAGAGTTCAGTTTAAGTGAACTAAGTGTGCAGATGAAAAACACCTCGAGTTTACAGAGTCAGCAGTACCTAGAATTAAGTAAACCGCTTTATCGAAGTTCATTAACCGGTACTTGGCTTGCTGGCTTATTTGAAAACGAATTACGTGATAAGTTTCGCCACCCTTGGCTAGATTTACAGCAAGGTATTACAGAGTTACATTCTTTATGGATTATTCAGCTGCAATTAGAAAAACTAGATAATCCACCTAAAAAAATGGTTCAGTGGCAAAATAGCAAGGTTGACAGTTTACTTATCGCATTAAATCATACGAAAGCTATTGCAGTTACTATGCCTCCTTATTGGTATGAATAAATAAGCACTCTGTTCTTAACGTGCTGTGAGTTAATAGCATCTGGGTAATGAGCCATTAACTCACATAAGCTAACCTGAAAAGTGATTGTTGTAATCTTATGTCAAATATATTGATAAATACCTTTGCGCGTAAACTGTTTATGTTTGTTTTTACACTTAATTCAATCTCATTTTTAAGTTATGCAAAAACTTATAGTTTACCTCAGGCAGGCTCCAGGCTAATTGGAGAAAAGCAATATCATGTGGTTGTCAAAGGTGACTACTTTCAACTTATTGCCGAAAAGTATGATGTTGGTTTTCTCGCCTTAATGGCCGCTAACCCCGGTATTGACCCATTTTTACCTACAGTGGGACATCAGTTAGTTATACCAAGCCAAATGTTGTTACCTTTTGGTAAACGTGAAGGCATTGTAATTAACCTGCCTGAATTACGCTTGTATTATTTCCCTGAAAATAGCGACAAGGTACATGTTTTCCCTGTAGGTATTGGTAGGGAAGGCTTAGCAACACCAAAAACAACTAGTTATATAAGCGAAAAGCGAAAAAATCCCATTTGGCGGCCGACTAACGAAATGAAAGCACGATATTTTGCAGAGCATGGTAAGCAACTCGCTAATGAAGTGCCTGCGGGGCCGAATAATCCGTTTGGTAAATATGCCATGCGATTAGGCACTAGTGTTTACTTGTTACACGGTTCTAATCAGCGTTTTGGAATAGGAATGCGTGCCAGTTCAGGCTGTATTCGTTTATATGACGATGATATTGAGTGGTTATTTCAACATGTTGCCATTAATACTCCTGTAAAAATTATTGAGCAAACAATAAAGTTATCTTATGAACCAGGAAAAAAGTTGCTAGAAGTACATAGTCCTTTAACGAGAGAAGATGGTGAAGAAAGAGTAGCTGAAATCACCGATAATATTAGTCATTTTGTAGGCGATTTAGCTGAAAATAAAAAAATGTTAATTGAACAAGTCGCTAACCCGCAAGGATTGGTAACTGAATTATATACACGCTAAATATCGCTGCAAAAACAATAAAACACCAAACAAAGTTTAGTGTTTTATTTATGCTCATATACAATATTTAGTAACTATAAATAGTCGCTTAAATTATTTTTTGTAACTCGCCACTACATTATCAATGCGTTCATTGGTATCTTTCACCGCTTGATTAGTTTTTTCTTGCGCCATACCTAATGCGTTTACTTCGCCAGATACTGCTTTTGTTTTAGCAGATAAGCTATTAACTTTATTAGTTAAATTATCAATTTTTTGATTTAATTGCGAAATATTTGCTTCTAAGGCAGTGTTGTTTGCACAACCGCTAATAATGGCAACAATGGCTACGAGTGTTAATTTTTTTAATATCATAAAGAGATCCCTGTATTTCTATTAAATTAATATGCTAAGAGTGGTCAGGTTTCAGTATGGCACAAAAATAGTACGGTTTAAAATAGCAACTAGCTTGCAAGAGTTTGTAACTCGACACTTTAGTCGGAGCAAGCACTAACATTGAACAACAATTATTAGTAGAAACGTTGTATTAGGTATTAGCACTCTTGTTGGGTATTATTGTATTTGGGGGCAAGGTAGATTATTTATCGAGGGATTTTGTCAGTGCCTCTAACTTTTCTTCTAAGGCTAAAAGCTTTTTCGCCATTTCTGTATTTTGAGCAATAATTTGTGAGTTCTGCATTCTAAGCTCGCGATTTTTAATGTTGGTATCGGCAAAGCCAAATATTTTATTAACAAATACTGCTCCTATTCCACCTAATATGCCTACGCCTAAAATAAACATAACAAAAACGCACGTTCGACCGATCAGAGTAATAGGATAAACATCACCGTAACACCATCCAGTTTTAGTTTATGAATTAATTATGAAGAACCTTTTCTGTATTGACCTGTAGAGTATTTCATACGCAAAAATATATATTTCATAAATTTCATAAAAAAACGCCTTTTAGCAATGAAATTCATATTTTATTAGTCGCTAATCATCTGCAAGTATTACCTCTGCCAGTTGTCCTGCAATTTCTTCAATACTATTTAACGAAGTGTTTAATGCGACTTTATCTGCCAATGAGGGGCTGAAATTAATAACATCATTTTTTGTTACTTTATGCCAGATAGGGAGAATCATTTTATGCCCGTTCATTTCTCTAGCAACCATTGAATCTAATTCATATTGAGTCCAATTTTTTGAACAAAATGAAGATGAAATAATTACTGTACCAAACCTAGACCTGACAAGACCATGATCGATACTTTTTCTCAAGCTGTCACCAACTTTTAATGTAAATTCATCATACCAAACTCTCACGCCTAAATTTTCAAGAGTTTCAGCTAAAGGACGAACAAACTCATCTTTATCTTCAGATGCATGAGAAATGAATAAATCATATTCTTCATTTAGCAGAGACTGGTTTATTGGTTTGTTTGTGTGACTCGCTTGTATTACAGCGGTTTGTTTTATTTCATTTTGCAGTTTCTGCTGAAAAGCCATCTGCTCTCTTTGTTGTTTTTTTTCTAAGTCGAGAAGTTTTTTTCGTTCTTTTTCTCCTTCTTTTGTTAAGTCCTGCTTAAGTTTTAATAGTTTTTTTGTTTTGTCTGCTTCATTCTTTGCAAGAGTTGCTTTTTTAACATGCACCTTAGCTATATCATTTTGTTTACGCTGAATTTCACCCTGTTTAGATTTGAGCATACTTTCGCTAGTGTTCTTTGTTATAGAACGCGTAATTTGTGATATTCGATTTGAATAGGTTGTTTCTTTTTTAGTTTCTAAACTAATTTTATGAACAATATCTGCCAATTCTTTTTGAGTTCTAGCAATATTATTGCTTATTGTTGAAATTGACATTCTATCCATTAGCAAGTGTGAGAAGGTTTGATGAGTATATTAACGCATTCCATTGCATTTTAAAGTTTTGTTTTTGATATGAATTACTACCCCTTCGCTTCTACCTTCAACATATCTTTTAATTCTTCTAGCTGACCCTGCTCATTTTCTTCTAGCGCATTTAAAACTTTCAACGTGCAATAAATTTCTGTGATTTTGCAAAAAGCTTCAAAGTAATCCCTGTCAACTAACCTCTCTCCCACGGAGCCGACACGCATGAATGAAGTAACATATTGTCCTGATGTACTCGCTAGGCGAATATAGAGATTTCGAATTTCTATTTCTGATTCAGTAAAGTTTGGCATTGCTACCCCTCATATTTAACTATATTGATCGTATGGTTATAAACCTTTTCTTTAAGTTCACGTATTCGTTTTATATCTAAGCTAGTAGCCGTAGAATTACAGCAAAGCTTTAAGTAAATGTCGTGAATAGCATTCCAAGCATCCCAAAATTGAGACCTGATGATTTTTATTTTGATATCATGAAACTGAAGCTCTCTTTTTACTTGTGCGCTCAAAAAGCGAGTTAGTCTTTTATAGTCACAATAAAGAGTTAAATTTGTAACGACCATTTTTTTGACCTCATGCAATATTTCATAAGCTATGTATAAACCTTAATTAACAAGGCTTCAAGCAGAATAAATATGAAATAAATACTTTTTAATGTTTGAATAAATAAACATTAACTTTCTTTTTTTGAATGATTTTTATGAGGAAAAACAAGGTGAGTTCATAAGGTGAAGAAGCCACCTAAAAAGATTAAATATTTGAAAGGTGATACTGCTAAATTAAAATTCTAAATTTGCACCATATTGCTTTAACCAATTTTTACACTCAGCATAATTTGGCATCATACGTTCAACTTCACGCCAAAATTTAGGTGAGTGGTCGTGATGAATTAAATGGCAAAGCTCATGTACCACCACATAATCAACAATACGATTAGGAGCCATAATGATTTTCCAATTAAAAGTAATGTCACCTTCAACGCTGCAACTTCCCCATCGGCTTTTATAGTCTTTCAAGCCAACAGAGTTAAATTTAACGCCCATCATTTTACTGTAGCGTTTTGCTTTCTCGTTAAATTTGAGTTCTGCATGTTGCTTATACCAACTAAACAAGGAATCTTGAATTAAGTCAGGGTTTTCAGTGCCAGCACGTAAGGTGATAATAAATCGTCCGTGATTAAGTTTAATTGGCTGATAGTTACCTTGTTGAACCTTTAAGCGGTAATTACGCCCTAAATACGAAAAGCTTTCACCAGAAACAAATTGTTTAGTGCTTTTAGGTTGAGCTTCACGGTGTAGGGCGATTTTCTCTTTAATCCAACGATTTTTCTCTTTGATCAGCTTGGTTATACGTTCACTTTCCAACTGACGAGGCACAACTACGCAAACCTTACCTTCTTCCACAGTAATAGTAGCTGACTTAGTGCGGTTGGTGCGTTTAATCTCAGCAACAATGCCATTGCTGTCGATGTATTCACCTACTTTGGATGTAACCTGATTTGTTGGTGACATTTATTTACTACTCAAAATTAGCACACTAAAAATTAACATACTCAGACCTAACGCTTGTTAAATTTAGTTTTGCCAAGTTCCATAAAACGCTCTTGTACTACTTTCACCAAGCTAGGTTCACCGAATGATTGGTCTATGATTGCGCGTTTAATTTCTTTCTTCATACGTTTCACTTCATCTTGCTTGTTAAAGAAATCAACAATTTCAGTGGCTTCATCAAAGGTATTCACGAGCGTTTGTGTGGTGCTTTTCACTTCTTCCATTACTGAATCATCAACTACATAATCACCTGTATTTTCGGCTACCTGAGAAACTTCTGCGGTTAAGATGTTATAAAACGCATATTCAGTTTCAGATAAACCAACGTCTTGTGCTGCTTGTTGATGCTCACCTTCAATGTTATCTACCATCTCTAGCAGCAGCTCTAGCTGACGCTCCCAATTACCAGCATTTTTAACAATGATATCGCGTAAACGTAAGCTAAGAGATTTATAGTATTCAGGGTCTTCTTCAAGGTTAACCGTAATATGGTGCTTGATGGCACTTTCAACTTCAGAGGCTTTTGATTCAGTTGATTTAACTTCTTTCAGTTTTTCTTTAAAGTTGGCAGCTAATAAATCTACTGGCGGTATTTTAGGGTCTACACCTGTACTGATAATATGTTCATCTACTAACTGACGAACCTTTTCACCAACGCCTGATAAATCGAGTCCTTCCTCGCGGTAACGTACTCTGGCAGCGTTTAGTACTTTACCTAAAAAGGTTAAGTCTTTAACAAAAGGTGATGCTGCTTTGTCTGGCAAAATTACATTCATTTGTTTGGCAAAGCGTTTAAAAGCTATTTCAAACTGCGCTCTTATGTCTTCGTCTTTTAATGCCAGCACATAATCATCAACATCGCTACTTGGCTTACCATTTACCAATACGTCTTTGAAGAAGCTCATAGCAACTGTGTGAGTTGCTTTTAGTTTTGGAATTTCATCTTTAAGCGATTGAATTGTGCCATCAACGTCTTCACTGGTGAACATATCTAGTGCATCAGTTAAGTGCTGAGACAAGCCATAATAATCAACGACAAAACCACATGTTTTACCTTTGTATGTGCGGTTAACACGCGCTATTGCTTGCATAAGCGTATGGTCTTGCAGTTTACGGTCTATATACATTACTTGCGCTAAAGGAGCATCAAAACCTGTGAGTAGCATATCTTTTACTATTAAGAATGCTGTTGGGTTCTCACTTAATGGTTTAGGAAAATCATCAATCGCTTTTTTCTGAGCGACTTTATCTGTGTACTTAGCTAAATAGACTTCATCATTATGATCGCCTGAAATAATCACCTCAGACGGTGGCGCATCTAGTTCATCTAGTGTTTGCTTGTATAGGGCAGCAGCATGACGGCTACCCGTTACTATCATGGCTTTAAAACCATCAGGCTGAATATGCTCTCGATAATGTTTTAGTAAGTCGATACAAACCCAACGAATACGTGCTGGAGCTTCACGAACAGCACGTTCAACACCATATTTTTTCTTAATTTCGCGCTGTTCTTCTTTAGTGTAATCAGAAAAGTATTCTTCAAATAATGAATCAAGTGATTGGCTAGAAACATCAGTAATTACTTCTCTACCTTCGTACAAAATCGGAACAGTTGCGCCATCTTCTACCGCTTCATTAATTTTGTACTGGTCAATATAACCACCAAAAGCTTGTCCCATTTTTTGGGTTTTAAGTAATGGGGTTCCTGTAAAACCAATTTTTGGTGCATTAGGTAAAGCAGCATTAATCACCATTGCCAAGCCACCAAATTGAGTACGGTGAGCTTCATCGGCAAGCACTATAATTTTTTCACTTGGGTTTAAATCGGTAAAGGCTTTATCTAAACCACCGTTGGCTGCTTCTTTCTCCGCATCTTGGAATTTTTGCACCATAGCCGTTACTAAATCAGACGAGTCTTTTTTTAGTAACTCACGAAGTTTTGCTACTGATGATGCGTTATATACCGTTTCACCTTGAGCATCACGGAAGGTTGATGATAACTGTTCATCAAGTTGAGTACGGTCAGTAATAAATACCAGTTTGTATTGTTGAAGTTCAGAGTCTCTTCTCATTTTAACGGCAAGCATTACCATAGTTAACGACTTACCCGAACCTTGAGTATGCCACACAACGCCTGACTTATCCTTTCGGGTTTCACCTGTTTTTAAGCGTTCTATTACTTTGTTCACAGCTCGGTATTGCTGATAACGCGCTACCTTTTTAATTAATCTGCCATCTACGGTTTCATAAATAACAAAGTTTTGTAGTAAATCCAAAAAGCCTTGCTTGTTGAACATACCAGCCAGTAATCGCTGTTGTGCGGTTGTGTTCTCTCCGTCAAGTTCTTCATCGGTAAATGGGTAAGCATCTTTCCAATCACCGTAATGCTGAGAGCTTGAGCTAATAGTGCCAACTTTGGCTTGGTCACGACAACTAGAGACCATTAGTTGGTTATACCAAAACAGTTTTTCAGCACCTTCATCATCATGTGGATGACGTAAATTGGCATAACGCCTTAGCTGATTAATTCCCTCACTCATAGGGCTTGTGATATATGGCGATTTACATTCAATAATTGCCAGCGGCAAACCATTAACAAAACAAACGATATCGGGAATTATTTTTTGATTAGCCCCTTCAACTTTAAATTGGTTGGTACAAACAAATTCGTTGTTGTCTAAATTATCAAAATCAATAATTTTAACGGTTTGCCCTTTACGACCTTTACCTAAGTCTTGCTCGACTGATTGATAATTAACTAAGGTTTGATAAATAGCGTGGTTGTATTCCATTAAACCAGCAAAATTAGGATGTGTTAATTCACGAGAAACTTTCTTTAAGTTTTCATCGGTGATCCAAGGGTTTATGCGCTTGATTGCAGCATTCAATTGTTCAACCAATACTACATCACGTAAATATGCTCTAGCATCAGCCTCTGGTGTTAAATCAGCTCCGTGAATATATCTCCAACCTAACTCTTTAAGTTGTTCAATTGCTGGCAACTCAACCTTGTTTAACTCATCCTGATTCATCGAAAGTTTCCTTTATATGTCGTAGCCGACACTTTTCATTTCTGTAATTAGATCATTTTTCCAAGCTTGATTATCATCAAAATTGATGTAAACCACTCCACTAATATCATTGGGGGTTTCAACATCCCCTTTTACTACGGCTGCAACTTTTTCACGCCCCAACTTACCTATTAAGTACCCATGTTCAAATACTACGTTCTGCCTAGCTCTGTACTTACTTGTCAGTTCTCCTACTTTTGAACCAACATCGCAGGGAGTATATAAAACAATGGCAAAACCTACATTTGAATACGCTTCAATCTTTTCTATTATGGTACGTCCAGAGCTTGCTTGTTGGTGTAGGATGATGGGTTCCAGCCCTAAGCTTGAAATAAAGTTGGACATATCTAATTTTACTAACTCATCGTGACCATGAACAATAAACACTTGAGAGTTATTCATATTAATATTTGCTACTTGAGGTGTTGGTAGCAAACTAGAAGCATGGAGCCGTTGATAAGCTTCTACTTGTTCTTGTGTCAGATGGTTTTTTCGAAGTAATATTTCAAAAAGGTCTTCATCTTTAATAGCCCAATGGGTTCGTGAAATTTCCCATCTACCTAAATCAATATCTACCCCGATATCTTGGATAGTTCCTATTCGAAGTTCAGGTAATATTGCATCAAATTGAAATTCAATAACAATAGTATTAGAACGAACCCTTAAATTTAAAATTTTGCCAATTCTAGAAGGGGCTTGCTCATTTTCAACAACAAATAAGCAAGGAAATTGTTTTAGCTCTTCAATTGCTTCATCAGTAAAAAACTTATATCGCTCACTGATATTATCCACCGTGTATTCTACCGCAGCACGACTCTTATCAAATTCAACAGGACTAGTACTCCAAAACTCTGGATCGTGATGAATTAAAAGATTAAACATATAAGCTTCCTTGGTTTATTAGCTATCGACTTTAACTCGAACCTTACCTGTGAGCAGGTCTTGCATAAGAGCCTTTTTGGTATTTTTATATGATGCTAGTTTTTCACTTACAATATTAGTCTTACTAATAATCGATTGAAGTGTACTTGATATTTTTGCTTGCTCTTCAAGACTTGGTAAAGGTATATCGAACTCTCTAATTTCTTCCAAGTGCAAGTTGATAACAGTACCTTGCTTACTGCGTTTTCTAATTTGCTCACGGACTATAGGCGAATCCATGAACAGAGATAAATAAACAGGCCGTACATCTTTAGATATGATTTTTATTAAAGCCAACGACACAAAGATAGAAAACTCTTCATCCCAATCGACTAACCGAGGAATACCAATAGTTCCATTTTTTGAATACAAGATATCATTTCGCTCTGGTTTACAACGTTTTATAAGTTGCTGATGTTCGTCTTCAGATACATATTTTATTTTCCCCCTAAATATACTTTTATTTTTCAAGTCAGTTACCCTAAGAAATGGAATGCCTGAAGAAGTATAGGTAGGCGTATGATGTGCTCCATCAGTAACTTTTGCGATTTCATTCATCTTTACACAATGCCACTCAGCAGGGATTCTGCCAACGGGTGAGTCTTTGAATTCAGTATGTCCGATTCCGTTGGTTAGTAACTCTTGCATCATGCCTGTTTTTAGGTCTTTTAACTTGTTGATTTGTGCCTGTGTTTTTTCAATCACTTCATCAATAGAGGTAAGGATTGTGGCTATTTTTTGTTGTTCAGGGAGTGGTGGAAGAAGTAACGACAAGTCTTCCATATTCCCTTTGGTAACATGTAAAATCCCCATCCCATTAGATTTATTTAGCCATTCTTGTGTTTTAAAATCTAATAGCTGGTATAGAAATAATTTTGTTAAATTAACTTCATCACAAGTTATTTTCCAAATATGGTAATGATAAATAGCCTTATCACCATTCCATATTTTCGCACCAAAGGTTGCTGACCACATGTACAGTAAGTCACCTTTATGGCAATACTGACGTTCAGGTAACTGCATATTAGAATAATAAAATTCCTTACCTGAGCCAGTTAAATTCTGCAATCGAATAACGGGTGTACCTTCTTTTTCCCATTCAGTTAATTTATAAGCTCTTCCATTTGAGAAATTGGCAATATCACCCTGTCTTTGAATTGACCAACCATCGGGCACTAGATTACTCATAACCTAATTCCTTTAGGTAGCCTTTCATTTCAACTTCTGCGTTGGCTACTTGGTCATCAAGTTGATGCAATGATACTTGGTATTTATCCCACCAGCGTTCTAACTGAGTGATTATAGCCGCTTCAATATTTTCGCCAACACTCTCCTCAACAACCCCTCTAAGTAGCTCTTTACTGGTAATTTCAGCTTTAAAAACAAAGTAATTTTCATCTTGTTTATTAAAAACCGATGAAACGTCAAAGTCTTTTAAAATCGCTTCTTGAATATAGTCATTTTCAACTTCACGCACTGGAATACCGCCATGTAATATGGCACGAACATCAAAGATTTCTGGTGGTGGTGAAGTATCTGCATAGCGTCTGATATTTAAGTTAAAATCATTTTCTTGAATCTCAGTAATATCAACCACTTTAGCGTAACGTTTAATGTCTTGGTAATCGTTAAAGGTCGCTATTATTTTTTCGATATCTTGTGGGCGTAATTTATTTTGATTTTTACCTTCCTCGAACTCTAACTCTGAGTTAATGAATAAAACTTTGTTTTTGCGCTCGGTAGCCTTGTTTTTATTGATAATCAATAAACATGCAGGAATACCAGTGCCGTAGAATAAACCTGACGGTAAGCCAACCACGGCTTCTAATAAATCATCTTCTAATAAGCCTTGGCGAATGGCTTTTTCGCTAGAACCACGAAAAAGAACACCGTGAGGCATTACTATGCCAGCCATGCCTTCGTTATTAATGGAAGCAACCATATGTTGCACAAACGCTAAATCGCCCGCATCTTTTGGTGGAGTGCCATAAGGGAAACGCCCAAATCCGTCTTTGTCACACTCTTCTTTACCCCACTTTTTGAGGCTAAATGGAGGGTTGGCGATCACACGGTCAAAGGTCATTAGCTGACCATGCTCGGTGTGTTGTGGGTCACGTAAGGTGTCACCTTTGCGAATATCTGCACTGAATACGCCATGAAGGAACATATTCATTTTACAAATAGCCCACGTATTTAGGTTCATCTCTTGCCCTGCAAGCGATAAGTTAGCCGCATTTTCACCGTGAGACTCAAGGTAATTACGGGTTTGTACTAACATACCGCCTGAACCTGCTGTTGGGTCGTAAATACGCATACCAGCATGGGGCTTAAGTAATGCCACTAATAATTGCACCACTTCACTTGGGGTCATAATAATGTCGTTTTCGACAAATAAAAAATTGTTACCACCCCGTATTTATTGACTTAAAGAGTGGTAACAATTTTTTAGGGATTTACTCTAAAAACAGCAGTAAATTTAGGCAGGAAAATACACTTTTGTTACTAAATCTATCGCTTTTTATTGGATTGAGATAACACCGAACCTGCAAGTTCTTTTGTATTTTTACTGTACTTATCGCTTTGCAGCACCTTTGATGCGAAGTCTTCCATGTCAGCACCTGTTTGCTTGCTAGTTCCTTTTTGCGACAGAGCAGAACCAGCTAATTTTTTGGCAGTCTTAGAAGCATTAGGATCGGTTAATGTTTTAGCAGCCTTAGATGCCACACTTTTGGATGTCTTCTTTGTGTTTTTACTCATAGTAAATACCTCACTGGTTGTTAATTTAATTATGTAAATTTAGAGACCGTGTTTTAGCCTTTCTGCAAAGCCATTACGCTCAGCCAATACCTCATCGTACATGTTATAAACCTGCTGAATGTGCTCCCATAATGACTGATTTTGCGTTCTCAAATCCTCAGCAAGCTCTTTATAATCAAGGTTCGATTTTTTTAACGATTCAACTTCTTTCTTAAGCTGCTCATTTTCAGTACCAACAGCAATAGCCTCCGCTTTATTTTTCTGACGCTTTTGAGCGGTCTGAATATCCGGGATTTTCTCAGGGTTAAACTTGTAGATAGCAGAATTTGAAATTCCTAATCGTTTCGCTACTTGGCTAACATTAATTTTTTCGTTATTGGCTGCCATTTCAGACAAGGTCGTATCAATTTTGTCTGCCATTGTGATCTCAACTGATTCGCTCATACTAGGCTTCCTTCACTTTTATCGTTAACTGGTCAATGATGATATTTGCGGCTTCAAGGTTGTCATTTAATGCCGTACTAAAGGCTTTTAATCGCTGCTTTATCTCTGACGGAAATTTTTCAAATGCAGCTAATTGCGATTCACATCGCTTTTTAACAACCAGCCAGTGTGGTAAATGTCGAGGTGTTGCAATGTAGCTATCGCACCATACACAGTGGCTTGGATCTGCTGCATTACGAACTTTACATTCCGCCCCCTTAGTGCAGTACCCATGCGACACGCCTCTAAAATTGTTGGTATGTTTAGCAGCAAACGTGATCAACTCTTCCATATTTTTAAAGTGAGGGGTGCTTCCGGTGGTCAGGTCATCAGCCAGTATCTCAGTTAACTTGGCGATAAAATTTTGTCCGCCTTTTCCTGCTAGCGTGCCGTCTTGTGCTGCGCTCACCATATCTTCCATTGCTTGCGATATCATAAACTCAGAGAAGCTTTCGGTTAGTCCAATTAACTCCTCCATAGACTCATATCCCCGTTGGCTGTAAACCAATGACATCATGTTCTCTAAATGTTTGTACTGATACTTAATATCGTCTAAATCACCCAAACGATTTGCAACTATAAACCACGCAAAGGTATGTCTAAATTGATGTGCAGTAAAATTGAAGAACTCGCCTACCATATAGGGCTGCTTAAACTTTTTATGATTTGAGCTGACAGATTGGTAATTGCACCCCATGCGCTCAAGTTCGGCAATATCGTGTTCAGTAACTCTAATTAAAAATAGTCTGTTGATATTATTAAAAGCGTTTTCGCAAGACTTGGTGTGAATGGCAAACTCGCAAGATTTTTTATGGGGCGACACACCAAACAAAGTTCGATTACTCAAACCAAACTCTAAATTCAACTTACGCTTTAGTGGCAATAAATCACTGTGATGCTTTAGTAGTAAGGCTGCACGCTCACGGTAAACAGAGCAAACTCTTGTGAGTAGTTTTACCGCTCGATAGGTGACTTCATTCGTTACCCATTCTAAGCTTTGGGTCTCATCTGTTGTTTTAGACAACAACGTCTTGATAAAGTATTTACCGTTTCGCTCAAGAGCTGAATCATCACTCAGTGCCATTGCTTCGCTATAGCGCATACCTGTATAACTAATCACAAGTACAAAGGTATATCTGCGAAGGTTTTTAATCAGTTCGTAATATTCATCAAGTTCAGCATTTTCCTCACTGTCTAAGCAGTCAATATAAGTAGAATTTTTAAACTCAGTTGAAGGTAAATGCGGAATGGCATCATTTAGTTTTGTTTGCAGGCTATTCCAATTATCGATTATCTTCTCAGCGGCATTGACATGCTCTTCGCTTGCTTTGAGAACTTGCTTCATTATTTGAATTGGAATGACTGAATGTTTATTTCTGCGCTCTTTTTTTAATAAGGTAAATGGCAAAAAATATTCATTCATTAAATCGTAAAACTGTTCGTTTTTGACCACTGAATATAGTTTTAACCAATAAATAGCAGTTAACAGTGATTGAGCAAAAGATGAATGTTTCTGCAAGTCAGATGCTTGCACCAAGTCCAATATAATATTGCGTAAACGCAATTCTGGCATTTGGTCTAAGCCATCAAAGCTCTCGATACCGTAACGTTCAAGCCATTTCGCAAGGCGTTTGAGATTAGCAATATTTCTACGAATCGTAGACCATGCAAGCGGCTCCATGCCTTGACCTGAGCCTTGTGTATACATACCAAGTGTTAGGGCTTTAAGTTGGTATTGATACTTCGCCCCTACATCGTTAAAGGTTACGGATAAATTGTTGCCTTGCGAGTACCATGAATCATCACCAAACAATGTGATCTGTTCTTTATTAGAACGGATATATTGCCAAAGCACCAACGGTGTGAGTTCGGCATCAATCATTGAATGATAAGGATTGATGCTGATAAGCCCATCAATCTCTAAACAGGCATCTACAGCAGTTGAAATTCCCGTCATAAAATGTCTCCCACTGTCTTAACTGATGTAACTGCAAATGCCCAAAACGGATGTATTCCTCTTTCCGCCATCAGCTCTTTACCCTTCGTCACTGCCATAGGATTTTTAATTGCTACTTGCTCTAATATGTCATCAACTCGCTGATGCAATGCATTAATCGCTTCCTGCTGAAATTCATTATTTTCAATATCAGAAATACTGGCGGACATATCTGCCAACACATAATCACGATAGCTTAGCAACTGCCAAACATGGTCTGGATCTGCAACTGTTCTAAAGTGCTTACACCAAACACACGCCAAAAAGTCACTACACCACCCATTGTCCTTACTATCTGATAGATGCCGATGTTCTTTACCGTATTGTGATGCTTCTGCATCGTTTCCTTGCGATGCACACTCACCTGTGGGCGTTTTCTGAGTGCTACCGTCATCAACCATTAACACCTTAATTTCCGGGTCAATTTCTCGGCCTGTAAAATAACGCTGCATGACATCTACTGCTGTATGCAGAGTTTGTTGCGTTTTTTCTTCACTCACTCTTTGGTAATGCTTGATGAATGTATCGAAGGTGTGAAGTTTTGCTGATTCATATGCACGCATTTGCTTTGCTACTTCACGGTAAAGGTGATTTGCACCATTCTTGCGAATTCGCATTGAATCATAATTAACCGTGCAACCAAGTCGGTTCAAGATAGATTTGATATGAGCAATGAGATTGCCAGCTAATACACGACTTACATTGGTTTTTTCTTTGAAGATAAATAAATAATTTTGAGTATGCAGATCACCCAAGTGACGGTATCCGTGAGTCAGCGTATCTTTCACGTACACGATATCTCGCATTACACTGTTTACTGTGCGACCATCTAAAGAATAGGTATCAATGTCATAGCCTTTTCTTGGCTTTTGAATTAATAGAGTAATGCTTTTCTTGGCAGTAGGTAGTGCGACATCGGCAATGTCACTCAATTCAATATCCGTCATGGGTGACGTATTCCAGCAACTTTTTACTTGGATTCGGGCAAAGTACAGTGCTAGTAGTTGCTTTACGTTATCCGTTTCTTTGATTCCCTTTTCAATGTAAAAAATCAATTCTCGTAGCTCGTCATCACTGTACAAGTCTTCCATCTTTGCTCTTCTAGCGTGGCGCTGATGCCGCTTAAGTGATATTTTAAAAGCTTCCACTACTTGTTGACCTGTGATTGACATCAGCCAACGTATAGCCTCCGTGTAAGATGTACCGCTCCTCACACTAATCACTTTAGCCTTTACGTCACTTTGCAACTGCTGAAAGACCGCTTTTTGAATACGGTTTTTTTTCATGCCTAAGCAGCTAAGGCCATGTTTTGAAAGCTCGTCTTTGAACGTTGGAGCAATATATTTCAAGATCACACGTTTAAGCTTACTAAACCGAGTGTGTAGCGTTTCCATGTCGTAATTTTTTTCGGGCAGTAGTTCAGTTTCTGAATTATGTATCTGCTCAATTTCCGTCATGATCTCCGGGCACTTAGAAGCAACATCGGTATAATCAATTAGCCGATACTTCTTCTCCTTTTCAAAATAAAAAGGCAGCAAATGATCAACGTAATCATGGCGATGAATCTCATGCCCAAAGTGCAGCTCTAGCAGTATAAGCAACTCAGTGAATTGATCTCTTCTTAGCAATGCCTTAGCTTCTTTAAGCAAAGCAAATTCATCGTTCTTGAAGCCATCAAGCCCTTCATCAACAAAAGCGCATTTATTCTTGTCAGCGACTATTCGAATGCTACTCACAACAGCAATAAAACGCCTAGTCATTGACACAACATCATGCTCTAGCTCTCCCTTAAATTTATCGGAGTTAGCAAGCGCTTGAAGCTGTTCAACCAACAGTGGCTCAATATCGTTTAAATCAGTAACGTCTATGCATTTATCATTAATAGTGATCCGAATAACTTGAAAATGATCTGGCTTAAATGCGCTAAGTACCGAGAATAATGCCGACTGAAGTACGCAGTGTTTATCTTTAATCGAATATTCGTTAAAGATCTGTCTAAAGTGCATGGTTGAGTTAAACCATAGCAAGCCATGTTCACAAAGTTGCTCAGCGACTGATGGAGCTGCTTCACACAGCAGTTGCAAACATTTTTGAGCCTTTTGTGCATCACAGCGAGTGGTACTTCTTGCAAGCGTTGACCGCTTATCCCATGCACTTATGGCATCATTAAGCTCTTTACCCAAGCGGAAACTTTTCCGATACCAATGCAATAAATCAATGTTTGTATCAAAAACAAAAACGGTGCTAGGTCTTGAATTGACCTTGGCTAATGCCGTTGCAAAGTGAAATAAGCAACGCCTAAATAGCACATCATCTTCAGGCTCAATATGTTGTGCCTGTATTTCTAGCTTGAGCCAATAGTCATCTCGAAATATCGAGTTAACATCTTGCATTAAACTCTGGCAATGGTTTCGCAACACTGAATAACGCAGCAAAAGCCGTTTTAGAAAGCTAATGTGTAGTTTAATCCGTTTACAGTTTTCGTCAGTTAAACATCTGCCTAGCTGTTCTTCCAACTGTGACAAATCAAGCACGGTATCAAGCATCTGTACCTCCTGATTGCTCAGCATGAAATGCATCTTCTTGTAGTGGAGCAACAAACTCACCAAACAATTTATCTACCCAACTCGCCATTTGCTTATCAAATGTCAGTGACCGAGCGAAATTGATGTACTTTTGAGTCGTTGAAAAATCCGCATGGCCCATCAACTGCATTAGCTTGTATTGCACAAAGCCAATGGGCAGATTCTTATGGATCAGAAAACCAGCAAGGTTTGTTGCAAAAGTTGAACGTAAATCATGAAAATCACGTTTTAGTGTTTTCCCGAATGGCGCTAATTCCTTACGCACTTTTGAGATCACATTGCCGATAGATTTACGAGACATGAAATTACCAGAGCGATTAAGAAACAGTGGAGCATCATCACAGTTACCATGTTCAAGCTGCCACTTAGCTAATCTTTCTTGATGTTCTTTGCCGTTACGATATTGCCAAAGTGATGTCATTAAGCCTTTTGACACCATAATTGTGCGCTCTTTGTCGTACTTGCCGATTATGGTTACGTAATAAATTGCTTTATTATCCAAGGCAGGATCAACAACATGACTCGCAGTAAAAGTGGCAATTTCTTCCGCTCGCAAGCCGCATTGCACGGCTAAATCTACTCTCAATTTAGCACCTTGCTTTGTTAGTTCCTTGCTGGCATAGAGCAGCTTCAATTCATCTTGGCTGTATGGTGATAAACCTGCATCGCCTGATTTCTTTTGCTTATACTTTTTAGGGATCAGCAAATCAGTCGTGGTAATGGTAAAGCCTTTTTCCTCACTCCCGTAGTCGGTAAACAGCAAATCTAAACCGCCATCTTTGCGCTTTTTCTTAATGACCTTGGTTTTATATTTGAATGGCACTTTATCAATTCTGCGTTGCTTTCTTGCCCATTCGTAAAACTGCCTAACATGGTTGATGTATAGGTTTGCCGTATCTCGGTCAATATCCTTTGCAATCACTTGCTCTATAAGGTGCTTGCGATAACGGTACACAGGAAGCCAATATTTCGCTTTATCACTGTCACTTACGGCATAAACCTCATGCCAGTCCACGTTATTCTTCTCAACCCATTGCAAAAACAAACTCATCGAATTTGCTAATGACTGCACAGTAATAAGTGACACGCCACCAAGAGGGTTCTTTTTGCCGCCACGTTTAGGCGGCATAAAAAGTCCTTTATATCGGTGCTCTAAGAATAAATTGATTTCGAGAGCGTCCTGAATTCGAACCAGCGATAACACTCTAGGGAAACGTTCAACAATGTGATCTTCATGAAAAGCAACAGTGCGTTGACCTTCCTCATCAACATTCGATACGTAAGGCAGGCTGCCTAAATTTACAGTTTGTTTTACAACTTTGGGATAATTGCCACTCAAATTAAATGCTCCATTACAATACTGCAAAATATACGCATGAGCATTTAAGGTGTCAATAACAAATTGCAGTATTTGATTACTGCAAAAATAAATTGACCTAGCCAACAATGTCAGCCACAATAATTTTCATTAAATTAATTCCGATTTTGTAACGCCAGTTGGTCATATCCCATTGGTGTTTATTTACTTTTTGAGCAAATCGGTTTGCTGAACACAACCAAGGTTTAACGTTCATGAATGCAAAAATGCGCCAAGCTACTGAAGAGCTGCGCCTTAGTGATATTGCCGATATCCGCTTAGGCCACCCTTTTCGTGGCACGGTGAAGCAATACGACAATGGTGACGTAAATGTTGTTCAGGTAAGGGATACCGAGCCAACAGGTGAGATCAATCAATACACTATGGTTGAAACCGTATTAAATACGAAGAAACAACCCGACTGGTTACAAAATGGCGATGTGTTATTTGTCGCTAAAGGGGCAAAACATTACAGCGTATTAGTAGAACAGGTATTAGAGCGCACAGTCTGCTCACCACACTTTTTTGTGGTACGTTTAAAGCCTGAGTTTAAAGATGTCATCGTGCCCGATTTCTTATGCTGGCAGCTTAACCAACAACCAGCACAGCGTTATTTTAAAGCGACTGCTGAGGGTTCAATGTACCTAAGTATTCGCAGGCAAGTGCTGGAAAATGTACCCATTAAGGTACTTAATTTTGAGAAGCAAAAACAACTCGCTGCAATGCACCGCTGCGGTGTTAGAGAACAAAAAGTATTACAAAAGCTAATTGAAAATAGGCAACAACAATTAGAAGCCATTGCTATTCACGCACTTGAAAGCTCATGCGTTTGAAAGAGAGCCTAAAACAAAACAGATTTAAAAATTAATGATAAGGACTTAAAAAATATGACCACAACCAACCAAATCAATCAGGATGATATCAATAAGGCGGTATGGGCCGCTTGTGACACCTTCCGTGGTGTGATTAGTGCCGATACCTACAAAGACTTCATCCTCACCATGCTGTTTTTAAAGTACATCTCTGATGTTTACAAAGACGAATACAACAAACTGGTAACTCAATATGGCGATAATCCAGAGCTGATCCACGCCATGATGTCGAAGCAACGCTTTGTGTTGCCAGAGGGCGCTAGCTTTTGGGATTTATACGAAAAACGCTACGAAGCAGGTAACGGCGAGCGTATTGATAAAGCCCTACACGCACTAGAGGAAGCTAACGGCAGTAAACTTAAAAACGTATTCCAAGACATTAGCTTTAACACAGATCGCCTAGGTCAAGAAAAGCAAAAGAACGACTTACTTCGTCACTTACTGGAAGACTTCGGTAAAGACATTTTAGATTTAAGCTCAGAGCGTGTGGGCAGTTTAGATATCATCGGTAATGCCTATGAGTACCTGATCAAACACTTTGCGGCTGGCAGTGGCGCTACCGCTGGTGAATACTATACCCCACCAGAAGTATCAACCTTACTAGCAACCATTTTAGAGCCAGTTGAAGGCGACCAAATATGCGACCCATGTACAGGAAGTGGTTCGCTGCTATTAAAGTGTGGCGCTAAGGTGCGTAAAAACTCTGGTTCTAAAAAATACGCATTATTTGGACAAGAAGCGATTGGTTCTACTTGGGCGCTCGCCAAAATGAACATGTTCCTCCACGGTGAAGATAACCACCGCATTGAATGGGGTGACACCATTCGTAACCCACTACTTAAAGAGAAAGACGGTAATAGCTTACTGCACTTTGATGTAGTTACAGCCAACCCGCCATTTTCATTAGATAAATGGGGGCATGATGATGCTAGCAATGACCCATTTGGACGTTTTAGACGAGGTATTCCACCAAAAACCAAAGGCGACTATGCGTTTATAAGTCACATGATTGAAACGCTAAAGCCTGCTAATTCTTCAGGGAAAGGTGGCCGTATGGCGGTAGTCGTGCCACATGGCGTGCTATTTCGCGCCTCAAGCGAAGGTAAAATCCGTCAACAACTGATTGAAGAAAATTTGCTAGACACCGTTATTGGCCTGCCAGAAAAGTTGTTCTTTGGCACAGGTATTCCAGCCGCTATTTTGATATTTAAAAAACACAAGACCGACAAAAACGTATTGTTTATTGATGCCAGTCGTGAGTTCAAATCAGGTAAAAACCAAAACCAGCTAACTGACGAAAATATTCAAAAGATCATCGACACCTACAAGGCTCGTGAAAGTGTAGATAAATACGCATACCTTGCCAGTTTTGATGAAATTGCCGAAAACGACTTTAACCTCAACATCCCTCGTTACGTTGATACCTTTGAAGAAGAAGCCGAAATTGATTTAGTGGCAGTACGTACTGAACGTGTTCAGCTTAAAAGTGAACTGCAAACCCTTGAAGCAGAAATGGAAAGCTACTTGAAGGAGTTGGGTTATGATGCCTAATGGATGGAAAATCACTTCACTAAAAGAAGCTACAGTTAAGATTCAAGATGGGAATTATGGTGCAAGTTACCCCAAAAAAGAAGAGTTACTACCTTCAGGCATCCCATTCTTAACCTCCAAAGTTTTAGGAGGTGAAGGGAAAATTAATACATCAAAGTATGACTATATTAGCTTGGAAAAACATGCTGAATTGAAAAAAGCTCAGATTACAACGGATGATATTCTCTTTACTAATCGTGGCGCAAATGTTGGTACTGTTGCTATGGCTGGGAAAGACTTAGCTGATGCAAACATTGGCCCTCAGTTAACGTTGATTAGAGCGAACGAACAAGTTTCCGACAAAAAGTATCTGTATCTTTTTATGAAATCTAATTATTTCTTACGGCAAGTTCATGGTCAAGATTCAGGAAGTGCCATGAACTTTTTTGGAATTAAATCTACTGAAAAATTTAAAGTTATACTGCCCTCACTCCCAGAACAACGCAAAATCGCCAAAATCCTATCCACTTGGGATAAAGCGATTAGCACCACAGAGCGCCTAATCGACAACAGCAAACAGCAGAAAAAAGCCCTCATGCAACAACTGCTCACTGGCAAAAAACGCCTACTTGATGATTCAGGTAAACCGTTTGAGGGTGAGTGGACTCATGGTTACTTGGGTGATTTATGTGTTTTTAAAGGTGGCTCAGCGTTTAAAGAAGTTTATCAAGGTAACTCAACTGGAGAAATTCCATTTATTAAAGTGAGCGATATGAACTTGCCACAAAATGGAAAGTTCATTTGCGAAGCGAATAACTGGGTGACAAAAGATATTGCTAAAGAAATGAAAGCAAAGGGATTCCCTAAGGGCGCTGTCGTGTTTGCCAAAGTTGGTGCGGCCTTATTACTAAATCGAAGAAGAATCTTAACGAGAGAAACAATTATTGATAACAACATGATGGCTGCAACACCATTAGATTCTGCCACAACAGAATTTTTGTATCAGATAATGTTAGCCATTGATTTCGCCAAATTTGTTCAAGACGGAGCTGTTCCTTCTGTCAATCAGTCTGATTTAAGTAAGTTTAAATTAACTTATCCGAAAAGAATTGAACAAGAAAAGATAGCTTCTGTATTGGCTAATGCTGATCAAGAAATAGAGCTATTAGAACAACAACTTGCTGATTTAAAACAAGAGAAAAAAGCGCTAATGCAGCAGCTTTTAACAGGCAAGCGCAGAGTTAAGATCTAGATAAGGGAATATCAATGACAACAACTGAAATGTTTACCGATTTTTTAGCAAATTTAAAAATTGATAATGCTGCTTCTATTACATCAAAGTACGAAGAAATAACATCAGCGTTAAATAAAAAATTTCGCGATACCGAATCCAAAACGGCAAATAGCTTACAGGTCGGTTCATATGGTCGCTGGACTGGTATAAAAGGCATTTCAGACCTTGATATGCTTTACATTATGCCAGCTTCAAAATGGAATGATTACAAAGATGGTAAACAATCTAAGTTGTTAGATGATACGAAAGATGCGATTTCCGCTAGATATCCTAGAACCACCGTTAAAAAAGACCGACTGGTAGTTCAAGTTAACTACAATGGTTTTATGGTCGAAGTTCAACCTGTGTTTGAGCAAGACGATGGCAGCTTTAAGTACCCTGACACATACAATAGTGGTAGTTGGAAAATTACAAAGCCTCGTGAAGAAATAAAGGCTATGAAAGAGTTCGTGGATCAAAAGAATAAGAATCTACGTAAGCTTTGCAAAATGGCTAGAGCATGGAAAAACAAGAGCGGTGTTGGTATGGGCGGCCTACTTATCGATACACTAGCGTACAATTTTCTTAAGTCCTCATCTGATTATGACAATCGATCTACAGCATACTATGACTGGATGTGCAGAGATTTTTTTAAGTATTTATCTGAAGAGCCAACTAAAGATTATTATCTGGCTCTTGGTAGCAACCAAAGAGTAAACGTTAAAGCAAATTTTCAGCGAAAAGCGAAAATAGCATATGAAGACTCGTTAAAAGCTATAGACGCTGGTGAGTCATCATCAGCTAACAAAAAGTGGAAAAAAATATTTGGAAGACCATTCCCTGCCGCAGTAATTCAAGAGAGTAAATCCTCAGCTTATAACTATAGAAATACCGAGCAATTTATTGAGGATTCTTACAGTGTAGACATCAGATACAACTTAACTCTTGAATGCGAAGTGTCACAAAATGGATTTAGAGAAGTTTTATTGAGAACGATGTTGGCTAGAAAATTAAAATTACAAGCAAAGAAAAAATTGAAGTTTTATGTAGCTGATATCAATGTGCCCGGAGATTTCATATTGAAGTGGAAAGTTTTGAATCGGGGTACGGAAGCTGAGAGGCGTGATTGTATCCGTGGCGATATTGTGATCGATAAAGGCTTTAGAAATAAAGAAGAAAAGACAGACTTTAATGGCGAGCATATTGTTGAATGTTACGCCATTCAAAACGGTGTGGTAGTGGCGAGAGACAGAATTGACGTGCCGATTCAATAGGAGAAAGAATGGATATTAATAACTTGAAAAAGCACATTGCTGAAACAGCTTATAACGTTGGTTACTCAGCTAAGCTACATTTCGCTAGCTATGAAATGATAGAAAGACTACCCGGCTTAATTAGCTTTTTTTCAATGGCCTTTGGTGTTTATGCGTTAGCGTTCTCTAGCCTTTCGACAAAATTCATGTCTTGCACGCTTTTAGTACTTGGACTTATTGGACTTTATATTTCCATGAAAAATGGGGATAAGAAGATATACGAAGAAAAAGGTATTGCATTAACTGGTCTGTTCAATGAACTTAAACATTTAATGTTGGACGCAAAATCTCAATCTCCAAATACTACTGATATAGCGAACAAACTTAATGACATTGAACTGCGATATAACAATAGCTGTGCGTCAAGTCACATTACTGTCTCTTATACACATCTCCGAGCCCACGA
>OJHG01000273.1_pt1 | contig 30552 bp, 29 predicted proteins | sample 1594761 | NCBI WGS metagenome assembly OJHG01 (sample SAMN05416786, study PRJEB24817) | seawater metagenome | isolation source: Sea water | place: Canada:Atlantic | collected 2013-07 | reverse complement strand
ATTTCCACTTATAACCATCCATCATTTCTTTGCTCTTTTTTAAAGCATCCATTGAGCTAATAGCATCATCTTCTGCTAAAATATAAAAGGTTTGTGAGTATGCAATAGCAGCAATTATACCTGGTATTATTAGCAACAACATCCAAAGTAAGATAAGCACAACCATTAAAAGATAGGCTCCTAATACAGTGCTATAATTCTTAAACCCTTCAAAAATTTGCTCTAATCGTGCATTTTCACCTCTAGAGAGGCTTAATGAAAACATAGAAATACCTACCAACATTGGGCCAGCAATAAAAAGAACGAGAACAGGGCCCACTGTTGGAATAACTTGAAAAATAGAAATAATTATTCCGTACACTAGAAAGGTTGCAATTGCCAATCCCCAATTTCCAGAGAGTGATTCTCTGGCTTCTGCCATTAATTCTGTATTTTCTTTTACCATTTTTATTTTTTTAGTTGAATAGTTTTTTTGTTAAATCAAGATAGTTAACATAGCAAAATTATTTTAAGTTGACTAAATTTTTTAAACTTCATAATAGCTCATTACTCCTTATCTTTAATAATAAGCGCCGGTATATCTAAAGACTTGTAAAGTGCATTATAAGCATTCATTTCAGTTGTTATAATGGCATCTCTCTCGGTCTTATACACTTGCCAATCTTCCATTAAATCTCTAAATCGTTCTTTCGCTCCTGAAGTAACTTTAGGGTTTGCTTGGTCTAAATAACTTTTTAGCTGAATTAATTGTGCGTTTAGCTTGTTATTAAAATTAATAACGTCCTGAAATGTTTTTTGCTTTGCCTGTATTAGGTTCTCTTCCCAGCTATTAATGCGCTTTGTTAAGGCCTTGCCTTTTTCTATTAAAGAATCTGCATTCTTTGTATCTTTTAAAAGTTTGGCATAGTTGGTCAGCTGTGTTTTTGCAGAGCGCATTTGGTTTACAGATTCATGCATTTCTTTGACAGTATTTTCTATAGAAACTAGCATCTTTTGCTGTTCTATAAAATCTTCAGGGCTTGAAACAACTTTTGGGTTTGAAAGAATTATTGCTTCAGTTTCAGAAACAACATCTCCTAACGTCATTCTTAAAGTATAATCTCCAGGAGCAACACTTGAGCCAGATAAGCCGCCAAATATAAAAACCTTATGTATAGAAGGAAGCGGTTCTCTGCGAAAATCCCAAGTGAAACGATTATAGCCTTTTTTTGAAGGTAAAATTTGAGGTTTAGAAGGGCCACCAGGCCACGATTTAAAATTTGCAACCTTTTTATTGGTGTAGGTTCTAATTACTTGAGAGTTCTGTAAAACCTCTAATGTTAAGGGTAATGAATCTATATTTTTTTCTAGATAATAATCGAAGGTAACACCGCTTTTTGGGTTTTGTCCTTGACCAACAGCTTTAGAAGTGCCGCCAAAAATTCTATAGGTAGCTTTAGGTTTTACAAGTTCAATAGCTTTATTCTGTAGCCCCTTGTTTTGCAGCGCTCCTAAATCATCTAAAATCCAAAAGCCTCTACCAGATGTTGCAGCCACTAAGTCGTTGTCTTGTATAATTAAATCGTTGATAGCAACTACGGGTAAGTTTAGTTTTAATCGTTGCCAAAATATGCCATCATCGTTTGAAACATATAATCCAGTTTCTGTTCCCGCATATAATAACCCTGGTTGTTTTTTATCTGCTCTTACCACCCTTGCAAAACCGTTAGGATCATTTAAGCCGGTTACAATTTTAGTCCAAGTTTGCCCATAATTATTGGTTTTAAAAATATGAGAATTTAAGTCCATAGATTTATATCTCATAATTACCACATAGGCAGTTGCAGGGTTGTGTTGGGAAACATCAATACTATTTATGATACCGTCTTTAATTCCGTCAGGTGTAATATTCTCCCAGCTTTCACCTCCATTCTTTGTAATGTGTAAAAGACCATCATCACTTCCAGCATATAAAACACCCTGTTCATGCTGCGATTCTACCAAAGCAGTAAGTGTATTATAATTTTCGCCACCAGCAGCTTCATTTGTATAGGGGCCACCACCTGGGCCATGTTTGGCAATTTCATTTTTGGTTAAATCTGGACTTATTGCAGACCAATTAATTCCTTGATCTGTTGTTTTAAAAACAACATTACCTGCATGATACACTGTAGTTCTATTGTGAGGGGAGGTAATAATAGGAGCATTCCAATTATAACGATACTTCGCATCTTTAGGCGCAATACTTAAGCCTAATTCTGGATATTCCTTAATTGATTTTTGTTCTCTGGATGTTCTTGACCACGTGCTAATATTTCCCTGATAGGTACCTCCGTACACCAATTCGGGAGCATCAGGATCAAAAGCAATGAAAGCACTTTCTCCACCAGCTACAGAATACCAATCTTTCCAATCTATTCCCCCATCATTAGTTCTGCTTGCAATACCAATGGCAGAATTGTCTTGCTGTCCTCCGTAGATATTATAGGGCACTAAATTGTCTGTAATTACTCGATAAAATTGAGAGGTTGCTTGATTTTGCTGCGTACTCCAACTTTTACCTCCATTAAAAGAGATATTAGCTCCACCATCATTTGAATTGATAAGGTTCTTGTTGTCTGTTGGGTTAATCCACAAATGATGATTATCACCATGGGGTACAGGAATGTTAGAAAAACTTTTACCTCCATCTATAGACTTCATTACTGGAGCGTTTAAAACATATACCGTATTTTCATTCTGTGGGTCTGCAAAAATTTCCATATAATACCAAGAACGTGCAATGTTAATACGATTGCTATTTACTTGTTTCCATGTTTTTCCAGCGTTATCTGATCTATATACACCTCCCTTTTTATCTGCCGCCTCTATTACAGCAAACACGCGCTCTGGGTTTGCTCTAGAAACAGAAACCCCAGATTTTCCAAAAGCCTTTGGTAGGCCTGTGGTCATTTTTATCCAGGTTTTTCCTCCATCAGAAGATTTAAACAAGCCAGAAGCTTCACCACCAGATTCCATAATCCACGGGTATCTTTGATGTTGCCACATTGCAGCATATAATACACGAGGATTGGTCATATCCATAGACAAAGAAGAAGCACCAGTGGTATTATTTACAGATAAGATATTTTTCCATGTTTTCCCACCGTCTGTTGTTTTGTAGATGCCTCGTTCTTTTGAAGGCGCATACTGCGCTCCTTGAGCAGTAATATATATGATATTAGAATTGGTTGGGTGAATGATAACATCAGAGATATGACGTGTTTTATCTAGCCCTATATGTTTCCATGTTTTTCCGGCATCCATAGATTTATAGACTCCATCTCCCATTGAAGTCATAACGCCTCTTGCCGCGTGTTCTCCCATACCAACAACAACAATATTAGGATCGCTTTCTGAAACAGCAATAGCACCAACAGAACCTGTTTTAAAAAAACCATCTGAGATATTTTTCCATGTAATTCCATCATCAGTAGTTTTAAAAACTCCACCACCAGTAGAACCCATGTAATAGGTATGAGGCTTTCCTATAACTCCTGTTGAGCTTACGCTTCTACCTCCTCTAAAAGGGCCAATATTTCGCCATTTTAAACCATGAAACAAGGAGTCTGTTATTGCTACAGCAGGTTCTTTTGCTTTCTTTTTTCTTTTTTGTGAGTAAAGGGTTATTGGCAATATAAGAAGGCAAATACACAGAAGTTTAAATGTTTTCATAAGATTAATTGTTGGATAGTTGTTAATGAGAACTACGTTGGTTTAGAAATTAAAGTTACCAAATAAAATACAAATAGAAAATTTATATAATTTTGATATGTATGTTTGAGTAGGCGAATTAACAAAATAAGTTTTTACAAGATGAATCTTATCTGTTTATTTTCTTACTCACAATTTTTTAGCTGCTTTTATTTAGTTAATTCTAGTTTAATTAATTGCAAAATTTCTCCATTTTGATTTTTTATATCATCTAATTCCGTAAGATATTCTTTTGCATAAGCGTATGACCTCACGCTATAATTTTCAAAGGCTTCATCTTTAAGTAGCCCTAAATAGTCATAGGTTTTTTTTGGTGGAAGCATTTCATCACAAATATTTTCCCATTCTCCCGCTGGACTTATATACTGACCTTTTAACGCTAATGATTCGTATTGATATTTTCTTATTGTTAAAGCTTCTTCATCAGAATCTTTTATTAAGTCTTCCCAACTAAACAAAACCTCTATCAGTCTTTTGTTTTTAATTAAATGAATTTCACTAGATGAAATTGCAGATCTTAAGGCTCCGTTGCTGGGGTTAAATGTGTAGACCCACCCTAAGCCCATTATGAGTTCCTCATAATCTTTAGCAGAATATTTTATAGCATTGTTGTTAATCATCTTATTAGCTATTAGATACGCTTTTGGAACTTCTTCAATATAATAAATAACCTTTTCTAACTGTTTAAGATTTGATTCAAATTCTAACTGTAAGGCATTTAAAACAGTTTTCTTTTGATTATTATTATTGCTTTCCATGCGCCATTGGTTTAATTGAATGGCAAGTAATATTCCAATAACAACAAGTACAACCTCTCCAATGGCGTATTTTATATAATTTGAAGTATTGTTTTCCATAATTAATTTTTGACGAGATTGTCTAAATAATTTTATCATTGGGTTAATATAAATTTTTATAAATTGTATTTATTTATTGAATCTATTAATAAATGATGTAAATGAATAAATAAATTGTTCTCTTGGCTTTTCCATAAAGGCTGCATGATCTCCACCAGAAATTACCACCCAGTTTTTATCTGCTGTTTTTAATCGAGTAAATAGTTTTGCTTGCTTTTCTGTGGGTCCAATTGGATCATATTCTCCTTGCAGAATTAATACAGGTGTAGTTATTTGTGCTGGGTCTATCTCATTATATTCATTTTCATTTTTCCAATCAACTCTAATAGGATCGTGTTTTAGAGCCATTTTTACATAGGTATTTATTGCTTTTTGACTAATGCTTCCTGGCACTATGAAATCACTTGCTGCATTTTCAGCAGTATTTGTACTTTTTCTTGGCTTTATGTTGTTGGGACTTTCTGGAATTATAGAATCTAAATCTTGCCAATACCCAAATAAAGTTAGACTAGCGATGTCTTTTTTATTCTTCTGTGTAGCAAGAAGAGATAATGTAGAGCCCATAGACCATCCAAATAAATGAACTTTTGCACCATTATTTTCTAAAGAAATCCAATTTAAAACAGTTAAAATATCTTTGGCAGCAACATTAGGTGTAGCCCATTCCGAAGCGTCTCTAGGTGTTGCTCCATAGCCACGCAAATCTAGTGCATAGGTAGAATAACCTTGTTCTACCATCCCATCCATTAGCGATAAATCTTCACCATCTACCTGTAAATCAAAATCAGGGACACCACTCCAAGTTCTTCCGTGTATAAATAAAATAATTCCTTTAGCGCTAGGAGCTTTCTTTTCCCATACCGCCATTGGATGATTGCTTGACAACACAGTGTGTTTTAATAGATTATTTTCAACAAAACTGGATGCTATTCCTACTGATTTATTATTTTTATTGTCAGTTTTACACGCTATAGTTACGGTAAATAAGAAAACCAGTAATAGCTGTTTGTTTAAAATATATCTCATGAAATCTTAAGTTTAATTAGAAAAGAATGAAGTCTAAATTAATAAATACAAATTGAAAACAAAGGTTATTTGATGATTTAGCTCAAAAGTTAAGCTTTTTCAAAATAGCACAAGACGAATGACTAATTGAAGAAGGTATTTTTAATTCTTTAAAACAGTAAGGTAATAGTAATTAATAGCATCAGAATTACTTTCTATAATGTCTAACCGTTGGTCATTATTTAGATCAGCAAGAATAATGTCATAGGTGTATAGATTTCTCTTTTTTAGAACAATTTTTTTCCATAAACTTCCATTTTCAAAATTTAGAAAAACAGTATTTGGTTCTCCAGAATTAGCAATTACAATATCTGTAGTTCCGTTTCCATCTATATCTCCAAAGTCTAATGAATATGATTTACTAGAGGAAGTATCAAAAACTATTTTTCTATGATACTCCATAGTACTATTTCCAAAATAGACTACGTTTGGCTCTTTAATATTAGCAGTGATGATGTCTAAAAAACCATCATTATCAATATCAACAACACCTAAAGACCTTGTTTCATCAGATCCACTTCCAAAAGGAAACTTTGTTAGAAACTGGCCTTTTCCATTATTTAAATAGATATAATTTTGTTGACCATCTCTATTGGCTACTATTAAATCTTTGTAACCATCTTTATTAATGTCTACAACATCTACATCTATGGTTGCGTCTTTTTTTGATCCAAATTTTACAATGTTTGGAAATTGCCCCTTTCCGTTATTGAAGCATATTTCATTTTCTTTTCCTCTATTGGTAATCAGTATATCGATATCTCCATCAGAATCAATATCTACTGTTTTTATATTTCTGGTAGGAGAATACGGATTGCCAAAACTACCCGATTTCAGAAAATTTCCAGCTCCGTCATTTAAATAAAGGGCATTTGGAGCCATATCATTACCTACAATTACATCTAAATCTCCATCATTATCTATATCTGCTAATTCTGTGGCATAACTTGTTTCTTCAATATTGTCAAGAGCCTTGGCAACAGTAAATTTCCCAGACCCATTGTTAATGAATACCTTGTTGGTTTGTGGCCAATGCCTACCATTAGCAACCACTAAATCTATATCACCATCATTATCTATATCACCAGCACTTACTGAGGCAGATTTATCTGTGCCCATTCCAAGCACCAATCTAGAATTAGATGTAAAATAAATCTCTTGGCTACTCACTAGAGATGGTATTAATAAAGTTATAAATAGTAGTGCGTATTTCATTAGTCTGTAGTAAGGTTATTTTATTGCATAAATTTTGTAGGCAACGCCTCCTTTAATTAATTTTCCAACCCCAACGGCAATTGTATGATTTAACCAGTTGTATTTTTTGGAACTTGTTTGAAAAACAGGATTGGTTCTAAAATAATAACTTCCATCTGCATTCATATGAATAAAGCCTTCGTAATAAGAATAGATTAGTTCGCCATCATCTGTCTCAAGTACCACTCTCACGTCTAGTTTGCTTGTTGTTGAGTTTAAACGCAACACCCAATCACCACCATTAGCAAGTACTTTTCCTTTTAATTTTGGACCTTCAAATGTGCCACCACTTACTGGGTAGATGGTTCGTTCGCCAAATGGTGTTTGACCAATTTGTAGGGGCTTGTCTAAGGTAGATGTTAATTCGCAGAGAAGCTCATAATTAAGACCTAGTTCTTCAGTAATTTCTTTTTTCATTTGGTTATTTTGTGTCAAATACTTTTATGATTGTTCAATAAGGTTAATTCATGTTAATTAAATTTCTTTATCAAGTGATATGAGAATTCAATAATTTCTTTGTAATTATTTTTGCTTATTTTTTCATCTATTCCATGAAATCTAGACATGCTATTAGGACCTAAACGAATGGGGTAAAAACGGTAAACATCGTCTGAAATTTCATAAAAGTAGCGCGCGTCTGTACCTCCACCAACAAGTCCAGGAACTACAACGCTCTTTGGAAACATACCTCGTATGGTCTTTTCAAGTATTTTGTAAGATTGAGAGTCTATACCAGAAACAGGAGATGGGTTCGATAAATACCCAACGGCGTCTACTTTAATTTTGTCAGATATGGTGTTTTGAACATGCTCTTGAACAGATTCAATGGTTTCGCCAGGCAAAATTCTAAAATTAATAGTTGCTTTAGCAACAGTTGGAATCACATTATTTTTAACGCCACCACCTATAATGGTTGGAGCCGTTGTAGTATGTGCATTTAAGGCTTCTAAAATGGTGTTTTTAAATAACCAAGGATTGGCAAATGCTAGTTTACTAAAAAAAGGCATTTCAGGGCCCATATACTCAAGTTGGTAGTCTACAGGCTTTACAAGCTTATAAGGCAGTTGATTATTTTCTAGATCTACAATAGCTTGAGCTAACATTCCAATAGTATTTTCTTTTGGTGGTTGAGAGCTATGCCCGCCTTTGGTTTCTACTGTTAGTTCAAAAGAAGCAAAGCCTTTTTCAGCTAAATTAATCATGGCAACGGTTTTATCAACTCCAGGAACCAATCCTTCTGCTAAAAACCCACCTTCATCTAGTGTCATTGAAGCACGTACACCTTTTAATTTTAAATATTTTGCTATTTCAGCCGCTCCATTTGGCCCTCCAACTTCTTCATCATGTCCAAAGGCAAGGTAGATTGTTTGTGAAGGTTGAAAAGATTCTTCAAGAAGTTTTTCAACAGCTTCAAGAAGACCTATTAAAGTTCCTTTATCATCTAGTGTTCCACGACCAATAATATCTGTATCCGAAATTTTACCTTCAAAAGGGCCTGCTTCCCAATCGTTTAAAGTGGGTTGATCTACAGGAACAACATCTTGGTGAGACAATAATATAATTGGTTTTTTTAATGAATCTATACCTTTCCATGTATAAAGTAAGCTATAGGTGTTAATTTTTTCTAATTGTAGTTTTGAGTGTGTTAATGGAAATGTTTTTTTAAGAAACCTATGAAAACCAAAAAATGCGGTAGAATCTGGAACAGCATCACCTCCAAAAGAAATTGTTCTGTATTTTAATCCTTCAGAGAGATTTTCAAAAATATCATTAGAGAGGCTTATTTTATCAATTTTTTCTGAACTTACTTGTTTAGAGCTTAGCATGATGGTGTTAAAAACTAAAACACCAATTAGAATTACAGCAGCAGTGACAATTAAAAGAATTATTTTTTTCATGATGATTGATTGTTAGATATAGTAATGATTATAGAAGATGTCTTTATAGTGAGCCGGCAATATAGTTATTTTGTAAAGCTTTTAAAACCTATAGACGGATCATAGTCATTATTGGTCTTTATAGAGTGTAATTCACTTTTTGGATCTTTGGAGGTTATCAAAGGAAAAAGAAGCTGCACATACCAAGGTTCTTTTATTTGATTCCATGCACCAAATTTTGTGGGATACTTGCGAGTAATTTTAGATGTTCCAAAAATTACATCCCAAATAAAGAGAAGGTTGCCATAATTTCCATTAGGGTTAGAAACACCATCTTCTGATGTTAAACCATGATGAGCAAAATGGGTACTTGGCGTAGAAATTGTTCGCTCAATAACCCACGCTAATGGCCTTAGTATTTTATAGCGATAAAGAAATCTATCCCATTTAGTTTCGCTGTGAGCTAATAGTATAACAATTAATTTTATGGGCAGATAAAACAAGTATACATAGCCCATTCCTAAGTAGATTAAAACAGCTGAAAACCAAATTCCCGGCATAAATGCATAGTATAATACTGCGTTTCTATAGGTAACAAGCACCCCCATTTCTTCTACCACATGATGAGGTCTATGAAGCTTCCACATTTTTTTGTTTACATGCGATAGTCTATGCCACCAGTATTGAGTTAGATCATCTAGTATAAGAAAGGCAACAACGTGCCACCAAAGTGAAGAGGTGAGATAATAATCTTCTAATCCAGGGAAACTAGCTCCCATAAACCAAAGAACAAAAAGAAAGATACCTGGCTGTATTAAAGTTGGCAAGCTTATAAGGCTTAGTAGCTCAATAGTAAAGTCATTTTTTGATCTTTTATCATCTAAATACAACCCTCCAATAGCCTCAAAGATTCCTAGAACAAGCAAAACAGATACAGGGATTAACTTACTTAAGGCGTCATTTTCCATAATTATTAGTTGCTTTTACTTTATTGAGTTAAAAAACAGAGTTTTAGAGCGTTTTCAATGTAAGGAACTTTCCTCTTCTTTGCAAATAAATAAGAGCCCCTCAGTCTTTTTAAGAACCCTTATGGATAAATTTTAAATCTTTTTCTAAGCCTTCTATCATCTTACCAGCAATATCTTTATTAGAGATTCCTTCAATACCTTCAAGGCCAGGGGATGAGTTAACCTCAAGAAGTAGAGGCCCTTTTGTACCTCTAATGATATCAACTCCTGCTACCTTTAGCCCCAATGTTTTCGTTGCTAGTAAGGCAACCTTTTTTTCTTCTGGTGTTATTTTTACGGTTGAACCTGTGCCTCCCAAATGGATGTTTGCCCTAAATTCTCCTGGAGCAGCAGTTCTCATCATGCTGCTAATTACTTTTCCATTTATAACAAAACAACGAATGTCTTCACCTTTAGCTTCTTTAATAAACTCTTGAACCAAGATGTTTGCTTTTAGGCTTTTAAAGGCATTAATTAAACTTTCTGCTGCTTTTTTTGTTTCAGCTAATACAACACCTTTTCCTTGTGTTCCTTCTAAAAGCTTAACAATTAAAGGGGCTCCTCCAACCATGTCTATTAGCTCATCTGTGTCTAAAGGAGAGTTAGCAAAGCCTGTTGTTGGAATAGGCAATCCTTTATTAATGAGCATTTGCAATGAAAACAACTTGTCTCTAGATTTTGTAATTGAAGACGCTGTATTTAAAGTGTAAACACCCATGGCTTCAAAATGACGAGTTAAAGCGCATCCATAAAAAGTCATACTTGGTTTTATTCTGGGAATAATTGCGTCAAAATCATCTAAAACTCTTCCTCCACGATAATGTACCTCAGGTTTTTTACCATCTAATTTAATGTAGCAATCTTTTATGTTTAAAAATTCTATACTATGCCCTTTTTGCTGGCCAGCCTCTACGATTCTTCGGTTACTATATAAATTTGGGTTGCTAGCAAGAAGACCAATCTTTAAACCAGAGTTCTTCACTACTTTTGAATGATAATGTTGTTTAAGCAAATCATGTGTTGGTTCACCCAATAAAAATGAAGATTCAGGATCAACTAGCATTTTTCCAGACATTGCTTGCCTACCTAAAAGCATTCTATGCCCCATAGAATCTCTATTAGTTAATGTAAGCTCAACCTCCCAAGTGTTTTCGGCTATAGATAAAATTGTTTTAATTACATACCTAAGTTCACTATTTCCGCTAGAACTTTTAACTCTTCTTTTATCAAAAACAGGTGCTTCACAATGAACAACAGTTCTTCCATCATCTTGAATAGGATGAACATCAAAACTAGCCCATAAAACGTTGTTTTTTTTAAAAGTAGCAATATTAATTGCATGTAAGGCAGAGGTTTTGGCGCCTGAATCTATTCTGGCTTTTATTGTTGGTATATTTATTTGTGGAAAGCTACACCATTCAACACTTCCTATAATTATTTTTCCCGAACTCATTTATTTTAGTATAATTTTTTGTGATGTATTTTCTATATTTCATATTGTTTTGAAAACGCACTAAATTAGTAAATAAAAATCTAATAGTTCTAAAGTTTTTTTTGGCAGCTGGTTGTTTTGTGAGATAAATTAATTATCTTATAATCAGTATTTTATCATTTTAATTCCATCGGAAATAAGGGAGTTTAATTTAGGATGTAACACTATTAACTTCTCCAAATAGTCATGAATTGATTGAATTAAAGAGGGCTTGTTTGCTACTTCCATAATTTCTAGAAGTAGCAGCCATTCTGCAGGATATTGGACTGTTAGTTTTTTAAATAAATCTTCTAGAAATTCAGGATCATCGGTACTTTCGTTTCTGTACTTTCGTATACTACCGTAATATTTTTCTAAGGTTATTGTAGAGTCGGACGTTACTTTTTTAATAGTTTTTGTTAAAGATTCACCGTATAAATTAGGGAAGGAATTGCTATCTGCAGAACCAGCAAATGCAGAGGTGATATCATTTCCAACTACCATGTCATAAATGCCGTGTTCAGGTAAAAACAAAAACTCTCCTTTATAGGTTATTGTACAATCTTTTAAACGAATTAACATTAATTTTCCTTGAGCATTTCTTATACCAGTGATATTCAATCCTTCAACTTTTATACCGCTTTCAAATTCAAAGAAAAGTAATTTTCCATCACAAAAATTATAAGCCTTTAGGTCATTAGGCCCCATATCTTCTATGGCAAGTTTAATGTTTTTTAACTTGCCTAAAGGAGAGCTAAAACCGTCTTTGTGATAATTTATTCCGTGTCCTATTAATTCTTTTTCTCTGTAAGATAATGCGGTATGGCCTTCAGTTTGAAAGAAAATTACATTGTTATTTTCATTTAATAGTATTTTTGAAAATTTGCCAGACACTTGCAGCCCGCTAGACAATTCTATACTTCCAACCATTTTGGAAGCGATTAGTTTTTCTATTCCTTTTCTTCCACCTTTTCGTAAACTTAAGGTATTTGCAAACTCTTCTAAAACTTGCATTAAATGAGGAAAGCTTGGAGTAACATATAATTGTGGTTGGGGCTTGGTAACATCAAATTGTTGTTGAGCAGCAGCCACTGTATAAGGGATTTTTTTTACATTGTTTTTTAAGCAAGAAATACTTTCACCGATAGAAGACAAAAGACCTGCTCCATATATTTTTGGGTTACTAAGATCTCCAATTAATCCGTACTCTACAGTCCACCATTGAAGATTTCTAATTTGTGCCATTTCAGAAAGTGGCACTTTCATGCTTTGAAGTTTCTGAATTTCTATTTCAGCTGCATCAATTTTGCCTTTACTTGTTCCATCAGCTTCCTTTAAAATAGACAAGCTCCTAACAGCTTCATATAAATCCATATCATACTTAGAAAGAATAGCTTTTGAGCCAATAGCTCCTAGTCTTCTTAAGTATTCTGCATAATCAGGATTGGCAATTATTGGAGCATGCCCCGCAGATTCATGAATAATATCTGGTGCGGGAGTGTATTCAATATTTTCTAACTGTCTTATATCTGAGGCAATAACTAATACTTTATAGGCTTGAAACTCCATAAAAGCATTTGGTGGAATAAAACCATCTACTGCAACTGCAGCCCATCCAATCTCTTTGAGTATTCGATTCATCCCATACATGTTTGGGATTTCTTCAATACTTACCCCAGTTTTTTCTAAGCCAGATAAATATGATGAGTGAGCTACTTCTGTTAAATACCTTAATAAACGACTCATTACATATCTCCAAACCGCTTGGTTTATAGAAGAGTATTCTTCATACTTTTGTGGTTTGATAAACTGTTTTAAATGTTTTGGCAGTCTATCAATTAATTTATTACTTCGGTAGTCTTGATTATCTGACATTTTACTAGCTGTCTTTAACTAAATATGTAATTTTTTTTGAGTGCTCAGTATAATTTCCTCTTTTTTGAGTTTTTATTGATCAATAGAAGAGGTTTTAAACATGCTGCTTTTAGGTCAGTAATTTACGAAATAAAAAAGAATAGCTAGCAATTATATATTTATTAGATGGTGGGCTCTTGCCTATTTAAATTATTACTATTTATAAAGTTATGATAATTACCACATCACAAAATTTCTGACTGTATTTTGAAACCTCTAGTTAGTTTTTTATTAGAGTTGCAGATTCAATAGTCTGTTTATTACTATTTTTAACTGTAGTTGTTTTGTCTAAATTATGGGTCTTATTATTAGTGTTGTATTGCTTAGCTTACATTTTATATACTTTTTGAATACTCATTTTTTTCTTCTCTTAATAATTGTTTAATCTTTTACAATTTTTTTTGTTATTGTTTCGTTAGAAGTTTTAATCCTCAATAAATAAATACCTGTATTTAAATTAGTGAGGTCTATAAGTTTGTTAGTAGTTTTTAAGAGAATTCTTTCTCCTAAAGCGTTATAAAGAACCATCTCTTTAATTTCAAACGAACCACTGGTTTCTATATTAACTAAATTACTAGTAGGATTAGGGAAAATACGCATGGTGTTTTTTAGCTCTTCAAAATTTATAACTGTCAGTGTATTATCTATATGATTTTGAAAAAACAACCAGGCTTCTTCACCTGCATTAATATCCATATTTCCTGAATCTCCGGGCCAATCATGTCCGCCACCTTCAACTTCATAATACCATATTTCATTATTATTAATACCATTTAAATACTTAGAACTATTTACAATACTTCCGTCTGTACTATCTAAGTCTGGTAATGTTTGAGTATCGACAGAAGTACATTCATTTTTTTCCACAAAATAATTTATTGTAAATGGGATACTTGGATAAGCACCCCACCCATCATTGTTATTTGGGTCTCCTGTTAAAGGAGTTGTACTATCTTCAGACCCATGTATTTCAAACAACGGTATGGGTAGGCTATCATCGCATTCATTTAGGATGTCTTGCATAATCATGCCAGCTACAGGTGCTACAGCCCTAAACGTATTATATGCTTGGCAAGCAAGCATGTAACACATTTCTCCACCATTAGAAAAGCCAGTAGCGAAGGTATAATCAGGATTTAAATTATGTGTTATTTGAAGGTATTCAGCTAGTTCAGTTAAAAAACCAACATCATCTACTGTTTCAGATTGATGAAACGCATATCCGACATTCCAGAATCTATCTCCATTAGAATCAAGAGTTCCTCTAGGATAACAAACCGCAAAACCGTATTGATCTGCAATTTGATTCATTTCAGAATAACTTCTTATACTATTTGCATCACCAGTAAAGCCATGCATAACAAATACCAAAGGCATATTCTCATTTAAACTTGAGGGCTCATAATATATATATTGACGGTTAATACCATCGTGTTCGAATGAAATAAATTGTGCTTGAGTTATTAAATTAGAAAATAACATAACTATTATTAAAATAGTTAATTTATACTTTTCTTTCATTTTTAGTAGTTCAGAATGTAATGTGAATTTAAAAATAATAATGCAGCAATTCTAATTTGATACTATATGCATGTGCTTCTCTATTATTTATAATGTGCTTATTCTAGTAAATCTTCGGTTTTTTTAAAACGAAACATTAACAGCTGCAGACAGAAATTTTCGAGCAAGATCATTAAGCTAACAAAAAACAACAATTTTTTTAATTACTAAAACACCTTTTACATCACGTTTTTATAAGTAGTTTTTATTTTAAAAACCAACCAAACCCGATAGTTAAAATTACCAAAGGGAAAAGAAAAATTATCTGACTAATTGCAATCCAAAAAATAAATTGAATCCATTTTAAAAACCCCATATCACTAGTTTTATCTTTAGCTGTAATCTCAACTAATTTGTTAAAATCCATTTTCATTAAGTCAGGTTTACTTATTTTTAAGTCAATAATTCCAATATCATTTAATCCTTTTTTAAATCCGCTAAAAACTGCTTTAGGATGTAGCCATAAACTATATCCCATTGCCCAAAAACTAAAAGTGCAGACAGGAAAGTATTTCCACATCCCAGTTGATATTTCCCAACCAGCAATAAATGCTTCTCCTTTCCAAGAAGTATCACAGTCATTAAGAATATGTTGTAAGTCGTGAATATGAGTAACATCTTTTCTAAATTTCGGATTTGGAAACTTTAGTTTAATTCCAAATATTTTTATCTCAAAAGTATCTTTGTCTATTCCCCCATTTTCAGGAATTCCATTTTCTTTATAAAATTCAATCAATAATTTATTTAATGTCATTTTTAGAGCGATATTTCGCATAACTTATTTGTATATAGTATGTTATGTTGTTTAGGAACTAAAGTTAGCGAAAAAATAAAGGACATAAAATTAGAGAGGGTTTTTAAAAGTAATATTGTATTTAGCAATTAATTGTACACAATGTTGGCAATAGTTTTTAGAGAAGCAGAAACTTTACGGAAAGGTAAAATATAGAAGGGCACAATAAACAACCAAGCCCTGTGTAGAAGGTAGAGGTTAGTGCGCCATAAGGAACCAGCTTTTCATCAGTCGCGGCAAGGCCCGCTACTACGCCACTAGTAGTTCCTATTAAGCCTCCAAAAACTACCGCAGAATGGGGGTTGTCTAATTTAATTTTCTTTGCTATTAATGGTGTGATAACAGTAGTAAAAATTGTTTTTACTACGCCAGTTGCTACGCTAATGGCAATTACCTCAGAACTTGCTCCTATTGCAGAACCAGTTACAGGACCAACAATATAGGTACAGGCACCTGCGGCAATGGTAGTAAGGCTCTCTGCATCAGTATAACCTAAAGAAAAGGCTATTAAAACACCCAAAAAAAACGAAACAGTGACTCCGATAAATAATGAAATAATTCCAGCAAGCCCGGCACCCTTTATTTTAGAAAGGTCTGCGCTCATGGCAGTTGATACAACAGCAAAATCACGAAACATAGACCCACCCAATACGGCCATACCTGCAAAAATTGGAATATCTGCAATTCCATTATTATCCCCAAAAAGGGCAAGTGACAAACCAATGATAATAGCAATAGCTACACTAGGAATTTTGTTGCGAGTAAGGTACTTAGAAACCCAAAAGGAAAACAGCATAATAACTCCTACAAAAAGAAAAGCAAGTATGAGTCCGTTTTTGTCAATGATATTTTTAACGATTTCCATTCTTTGTTTTTTCAGATAATACTGTTTCACTACGTCTTCCTATTTTAGACAACAAGGGTACAAGTAGCATGCACACTAAAGTAACCCCTATACCCGCAAAGAGAGTTACAACACCTCCAGACATGGCAGCGTTAACATTGAGGGTAGCCGCCATGGCAACAACAATTGGAATGTAAATAGAGCTCCAGAATAAAATTCCTTTTTTTGTTTCTTCAACCATCCAACCTTTTTTTCTTAGATACATGCTCGAAACCATTAAAAGTAACATGGCAAACCCTACACCACCAATATCACTTTCAATATTGATAAGATTACCCAACACATTACCCAGTAATTTTCCTGCTAAAAAACATGCTGCCAAAAGTGCAACTCCGTAAATTTTCATATAGTATTATTAGTTATTGGTAAATAATTTTGTGATCTCTTTTTTAGTTACTTTACCCATAACATTTCTGGGTAAATCATCTTGAATTATATATTTTTTAGGTGTTTTATAACTGGGGAGTTTTTCATTTAACCATTCTTTCAGTTTTTCAATATCCAGATCATTTGTTTCTAAGATAATACTAGCCCCAATGATTTCTCCCCATTCTAAATTTGGGATTCCAACAACGCCGCAATCCTTTATTTTTGGGTGTTTTCTCAATACTTCTTCAATTTCTAGGGCTGATATTTTATACCCTCCAGATTTTATAATATCAACAGAATTTCTACCTAGAATCTTATAACTGCCTTCATTTAAAACGGCAATATCTCCAGTTTTAAACCATCCATCAGAGGTAAATGTATCTTTGGTTTCTTTTGGTTTGTTCCAGTATTCTTTAAAAACATTAGGACCTTTTACCTGAATTTCGCCTGGCAAGCCCTCTTGGTCAATAACTGTATTGTTTTCATCGGCTAATTGTATTTGAACCTCAGGCAATGGGAAACCAATATGGCCAGGTTTTCGCTGTCCGTTATATGGATTGCTAATAGCCATTCCCATTTCGGTCATTCCATATCTTTCTAACAGAGTATGGGAACTAATTTTTTTCCATTGTTCTAGAACGCTAACAGGCAATGCTGCAGAACCAGATACCATTAACCTAAATTTATTAAGCTGTATTGAAATTAAATTCTGTTGAGGTGCTGAAAGGGTATTATAATATGAAATCAATTTAAAATAAATGGTTGGAACCGCCATAAAAATAGTTACTTCACCTTTACAGAACACATCAAAAATTGTTTTTTGGTTGAATTTAGGCAGAAATTCACAACAAGCGCCACTCCAAAGCGCACAGCCTAATATATTAATAATGCCATGAACATGATGAAGAGGAAGTACGTTGAGTACATGGTCATTTTTATTCCATTCCCAAGATGTTGTGAGCGCCGTTATTTGTGCCTCAATATTCTTGTGGGTTGTTACTACTCCTTTAGGTGATCCTGTTGTGCCGCTTGTATACAGTATTAGAGCTTCTCGTTCTATATTTACATTTGGCAAACTCCCTTTTTGATTACCAATTTCTGTAGATAGAATAAAAACAATTTCACTGCTGTTAAAAAGTGGCATTAGTAGAGCCTTATATTCTTCTGAAAAAATTACAATAGAAGCCCCGGTATCCTTAAGAATATATTCAATTGAAGGTAAAGGATGTTTTTCACAAAGAGGAACTGCAATACCACCAGCTCTCCAGATACCCCATTGTATTGCCGTATATTCAAAACTAGCAGGAACAAGAAAAGCTATTCGCGCTCCGTTCAAATCTTCTGCACTATTTAATATTTTGATAGCGAAACTTTCAGATTTATCTAAGAGTTGATCATAAGTGTAATTTTGATAATTACTTTTGATGGCCAATCTTCCTGTATGCGCATATGCTCTTTCTATTAATTTTATCATTATTTCATTAAATTATTGAGAACGTGTTTGTGCATTATTAGAGGCCTGTTTAAGTACTAAATTTAGCAAAAAAAACACAGATAGAGAATCTGTGAGCTTGCCTGCGGCATGCAGGGTTTTTGCAAGTTGGCTAGAATCTGTAATTAATTATAAAGAGGTTGGCAATAGTTTCTTCTTTATATCATTTTACCAATTATTTCTTTCATCATTTTAGCAGCTAAAAAAGCAGTCATATTTTGAAAGTCTCTGGTTGGATTATATTCTACAATATCGGCTCCAATAACTTCAGTATCTATGCTTTGGATTAAATTTATTACTTCTCTAGAAGATAGCCCACCTGGTTCATGATGTGAAACTCCAGGGGCAAAAGCTGGGTCAAACCCATCCATATCTAAAGAAATATATAAAGGGTTTTTAAATGTTGGAATTGTGCTCAAATCTAAATCTTTCATCTGATGTATTTCAACATTAAATTTAGCTGCTTGTTGGGCTTGGTGCGTGTTTAATGTTCTAATACCCACTTGAACTAATTTCACAGCAAATCCATTTTCCATAATTCTTGCAAAAGGGCAAGCGTGAGAATACTTGTCTCCTTCGTAATTATCATATAAATCAGCATGTGCATCAATATGAAGAATGTCTAATTTAGGATATTTTTCATTATGTGCTTTAATTATTGGAAAGGTTATAGAATGATCTCCTCCTAAAGTGAAAATTTTGGCGCCAGAATTAAGATGTTTTTTAGTTATTTTTTCAATATCGAAATATTCAGATATTTCAAAATCACCCTTATCATCGAGTATTGAATTTTCGATTGAGATTACGTTTTCTGTATACATATTTGCAGAACCACAATGTAAAGCTTCTCTTATTAATGGAGGAGCTAGTTTAGGGCCTTTTTGATAAGAAGATTTTTCGTCGAATTTTATTCCTTGTATAATTATTTTTCTCATTCTGCTTTAATTATTGCCAACGCGTTTGTAAATGGTGAGTTGCGTGGTTAAACATCTAATTTAGCAAATATAAAACCAATTAGAAGATCTAGATTGTTACTGAACTTGTTGAGGTTAAATTTCCGTAAAGTAAGCAAGAACCGGCAATTAATTTTATAAGTGTTGTAGCCAGCTTTTACTTCTTTTTTATAACAAAACGCCTGATAACTTGAGATGTTGCCGCTCCTATAATTGCTGGGATAGTATAAAAGCCATAGAGTATAAATTCAATTGGAAACAGACTATGAGAAGAAGAATCTAATATCATTTCGCAGATAGCAGCTAGTGGAAATAAAACCATACTCATTAAACCAATTTTCCAAAAGGAGATTTTACTAAATAACTTAACAATAAATCCCGAAAAGAAAAGGAAGCCTAAACTGTAAATTGAAACCCCTTCAATTCCAGTTCTAATTAAAGGGAATAAAGGTGATTCATAGGGCTTCAAATCAGGCAGAATAAATACTGGAACTATAATGGATAATAATCCTAGAATTGATATGGCAATAAAGACAGGTATGTTGTTTAACTTCATAAATATAATTTGGTGTATTTTCATTAATTGGTTAGGTGTTTAAATATGATTTGTTGTGCTATTTAAGCAACTAATTTAGTAAATATAAAACCAATATAGAAAACTCCTATTTGCCGACAGGAAGACACTCTTTCACTGAGCTTGTTGAAGGGAGGGTTTTTGTAAAGTAGCTTGCACTAGCAATAAATTATATACGGTGTTGTGCTACTGTAATTTTTTAAAATCTGAGAATATTTTCTAAATCTTGTTTTCTAATTATTGCCATAATTTCAACAATAGTATTATCACCTATTTTGTAATAAATACTATCAGAAATAAAAACATAAGGTCTATAATGTGTCTTCCTAGTTCACAATCTAAGATATTGTAATAGAATTAATTGTACTTTATATGTCTGTTACTTTAAATGCAAGATGAAATATTGAGTTCATAATTTTAATATCCCTTTTTTAGTGACACAACATTTAATAGTTTTTCTTTTTTCAAGAAACGGTTGTAATTTTCTGTAATCTGTTCTATGGATGTTGCTACATTAGTTAAACTTGCAACATGTGGTGTTATTTGAATTTTAGCATGTTTCCAAAACGGATGTTCTTTAGGTAGCGGTTCGTTTAAAAAAACATCTAAAAATGCTCCAGATAGTTTTGAATCATCTAGAGAATTAATTAAATCATCTTCAACTAAATGTTCTCCTCGACCAACATTAATAAGAAAGGAATCTTTAGGTAATTTTTGGAAAGTTTTTTTATTTAAAATTCCTTTGGTTTGATCTGTTAATGGTAATAGATTAATTAAAAAATTGGAATTAGTTAAAAACAAATCAAACTCATTTTCTCCATGATAACTTGTAACTTTTGAAATCTGTTTTTTAGAGTTGCTCCAACCTTTTACCTTGAAGCCAATTTGAGCAAATTTTTCAGCAACATAACCACCAATTTTTCCTAAACCTAAAATAGAAATGGTCATATCATTAATAGTTCTATAATCTTGTTGTTTCCAAGCATTCTGTGCTTGCTGTTTTAAGTACGTTCTGGTGTTTTTTAGTTCTGATAAAACAATTGCGAGTAAAAACTCCCACATATCGTTTGATAACCTTTCATCAACAATACGTGTTATTGTACTATTATTAATGGTTTGTGTGCTTGTAATATGATCAACTGCAGCACCAACAGATTGAATAACTTTTATGTTTGGAAATTGCTCAAACACGTTTTTTATCGGTTTCCAACAAATCACAAAATCTACCACGTCTTTGTCTTTTATATTCGGATAGACTTCAATTGTGGTATTCGGTAATTTTTCTTTAAGAGCTTTTTCCCAGGGCTCAACATTTTTATTTTCAAATATTAGTAGGATACTCATATCGCCTGAAGTTTAGTTCTTAATAATTTCCAACGTAATTGTGTTTGATTTCGTTGCGTGTTTAAGCAACTAATTTAGCAAATACAAAACCAATATAGAAAATCTGCAAAGATTTTTGTGAGTAAGCTAAAACCAGCAATAAATTACATACGGCGTTAGTAGTAGCGTTTGTTTTACTTAAAGTAAAGTTTATTTGTCATTTAGAGTTATTTGTTTTACATTTGACAAAACTTTAATATTTTTAACTATGAAATTGAATTATCTGTTTCCTAACAATTACAAAAAAATTGGGTGGTTAATATTCATTCCATCCGTAATCATTGGTTTGGCAACTCTTATTTTTGAGTTCGAACCTAATTCTTTAGATTTTAAAATGCCTGCTATTTTTATTAACAAGCTTTTTGGTGATAAGCATTTTATCGGAATTGTTAACAACAATGTTTTAAATGAAATTTTAGGTGTTCTTATTATATTGAGTTCATTATTAGTTGCTTTTTCTAAAGAAGAGTCAGAAGATGAATATATTTCCAAAATTAGGTTGGAGTCTTTGGTTTGGGCTGTTTATTTAAACTATGCTATTCTTTTAATATCATTTCTATTCATATTCGATATGTCTTTTTTATGGGTTATGATATTTAATATGTTTACAATTTTACTATTTTTTATGATTCGGTTTAATTGGCAAATTTCTAAACTTAAAAAATCTGCTCGTTATGAAGAATAGTATTAAAGTTGAGAGAGCAAAAAAAAATATTACGCAAGCAGATTTAGCTATACTAGCAAAAGTTAGTAGACAAACAATTAATGCTATGGAATTGGGAAAATATGTTCCATCAACAGTTTTGTCTTTAAGGTTAGCTCAAATTTTTGAAGTTGAAATAAGTCAAATTTTTACTTTAGAAGATTCCGATTGGGTTTAGGTCATATTACTGCCAGCGGTTGGTGTAAGACTAGTTGCGTGGTTTAAGCACTAAAGTTAGTAAATAAATCACAGACCTGCCTGCCGCAGGAAAGGTAGAAAGTCCGCGAGCTTGCCTGCGGTAGGCAGGGACTTTCGTCATTAAGCTTTTACCAGCAATTAATTTTGTCGGAGTTGGCCCCTGATTTTATTTAGTTTCAGAATACTACAGGATGTCAATAGGCTGACATTCGCGAGCTTTACATATAGATTCCAAGCTCGAAAATCGAATTTCTTTTGCTTTACTAGATTTGAACATAAAAATGCAACAGCTTTAATTTGATAATATTTATGTGAGTGCTTCTATATTATTTCTTTAAAACAGAAAAATACAAACCAAAATCAAGCAATAGTGATTCTTTTAGACCGTAGCCATTTAAGTAACCATAAGACTTATGTCCAAATGAAGTATAAAGCCCAAAATTTTTTTTAATGCTTAAATGGTAATTTAGTTTAGGAGAAATTCCAAAATCTCGTTGCTCCCAAATATTTAAATCGAAACCAAAATTATGTTTTTGATTTGAAGATTTCCAAACATTATTCATAGAAAAGGCAAACCTATATTTAGAAAGCACCGTGCCGTAACCTATTGTTAAAACGCCAGATTTATCACCAAAGCGGTAGTAATTATCTAATAAAAATTCTTCACCAAAACCCGTAAAATCGTAGCTTAAACCAGGTAAGTATTCTAATTTGTTTCCAATTTTTATACTGGGTAATTTAGTTGAGGCCTCACCTGTTACAATATATTTTCCAAGAGTGTACCATGTTAAAATATTGATCGGATTCAAACTGTTTATGAAGAAAGTTTTTCGTTGAATTTTTTTTTCAGTTAATATAATATTAGGGTCAAAAACCTTGTATCTCTCTAAAACTCTAATTATATCAGTGCCACCAGAGGAAGCAGGTAAAAAAAGAACATACCACATAGGAGCGTAATCAGTTTTAAGTAAAAGGGTAGCATCATCGTAATCAATATAGTTTGAATTCCAGTATTTTTCTTTTATTGATCTACCAATATATTTTTCTGTCTGTAGCCCATTAGCATATGCATGATTCGACCATTCTTCTTGAATTTCTTCAGGGACCTCATCAAACCCGCTCCAACTAGCGCTAGAAGAATAATTAAAATTATAAGGTAAAGGCGGAAAACCTATACTATAACTATAACTTCCTCCGTAATTAGCAGCAGGAGTTCCATGGCCAATTTCATGTGGTATTTCTGCTGCGTAAAAGGAGATTGGGAAATCTAGCGCTAGCGACCTAATTAAACGAAAACCTATTTGTAACGGATTCGCTTTTGTTTCTTTGAATATTCTATCAGATTGCCTAAGGCCATAAATGATGGCTTTATTAGCGCTAATGAAATTTTCTTTTTGTAAACTGGTAGAATTGTAATATGGTAAGCCAAAACCTAAGTAATACGATTTACTATAAGAAATAGTATCCTGAGCAAAAAGAGAAACAGAACTCAATACTAATACTGTAGATATAAATATTTTTTTCATAGTTTTATTTTTTGTAATCGATAACGTGATTGTATAAGATTAGTTGCGGTTTTGACTTAAATAATTTTCGAATATTTAAATAATCTAGCAAAAAAAGCACTAGCCCTTTTTTTTTCACTAAAGTAGTAATTTTTTTTTACTTTCTAAATATTATATAAATGGCAAACCTTGTTTAGCTTGGTAGAATGTATATCCAATCCACAATGCATATGCTAATCCAAAAACAGTTACAATTATCATCTGATTCCTACTGGCAGTTGTCCATTTTTTTGAAATTAATAATGCGAAAATTGGAATTATTTGTAAGCCGTGTAGCCCAAAAAAATGTGCTACCCTCAAATCACCAGCAATTGAGCTCCAATTAACTAACGGAAGACCAGGGCCTCCATCTTCAACACCAATATTATGAGACATTAAACTTATCATTTGCCCACCAACCCAACTGCCAAAAAATACGATTATCCAACCTAGAAGTATAGCCCATTGTAGTAATTTAGATGTTTTTAATTTCAACCTGATAGTTTCAAATATAAATAATGCCATAATTAAAACATTAATAGCTATTAATATTCCCATTGCAGCAAATATTAAACCATCAAATAGATTTGATAGGTTAAAATGTGATTGCACACCACGTGATGCTTGATAAATAATAAGCCCTATTTCTATGAGCAATGTCCAAGAAACAATAGTGTTAATAAGATTCTTTTTTCTTTTAGAGAAAGGATATAACGTTATAAGAAATCCTACAGTTAGAATATAAATAGCTGTAGAGATTGAAAATTTCAATGGTTTTATCCAAACATTCACACCCATAAGAGTTCTATCATCAATCAAACTACCTAATATAGATCCAATTGCAAAAACAAAATGGACTATTACAATCCAATACAATATTGGACTATTTTTTTTTACTGTGGTAAATACATGATTTACATATATCATGATTGTTTTTGTTTAACTGTTTTAATAATTATGAAAAGCAGAAAACCTATTGGCCCAAGCATGAAAGTTAAAAAAAGACATGGAGCCATTAGTACTTGATTAATTCTCAATTCTTTATTTTGATCTAACATCCACATGCCTATTAAAAGATCAAAAGCTAAATAATGAACCCAGCCGGCTAGAACAGCATTTTCTTCTGTAAACAAAGCCATTACAGATTTAAGACCTCCAAAATCCATCATTGCGCCTATCTCAATGGCTTGAAAAATATAAATCGCGTATATAAATGCCAATGCCAATGGAATTATTTTAAAATCAATCAAAAATCTGGTTATTTTCCATTTTGATAAAAAGATCATTAAGATCCACATAGGCATTGTAATCATACTTGCTATTGAAAAAACTGTTGCTGGAGTCATATTTTGTTATTTTAATTTGTTGTGTAAATTTATTGCATAAACCAGACTCTTTTAAATTGATGCTAAAGAGAAATACAAGCACTCTTTTCTAATTGATGTATCTATTGATTCTTTAACTATTGTAGATTAGAGTCCAAATATAGTTGAAGAATTGGCTCTTGAAGAGTCTTGAATACCAAATTGTAGTTTAATGCAGCATCGGCATTATATTTTAGCATTGTAAATGCAATCGGTAAATATTTAATAATGTTTTTCATCATAGGTTTATTTAGACTTCATCATTGTTTTAGATATGTTTGCAACAATACTTCTTGGAGCAAATCGATTTGAGAAAACAAGGAACTTCGATTTAAAATCAGAAATTATGGATAGTTTTTTATCAAATAGTGCATTAATTCCAACTTCTGCTACTTTTTTAGCAGACAATCTGTTATTCATATGACTGATGTTAATATCATTCATTTTTGCCACAGTAAAAAAGTTTGTTTCTGTAGGTCCTGGTGATAAACAAGTTACAGATACATTATAATCTTCAAGTTCTTTTGCTAATGCCTCGGAAAAGTTTAATACATAACTTTTCGATGCACCATAAGCTGCAAAATATGGAGTTGGTTGGTATGCAGCAGTTGAGGCAATGTTTAAAATTTTTCCTGTTTTTCTGCTTTTCATATCAGCTCCAAAAAGTGTACACATTTCTGATAATGCAATAATATTTAATTGTAAAAGCTTGTAGTTTTCTTTAATAGATATATTAGTGTGTTCGCCATAATTAGCAAAACCTGAGTTATTTATTAATATGTCAATTTTTATTTTATCGGTTATTACCATATCATACACTTTTTGTGCTGCACATACAATAGATAAATCAACCTCTTTAAAAATAACTTCAATACTGTATTTACTTTCAAAATCAGCTTTAATTGAAGTTAGTTTTTGCTTATTTCTACTCACAAGTAGTAAATTGTATTTATTCTTTGCTAATATCTTAGCCATTTCGTACCCTATTCCAGAGGTAGCTCCTGTTATTAATGCAGTTTTGTTCATACTATTTTATGTTAATAGTTAATTTAATAACTTTTCCGTTGGCTACTTTAAACGAAACATCCTCAAAATCAGGAGGTCCAAAAAAGCCAAATATATTTTTAGAAAAGCCGTAATTTTCTTTAGGTACACCAAATTTCTTGTCTAATTTTTTGTTTTCATTTTCATCGTGCCAAACTGCAATTGCATAATCACCATCAGGTAAGTTTTCGAAAGTGTAATTTAAACTTCCTGTTTTTGTTGGTTTTACTTTTGCCCCTTGAATTTCTTTTCCGGAAGTAGGAAAGGATGATTTACTATCATAAATCCCTATTTTGATCGTACCATCTGTATTTTCAATACCTGTAATGGTTACTTCTACTATTGCACTTTGAGCGAAAATTGGTGTGGCAAACACCAGTACTATAATTGCCAAAAATAAATTTCTCATACTATAAATTTCATACGTTAAACAATAGTGCAAATGTAGGCTACACCAATATTTTAATACAAATTTATGTTACGTATGGACGTGTTTTTATACGAATGGGAGAGCATTTATACAAAATGGAATATTCTATTATTAGTAATGGGAGGGAAATTAATTACAAATTCAATTCTTTAAATATTTCATTAGGAAAACTCCTTGATACGGGAATTGTAAAATTGAGATTTGAAATATGCAAATTCAGATTTCTGGCATTTCCTGTCATCTTTTCCACTTTATCTAAATTTACGATATAAGAACGATGACAGCGTTTTACCTTTTTAAAAACAATTAGTTGCTCTTCAATATTTGAAATTGAATTACGAATTAACTTCAACTTAAATATATTTTCTTCCGAAAAAAAAACTTTGAGATAATTCCCTTCCGATTTAACACATATAAATTGCTCTAAGTCAATTATTATTGTTTCATCATTATTCTTAGACGCAAATTTAATTGTTATGTTTTCAGGCATATTTATTTGATGCTGAATATTATTTGTAAAATTTTTAGCAATATGTTGATTTTTACGTGCTAAATTCTTTTCGGTAAAATATATCAAAAAGAGCGTTGGTATTACCCCAACTGAAACAGTAATGAAAACAAAAAAGAATAGGCTATGTTGTTCTGTAATTTCTTTGCCAATTGTAGAATTATAAATCCAATTTAAGACAGTTATTATAAAAAATTGAAGAATTATAAAGATTACATTTTTTTTAATTGTCCATTTATCAAAATCAAATAAATTTTTTAACATAACAGGAGCCACTAAAAAACTAAACAACAACACAATAAATGTAATTCCAAAAAATCCTAAAACAAATATTGGCTTGTAATATTGAATGTTGGATATTCCAAAAGGTTGAAAGGTTAATAAAAACACATAAACAAATCCAGAAAATAAAAAGGAAGCAAGTATTCTAAAACTTTTATTTTCAATAAATGGAAAGGGTTTATTTAAATAATCATTCATATTTTTTTAATTTCTGAGCGCTATTTTAATGTTACCCAACCTTAAATATATGACATTTGGGCAGAAAACAAGCGATTAATTTAGGTTTAACAACAAGTCAAATCTTTTGTGTTTTTTTTAATTTTTCTCTCTTAATACCAAATCAAAAGATTTGGCGACTTAGTAAACAGACAACGGGCTTTGGGTTAAACACTAATCGCCCAATTTGCTATATATGGTGTCACCACCTTTATTTTGTATGTCTTATTTTTTTCCAATTGGTATTAGCTTCTTTTTTTAAAGATGTAGGATTTTCTTTTAGCCAGCTTTCTAATGTGTTAGTTCCCCAAGAGTTGTAAAAGAGGTATAGTTTACCGTCTCTAATTTCAAAAGTTTCTGCATTAATACTCACTTTTTTGCCTTTCGATCCCATTGCATAAGCGCACCATCCACCATATTGAGGAGCATATTGTGATGGATTTGATTTAAATTTAGCTAAATTTTCTTTGTTAATGAATTTGTATTTAGCTCCTTCATAACTTGTGCTATAAGTTACTTTTCCATCTATTGTTTTATCGCTAAAATAAGCAACAACATCATATCCTTGTGCAATGTATCCATTATCTAAATTATAGTTTATTTTTTGTCCAAAAGATAAGATTGAAGAGCAGGTAAGTACTATTGTTAAAACAATTGTTTTCATAAGATTAAATTTTTATAGTTTTTTTCCAATAACTGGGATTGATTTTCTTTGTGTGTATAATATAAATAATGAGGAAATTAAAACAAAAACAGCAGTGTAAAATAAAACGCCTCCATCTCCATTTATTTCAACTCCTAAATCGGTTAAATGCATCATAACTGCACCACTTATTACTCCAGCGGTGATCCCTGCACCTAACCAAGCAGTTCTATTGATTAGTAATAATATGCCTGCAATTAATTCAATAATTCCTATTCCAATTCTGCCAAAAGGTTCTAACCCTACTTTTGTAAATATGTAAACGCTATCTGGATGAGCTGTAAGTTTAAACCTAAGTGTTTGAATCAATATAATCGCTACTAATATTCTTAATGCTATTATGCCGTATTTCTTCATTTTTTTTAATTTTTATAAATCTTTGAGAGTGTTCCTTTTATTGTTAATAACGTGTTTGTGTAAGGAAAGTGCGTTTTAAATACTCTTATACTTTCCGATTAATAAATATAATAAATTAGAAAAGATGAAACATAGAAATAAGAACAGAATTAAGCAATTTTTTTTACACGGTGTTGGCAACATTATTTTATTCTGTTATTACTTTAAAATATTTCATATTCTGCTCTAATATTTGTCCGACTTTAATTTCTTTGTCATTATAAACGATTGACTTAAATTCACATTTATTTGTGTCAGTTACTTTGTAGGTCAAAAAATATCCTTTCCTGTTTTTTCGTTTCTCGATTATAATACCTTGAATTTTGCAGTCGAAATTTTCTCCTTCTACAAGGTATGAGTAAACAGTCAAACTTGTTCTTTCAGTTCCGTCAGATTTGTATGAACCGCTGAATGGAATTGTAATTGTATCTCCAATTTGTAGCAATTCAAAGTTCTCTTTTTTTTCTTTAGTTATTTCTTTTGAACGTTTAGCTATTTTGTCAAGTTCAGGTTTATATGGTTCAAATTTTCTGTTAACGCAAGGTTTGTCGGTTTTGAAAAGTCCATTTTGAAAAGCCCGAAGATGTAATTCAGTTAATTTTTCAAATCTTTTTTTTCGAAGTCGGTCGATTTTATTAGATGACATAAAATCGTAAGTAGCTTCTAAAAATAGAATTATTTCCGAATTCTCACATTCATTTGGAATTGTGATTGTTACCCATTCATAACCAAGTCCAGCAATTATTAACTTTTCTGTTTCTTTTGACAATTCAATCTCGAAATAACCATTAAGGTCTGTTTTTCCAATTTCGATTGTGTCTTTGTCAAATATTCTAATTCCAATGGCACTTTCTAAATATTCATCAACAACTTTTCCGTTCAAAGTCCGTTGTCCAAATGCAGAAAAAATGCAAAAAGAGAATAGAAGGAAATATGTTGTTTTAAATCTCAATGTTTTCGGTTTTGATATTGTTGCCAACGTGTTTGTATATGGAAAGTTGCGGTTTTGTGAGCGAGGATTTTCCGAAGGAAAATCAGACGTAACAAAAGAAGCAACGACCTTTAAATTTAGCCTAAAATAGCAATTTTTTATATACGGTGTTAGCACCAGTATTTATTTGTTCAGTTCTATTAATTTCCATTCTCCATTCGGTTCTTTAGTCAGATAAACACCAACATTCAAATCCTTTTCATTTCCGAGAACTTTTATTTCCAATTGAGCCTGTCCATTTCCGTTTGAAATACTAACATTTCCAGTCGGCATCATTCCGTAACCTGTTATTCCGCCAGTTTCGGATAATATTTCTTCATTTTTCTCAATTTCGGTAATTGCTACTTTATAGGCATCTGAATTTTTCATTGCTGAACCAACAAACAAAAATGTAAATGTGAAAAAGGCAATTCCAACTGCTGCTAATGCTAAAATTCTTGGAAGTTTTGTCGGTTTGTTCGGATTCTTAACTACAATCGCTTTTGCAGTTTTGTCTCCAAGTCTTTTTTTCTCTTGGCTTGAAGCAAGAACAATAAATTCTATTGGCCAAATTATTAAAAATAAATTTCGAATTAATAATCTACCAAAAGAAGGAACTTCAGTCGGATTACTTTCATCACGAACCATAATTCCCATAATCCACTTTCCTGGACTAATTCCTTTTATTGAATCTTTTGCAAAATATAATACAAAACCAATAATCATTGTCGGCAACATTTTAGTTGTCAGATTATTGAAATTATTTTCGTCCATAAAGTCTGTTCCAAGTGATAGGAATACAATTCCAACAATTAGAAATGTAAATGTAAAATGGTCAATTATAAACGCTGCTATTCGTCTTTTTCTACTTGATAAAATATACTCTTTTTCTAAATTTTCGTTCATTAGTTGATGGTTGGTTTATATTGGTGCTAACGTGTTTGTATATGGTTTGTTGCGTGTTTCAAGCAACTAATTTAGTAAATAAT
>OJHG01000266.1_pt1 | contig 31278 bp, 22 predicted proteins | sample 1594761 | NCBI WGS metagenome assembly OJHG01 (sample SAMN05416786, study PRJEB24817) | seawater metagenome | isolation source: Sea water | place: Canada:Atlantic | collected 2013-07 | reverse complement strand
AAGCTTTTGGTTCACTTGAGTTTCAAGCACTCATTATCCAGAGTTCAGGTTAAATTAACTGAAAGATAGGCGATAACTTTTTGGTAAATAATCTGCTAATTGTTGTTTTAAACGACTTTTAACTTGTTTATTCAATCCGAGTGTAAAAAGTATGCTTGATAGTATCGCTACTATAAGTACGGTTTTATATAGTTTTATGCCAGTGAATAATATTAAAAGCATTAATAAAAGTGCATAAGTTAAGCCCATCATAGCAAGGCATAAACAAAGTCCTTGTACTTCTTTATTTTGAAAAAACTTCATGTTTTTCTCTTTATTTTTCAGATTGCGATATTACTCAGCTTAGCAAAGTTATTTAATTCACTCTATAAAGAAATTTAGTCTAAATGTTACATGAGGTTTCAAAATTATCATGCGACCACATTAAGCTTTTTTAAAATAATGTTCATACAGCCGATTTAAATAGTGATTTATATGTCGCCACTGATCAACGCTTAGGACATTATCTAACATTTAAGGACGAGACAGCCCAATAAATTAATAGGCACCAACAAAAAAGCCTAGCGAAACTACTAGGCTTAGTCATTTAAATCTACTGGTTAATCACCTTAACGCGGATTATTACCACGCTTTTTCTTCACAGGGCTTTTGGGTTTTCTGTCGTTAAACTGATTATCAGAGAAACGTGTTAAACCTTGCTTCGCTTTATCTCCAGGCTTAGCTTTTTTCGCGCTTACAGGCTTTTTGCCGTAGCGTTTTTCTTGCCCTGGTGAGGTTTTATTGCCTTGGGCGTTATTTTTACCTTTACCATTTTTTTTGTAATGCACTTGCGCGGTTTCATTTCTGGTTTCATGTGGCACTAAACAGCCTGGCTGGCTACCAATAAGTTTTCTCGCTAAGCCCATTTTTGTTAATGCTTGACGAATAATCGCCCAGTTTGCCGGATCGTGGTAACGCAATATTGCTTTATGTAATCGACGCTGAATGGTGCCTTTAGGCACAGGCACAGTGGCACTGTCTTTTTTAACATTACGCAATGAATCAATTTCTGTGTGATACAAGGTAGTCGCATTGGCTAACGGCGACGGATAAAAGTTTTGTACTTGATCAAGCTTAAAGTCGTGTTCTTTTAACCACAGTGCCAAGTTAACCATGTCTAAATCAGTAGTGCCCGGGTGCGCCGAGATGAAGTAGGGGATTAAGTACTGCTGTTTACCGGCGAGTTTAGAGTAATGATCGAACATTTCTTTAAAGCGGTCATAGCTGCCCATACCCGGCTTCATCATTTTATTTAATGGCCCATTCTCAGTATGTTCAGGTGCTATTTTTAAATAACCACCCACATGATGGGTTGCCAATTCTTGAACATATTCAGGGTGTTCAATAGCCAAGTCGTAGCGTACACCCGAAGCGATTAGTACCTTTTTAATACCCTTTACTTTACGTGCTTTACGGTATAGTTCTATCGTTGGTGTGTGATCGGTATCTAAGTGACCACAAATGGTTGGCCATACGCATGAAGGTTTACGACAAGTTGCTTCAGCTTTTTCACTTTTACAATTAAGCTGATACATGTTTGCCGTCGGGCCTCCAAGATCAGATATTACACCAGTAAAACCAGGAACTTTAACTTTTATGTCTTCAATTTCAGCAATAATTGACTCATGAGAACGTGATTGAATAATACGACCCTCATGTTCAGTAATACTACAAAAAGTACAGCCTCCAAAGCACCCCCTCATTATATTGATAGACGTTTTTATCATATCGTACGCAGGAATTTTTGCTTTGCCATAGCTTGGGTGTGGAACACGCTTATATTCAAGACCAAACACACCATCCATTTCATCTGTAGATAATGGTTTAGCTGGTGGGTTTAACCAAATTAGGCGAGTACCATGACTCTGTACAAGCGGCTTAGCTGATGTTGGATTTACTTCTTGATGGAAAATACGTGATGCGTGTGCATAAAGTACTTTGTTCTCTTTTACTTGATCAAAGGTCGGCAAATTAATATAAGTCGTTTCCCAAGGCTTAGATTTCTTTTCCCAGGTCTTGTTTCTATAATCTGCCATTATAATAGGTTGGGCTGTTTTAGTGATATCTTTTTCTACTGATGAAGCTTCTGTTTTAGCTTCGTTATCACTACAGGTTTCAGGTGTTATTTCTTCATAAGGACTAAAGATAGGGTCTATTTTACCTGGCCGGTCGATATCTCTAGAATCTATACCCTTCCAACCTGGCAGAGCTTGATTAGTTAAAAAAGCACTACCACGTACATCGGTAATGGTTTTAACATCTTCACCACGGGCAATTCTATGAGCAATTTCTACTAAAGGACGCTCGGCGTTACCAAAAACTAGCAGGTCTGCTTTTGAATCAAATAACACTGAACGACGAACTTTATCAGACCAATAATCGTAATGGGCAATTCGTCGTAAACTGGCTTCAATACCACCAATAATAACAGGAACGCCTTTAAATGCTTCTTTACAACGTTGGGTATAAGCTGTTACCGCGCGATCTGGGCGTTTACCACCTTCATCGTTAGGAGTGTAAGCATCGTCATGACGCATTCTTCGCTCAGCGGTATAACGGTTTATCATTGAATCCATATTTCCGGCTGTAACACCGAAGAATAGGTTAGGTTTTCCTAGCTCCATAAAGGCATCTTTTGAGTGCCATGCAGGCTGTGAAATAATACCGACACGAAAGCCTTGAGCCTCTAACATGCGGCCAATAACAGCCATACCAAAGCTTGGGTGATCGACATAAGCGTCACCAGTTACAATAATAATGTCACAGCTATCCCAGCCTAAAATGTCCATTTCTTTTCGAGTCATAGGTAAAAATGGCGCTGTACCATAACATTCAGCCCAATATTTAGGGTATGAAAATAAATTAATTTCTTTGTTTTTTAGGTTTGGCAGGGAATTCAATGTCTTAATCTCTGAAAAATAGAAGCCAAAGGATTATAACATAGAGCAGTTAAATAGAGTCATTGTTAATATCTTCGCTGTTTAAATATCTTTCAGGCTTTTAATGTTTTGCCATAGAATTAATAGTTTAAAACTATTCTATAAATATATCTAAAATCTTACCTACTTCTAAATGATTGTTATTAACTTCCAGTTTAAACTGCGTATCAAGTAAATGAATTGTCACCTATATTACATAGAGCAGCCAATTACTAACGTTAAACAAACAGCTTTCTGTTTTTAGAGGTTACCCATTCCTAACAGAGTCACGCCATGAATGTTCAGCGGATTGGTGGTGCGAGTGTCTCTGTTTGGTGGGAATTAAGACGTTTAAAAGAAAAGCTTGGTCTCGACTGTGCATTAGAAAAAGCACGAGTCGTTGCTGATGAAAGTGAATGGGATGATTTTATTAATGCGATGAGCTGTGTGTTTGCCAAACGCAAAGACCAACCCTTAAAGCTTGCCTAAGATGCAACGTTCAATAAAGAAACAGGTGAATGTAAGCTCGGTTTTTACGATGGTAATATCATTCAAACGCTCAAAGGATTGATGTTTAAAGGCAATTGATAGTCACACGTTTTTTCAGTTGGCGTTTAGAAAGAGCAAACGAAGTTTGCTTTAACTTGGAGTTCTGTAAATAACTGTACTAAAAGATTAAGTCATGTTGTTTTGCTTTATTATAAGGTTCTATTTTAGTGAAAAATGTATAGAATATATAAAAAATTAATTTAGCAATAGGAATTTTCTTGGAATCTACAACGAGTAATACTCCTCAAGTCAGTGAAGAGGAATTTGAAGAAGAGTTTGAAGAAGAAATACTCGAACCTTTCGATCCAGACAAGATATCTATCGAACAAAGAGTAGTGTCGATGGATGCAATTAAAAGGAGATTAAACCAAGGAACTATTCGCCTATCACCTGACTTTCAAAGAAATGAAGTTTGGGATGAGACTCGAAGGAGTCAGTTAATAGAATCTATCATGCTAAAGATACCTTTACCTATGTTTTACGTTGCAGCGAATGAACAAGGTGAATGGGAAGTTGTAGATGGACTTCAAAGGTTATCAACAATTAGAGATTTCTTGCTTCTAAACCCAGTAACTAATTTACCTTTGAAATTAGACAAATTAGAGTTTTTACAGAAAAAATTTGGAGGGATGACTTTCAATAAAATGGAGAGTGATCCAACGTGTCAAAGAGTTATTAATACAATAATGGAAACAGAATTGCGGTTCACCGTTATTAATCCAGGGACACCAGAAGATGTAAAACGGAACATATTCAAGAGAATCAATACAGGAGGGCTACCTCTTACTACTCAAGAAATTAGGCATGCCTTGTACCAAGGAAATTCAACTAAACTATTGCAACATCTAATGGGAAGTCAATATTTTATCCGCGCAATAAATTCAAAAATAAATGATAAAAGGATGGCGACGAGAGAACTTATTCTTCGATTTGTAGCTTTCTATATTTTTGAAAAAAATGATTATAAAATGAACTTAGACAAATGGCTAAGTGACGCGATGAGAGTAATAAATTTATTCCCCGAACTTGACGAAAAGAAATTATCTAAAGTATTTACAGATGGCTCAGCCCCGAAAATAAAACATCACTCAATTGAAGATATCAGGTATAAATTTGAGTTAGCTATGTATAGGGCAAAAGAATTATTTGGAGATCATGCTTTTAGAAAATCTACAATTCACGATAATAAAAAGTCACCAATTAACAAAGCTCTTTTTGAGTGTTGGTCTAATATTTTGAGTGGATTATCAGATGATGAATTTTCGAAATTATTGGAGCACAAAGCTGATTTTACGTACTCTTATAAAGAATATTTGTTAAATGAAGATGTACTCAACTCTATTAGTCGTCACGCTTCACAGGCTATCAGAGGGGTAAACTATAGATATGAAGTTTTTGAAAATTTAGTTAAGCATTATTTGGATATCTCATGATTAAGTTATTAAGTCTAAAAGGTTTTAAGTCCTTTAGTGAAATAGATATACCATTCAAGCCTTTAACTCTCTTTTCAGGGCTGAATAATAGTGGTAAAAGTTCGATTATTCAATCTTTAAGAATGTATGTAAAAGCTTGTGATAAAAAATCTCCATTTATTGAAGGGTATGGTTCTTTAAGGGAGTTGCGTTCGAAGCTTTCCCACCCTAGCGAGCCAGTAACAATAAAATTGGAGTACAGTTCAGATGACGTCGACCAGCTTATACTTCATGAAGATGAGGACAAACAATCTTACCCTGAAAAATCTCTTGTTTTTTCCTTTCTTTCAGCAGATAGGTTAGGCCCACAAACATATTTACCTTTAAGTAACAACTATACTCATTTTCCAAAAATTGGTGATAGAGGTGAGTTTGTATATGAGTTCATTGATAAGTTAGAGCGGTCAATAGTTCCAGATACAATGCAACATGAGAATAGTCAGGGGGACATATTACCGTTAGCTATTAAAGGTTGGCTTTCTGAAATATCTCCTAATGTAGACTTCCTTTATCAATTAAATTCTAAAGTTGATATTGCTCAAGCTACATTTGATGAATTTAGACCTAAAAATGTAGGTTTTGGACTTAGTCACGCTCTCCCTATTATAAGTACTATATTAGGACATGTTGCGACAAAGCCGATTCATGATTGGGATGAAGATTGGGGGAAGGAATGGGATGAACGTCGACTCAATAACACTTTGATTGTTATTGAAAACCCTGAAACGCACCTCCACCCTCGAGGTCAAACTGCTATGGGTGTATTGTTGGCGATGGCTGCCTCTCATGGTGTTCAAATTGTACTGGAAACACATAGCGATCATCTTATGGACGGTATTAGATTAGCATGTAAGGAAAAGTTGATTTCTAACGATGATGTAATATTTCATTATTTGTCTAAAGAAAATAGTGAATCTGAAACTAAAATTCAAACCCCAAGTATTGATGAAAATGGAAAGCTAAGCTTCTGGCCAAATGGATTTTTTGACCAATCAATGAAAATAAGAGCTAAATTAGCAAGGAAATAGAATGGATCATTTGCTATGTATAAATACAAATAGCTTCCCCGCAGAAAATATTGAAACAGCAAAAGAACTATTCATGGATTCAATCCAAGGGATATTACAGTTATTTGTAGAAAGCGATGATCGAGTGGTTTTTTATCTTGATTTATTGGATGACAGGAATCTATATAGTTTAGAACTTAGTCAAGGCTTTGCATACCAAGATTTTTTAGATTACTTGCAAGAAGAAAATGAGTATGATCTACTTTCTGTATTATACGATATTGAAGATAAGTCACCTGCTTTGGACTTCTTTGATGAAGAAGCCATAGATAGTATTACTGAATATACATATTTTTTGGAAGGACATGAGTTACACCTTAATCCTGCCGTTTTTAGTATTGCGGATCATTTAGGTGCTAAATTACTAAGCTTGGATACTTCACCTGAATGGAGTTCTCACCAGCTAGGTTTTAACATAACTAAATGTGGGGAGTTCAATCAAGAAAAGTGTGTCGTAGATAATATTTCAACTAAGTCTCATGGAGAGCTTCTTTATACATTATATAATTCACTAGATTTAAATGATGCTTGTCCAATACAGGATATCTCAGGTGAGTTATTGCTATGGTTTTCAGAGCTCTCAGCTGAGAACAGAAATATTGTATATAAGAAGTTAAAACATTGTCATGAACTTGGCTTTAGGGGGAACGAGCCACTCTTCAAGCAACTTACAGGAACTAATGCTGTATGGGAAGTACGATTTAGTGCTTTTTCAGGTGGTGCAATAAGAATATTGTACAAGCTGAGAGGTAGTACAACTGTTTTATTGGTTGGTTTTATAAAAAAATCCAATGATGAAGGTTATGATCAAAATATTACACGAGCAGAAGAAATTTTTAACAGATAATATCAATTGCTCTCCCCAGCTACACACCGATGATGATTTATGATTAAGGTTAAATCATCCGTGTTTACCCCATTGTTTTTTATAGACTTTGTGGTACTACCTTCGTTTTTACTACCTCATTAACAGGGCGTTAGGCTTTAAAACTATGAATTGGCAAGAATTAATCAAATACTCTAGCGTTCAACTACGAAAGCATGATGAAAATGACATGCCCTCTAGTTTTGGCTCTGGCTGTCTTTTTGACTTTAAAGAAAATCGCTATTTATTAACTGTATTCCATGTTGCTGAAAAGTCATCTAAATGGTCTGCACAAATAAAGTTTAATGATCATGTCCAGAAAATTGAGGTTTTATTTCTTAATCAATTTAGTTATTTGGCGGATTATTCTGAAGATAAAAAATCAATAAAAGATGTAGAGTTTTCTTTTCACCCCGTTCGCCCAGACTTAAAGATCTATTTTTACAACAGAACATACAAAGGTGAAACTTTAGAAATAAAAGAAAGACCTGTGTTTACAGTAGACGACATTGGCGAGCCAAATAAAGAAACTATGTATGGGTTTTCTGGCGATATACATCCAACATCATTCCCTGATTTAAATGCTTTTGAAACTACGCAACTTATATATCATGGATTAAAATATGACAGATTAGAAAATGGTATGCATTACTTTAAATTACCTGAAAATCATCCTGGGCATGAAATTTTTCAAGGTTGTAGTGGTGCACCGATTATCGGAGAAGATGGTAAGTTAGTAAGCCTTGTAAGTGGTGGTTGTGTCGATAAAAATGAAATATATGGTTGTAACCTACAGAAATGCATTAGAACCTTAGATTACTTTTTAGAATAAAAATCCTAGCAAGAGACTATGACTGACCGTTCTTATATTATTTGGTGGCTAAACTGAGATGTAGTTGTCCTGAACACTTAATTTACTTGCTTAATAAAACTTCCATAGATGGACAATAGTATTATGGAACAGAGCCTTAATTTAATTGACTAAAATAAAACGAGAGCATAGTTACCTCAATTCACTTAACCCAAGTTCAATTGATTCTTGCTGAAATCGACCAAAAATATTAACCACTTGTTCATACGAACTTGTCAAAAAGTGTTTATCAGATGTTTCCTTAACTTGCTCAAAAGGTACAGCATCAACAAAGTGTTCAGTATCACCTAGCTTTATTTCTGATTGGTTCAACTTAGTCTTTTTATTATCGAATTTTAGTGTGGTAGATATCTTATTATTAATCTTGTCTTCAATCTGAGGCTTTGACCTCATCTTTTCAAATTTAACGATATCGGCTTCAAAAGGAACATCTTGTTTAACTCGGTAAGCATACTCTAAAAGTTTAGGTTCAGCGGGCATGTACATAACCGCTTCTTGATTTTTTGAACCTGTAACCCTAAGTATCCGCCCCAAAATTTGTCTAAAGTGCATTTCCGTTTTTATATTCGTTAAGTGGCAACATACCTGTAAACGAGGAATGTTTGTGCCTTCACTGATCATACCTACGGATATTATCCATTTACTTTGAGCGTGCCTGAATTCCTGAATAATATTTGTAGGTTCATTTTCTTTATAGGTAACCACAACGCTATCTTCGTTGAGATAGGTTTTCATTAGAGTTGAAATATTCCTTGCATGCTCGACAGATGACGCAACAATTAATCCTGCAGCATTAGGAGATTCTTTTCGAATTGACATTAATCTTTGATGTGCAGATGAGATGATGTATTTAATAACAGCCGTATTTTCAATAACCTCCTTGTATGGAATGATTGACTGACACAATAAAGTTTTAAAACTATTGAAGGTTTTGGTCTCTTCGTTATCAACAACAGAAATATTAGTATTATCTACGGCAACTATCTGCGGTATACGACAAACATTATCTTTAATGGCTTCAGCAAGCCCATAAACAAAATCACAAGATATTTTGTTGCTCGGATGCATATAATTCGACAGAACAATGGGTGCAGTATCTGATCGCCAAGGAGTACCCGTCAACGCCAATGTAAATTTAGCCTTATCTTGAATATTTAGTATTATTTGCTCTCCCCATGCATTGGCATTCTCAACATTAGAACCGGCACAGTGATGAATTTCATCGAAGATAACGAAAACCTTGTATCTCTCAAAAAGTTGCCAAAAGCTAACATCTAAAAATTGTAAATTTTGATAAGTTAACGATCGGCCTTTTGATCCCATTAGCCCATCAAAGCGTTCTTGGGTTTTTCTCTGTAAACTTTCACTAAAATCTTGAGAAACAATAGAAGAAGGAGAAAAACAAATAATTAAATCGACAAAATTTCTTTTTAAAAGCCGGTTAGCTAATTCTGATGCCATAAATGTTTTACCGGCACCTGGCGTAGCCAATGTTAAAAAATGAATTTCTCCATTTACATATTGTTCAAATGTTTTATCAACACACTCTGATTGCCATTTTCTTAGTTTCATACTGCTTTACTTTTACCATCGTTAATTAAATTTTCTACTGCTTTTATTTGCCCTAGTAATCTAGCGTTTTGTTCACGGGCATTATTATATTGAGGCTGTAGCAGTTCATATAAGTCAGGGAAGTCGTTACAAAGTTGCTTATATTCACTTGATTCACCATAACTCATCAGTAATTCATTTTTATACAGAGTTAAACGTTGTCGTAGAGAGTCTTGAATAGTGTTAGATGAGGGGTTAACTTTAAAATTTATATTACTTTCTTTTTCATCATTTTCTGTGATTTTACTTACATTAAATGAACTTGTTTTAATGTAAGTGGTAATCTCTCTTTTTTTTGAAACGTTTTTTCGTAGCCAACCATTTTTGACTAACTTTACTAGTTCTGCATAAACGAATCGTCGAGCATCACTGGGATCCAAAGCTTTATCTGAATGAATAGTTATATAGGCTGCTCTTAGCTCTACAGCCGAAAAATGGTCAAAATTAGGAGCTGAAATAATTTGAGCTAGCAACTTGTTTAATTTCATTTCTTTATCCTAGAAATAATAAACTTACCTGTGTGGTGTTATAGTCCGTAGGAGTATAATCCGTGGGATTATACTCTGTGATATTATAATCCGCAATATGGAATAGTCGCTCATTTGATTAGGAAATTCATAATGAGTGAACTGTCTAAGCGGTTTGGAGAAAAAATTCGTTCAGTTAGAACCGCTAAAGGAATATCTCAAGATAAACTCGCTGTAAAAAGTCAAATCGATCGAAGTTATATTGGCCGTATTGATCGAGGTGAAGTCAATATAACCATGGATAAGTTATACATCTTAGCGGCCGCGTTAGAGTGTAAACCTCAAGATCTTTTACCTGAAATGGACTGAAATTTTTTTTCAAATTTTTATATATATATTTAACTATTTAATCTTAGTATCAAGTTTAAATAGCGACAAAGTACACTGGTACTAATAGATAATCTTTGAATAGCAGAACCACTTGAAGTATGTTTGATTTTAAAACATACTGTATTCACTCAAAAGATTGGTACGTGCTATATAATGAATTTGGATAACTTGAATTACTCACAGAAACAAAGACTTGCTTATATCGACTTTAAGTTACTTTTTGTTGGCAGAGTCACTCGTAATGAAATAGTAACTAAATTTGAAAAAGGGATGTCCGGAGCTACGGCAGACTTAAACTTATACAAAGAATTGTGTCCAAATAATATGTCTTACGACAACAAGCAGCGGATGTATATTCAAACAGAAAAATTCAAACCACTATTTACACACGATCCTCGTAAAACATTAGTAAAGCTCGCCAACCAAATTACAGATGGTTACGACGCAATCGGTGAAATTGCTTTTCCAGTTGAGGCTCCTAGTCAGCTTAATATTCCCGATATATTCATCGTTGCAAAACTCATTCAGGCTATCATCAATAAAAAACCTGTCAGTATAATATATACGTCCTTAAGTAGTGGTTCTGCCGCTCGTGAGTTGGTGCCACACAGTATTGTAGATAATGGTCTGCGCTGGCATGTACGTGCATTTGACCGCAAATCAAATTCATTCCGTGATTTTGTACTTACCCGCGTTTCCAAGGTAACCATTCTTCCACAGAAACTAGATAGCCATGAAGAAAAGCTCGAAGATCATCAGTGGATGCGAATGATGCCATTGCAGCTAGTTCCGCACCCAAACAATGTTCAGCATCCAACCGCTATAGAATTAGACTATGGTATGGAAAATAAGGTTTTAGAGTTGAATGTACGTGCTGCTTTAGCAGGATATTTATTAAGGCGTTGGAATGTTGACTGTACCAAAGAAGCTTCATTAGAAGGCGGTGAATATCAATTGTGGCTACGTAACAGGCAAACTCTCTATGGTGCCGAAAACCTAGCTATAGCTCCTGGTTACAAGCCTGATGAAGAGGAGCTATAAATGACACCTCAAGAAAACTTGAAAAGCCATAAGGCATATTTAGGAGATCTTATTGGTGGTAGTTTAATGATCCGTGAAAGCCAAATAGTCGCAGAATTACTTCTTAAAAAGCCATCAAAAGAAGAATGGACTGATGCTATTGTAAATCAAAATATTTTACAAAAGCGCTCAGATGCTTCATCTAAACGTAATGCTGCAACAATTAAAAAACGTTTAGAAGGCTTAAGCGACGAGTTTATTGAACAACTTGCTTTTGGTAGTACCGAGCTTTCAACGCAATTAATGTTTGCCGCAACGCTGATCAACTCAACAATGCTTGCCGATTTTATGCGCAATATTTTTATTGATGCAAAGCGTATGTTTCGTGAAAACATCGACAGCACTGATTGGGAATCATTTTGGGATGAACGTTCACGCTTATTTCCTGAATTCTCCCAAATGACAGCATCTTCAACCTATAAAGTTGCTCAAGTAGCATTCAAAGTATTAGCCGATGCGGGTTATATCGAAACAACACGCAATAAAAAGCTACAAAATGTCTACTTGCTACCTGAAGTAAGATCATTACTAACAGACATGAACCGTGATGACATTATCGCGGCAATGGAGGTCTAGGTTTATGAAACAAAAAAGCTTAACCGCTAGGCTAGATCAAATAATGCCAAAAATAGAAAGTGTAGACTTTCTTAATAACCAAGGTTTAGGTAATGAAATTGGCTTTTATGTGTTTGATTATCCAGCAGAGTCAGAACTTGAAGTAAGAGAACATATTACTTTCATGAATGAGAAAATGAATAAGCGTGGTAGAACGTTTACCAACATCAACTTGTTTGAAATTGTTATTGAAATGCTCGAAGCTAGAAAGCTAACAGAACGTGCCTTTAAAACACAAAAAGAACGTGGTGATGACGCTTTATTTAAAGCCTTAAAAGGGCCTCTTGAGCAAAATAGAGTGGCAGAGTTTATTGCAAATAAAATTGATTTAGACAACTCAGAAGAATCGAAATCTGAGTTCATTTTGTTGCACGGTCTAGGTAGTGCTTGGCCGATCATTCGTGGGCATGGCCTATTGAATGCTTTACATGCAAAAGTGGGTAATGTGCCAACGGTATTATTTTACCCTGGTGAATGGGATGGCCTAACACTTAAAGCCTTTAGTACGATGGAAGGTAACGGTTATTATCGAGCATTTAAGCTCGTACCATAACTTATAAAGAGTACATACATTTACAATCACATTCATATTGTAAATGTATTATATCTGCTCAGTTGCAAAAATTAATGAAAAGGACTTTCAAGTCTTTCACAAAATAACGGATTACTAGAGAAGAAGAACTTATGTCAAATATGCAAATTAAAGAGTTATTTACTAAAGATATCGAACGTAAAATTAACGGTGTTGTTAAAGCGGATCAACGTGAAGATCATGTTGTCTTCACCGAGTTAGATGAATATGTAGTTACCAAAGAGTTATTTACCCATTTTGAAAAATTCTTCGATTGTTACATGCCATCAGTGCGTGATCCTAAAGCCAAGGCTGCTTCCGGTAAATTAGGTATTTGGGTAAGTGGTTTCTTTGGCTCTGGTAAATCACATTTCATTAAAATCCTTTCATACCTTTTGCAAAACATAGACGCTAAAAATGAACTGCTTGGCAACGGCGAAAGCAAAAAGGCAGTCGATTTCTTTAAAGATAAAATTCAAGACGGCTTTCTGATTAGTGAAATAAATACTGCGGTGACTAAAGAAAATACCGTTATTTTGTTTAACATCGACAGCCGTGCCAATACCGACGATGGTGACGATGCCATCTTAAAAGTATTCCTTAAAGTATTTAACGAGCAAATGGGCTTTAGTGGTGATCACCCCCACATTGCGCACTTAGAGCGTGAACTAGACAGCCGTGGTGTTTTTGTTAAATTCCAAGAGGAGTTTAACAACTTAACTTCAGCAAGCTGGATTGAAGAGCGCGATGCTTATGACTTCTACCGTGATGATATGGCAGAAGCTTTGGCTAAAGTTACGGATCAGTCAACAGAATCCGCACGCCAATGGGTTGAGCAATTAGAAAATAACTTTACCTTAGACATAGCAAACTTCTGTAAATGGGTTAAAGAATATTTAGATGCCGACCAAGAACGTCGTGTTTTATTTTTTGTCGATGAAGTAGGTCAGTTCATTGGTAAAAATACTCAGATGATGCTTAAACTTCAAACCATCACTGAAAACTTAGGTACTATTTGTGAAGGTCGTTCGTGGGTTGTGGTAACTTCTCAAGAAGACATTGATGTCGTGTTGGGGAATATGTCTGGCTCTAAAAACCATGACTTCTCAAAAATCCAAGCACGTTTTGAGAAATTATCACTTTCAAGTTCAAATACCAGTGAAGTTATAGAGAAACGTCTACTTGAAAAAGAACAACCAGCGCGTGAGTTACTATCAAAACTATATGATGAGAAAGGCGATATCCTTCGCAATCAATTAGCCTTTGACTCTTCTACCAAAGCCGAGCTAGCTAACTATAAAGACGCTACCAGCTTCATTCATAGTTACCCGTTTGTGCCTTATCACTACAAATTAGTGCAAGACATCTTTGCAGGATTAAGTAAATCCGGTGCCGCAGGCATGCACATGGCTCGTGGAGAGCGTTCGTTACTTGATGCCTTTCAAAGTGCCGCGCAAATAATTGCCAATGAAGAAGTGGGTGTTTTAATACCGCTACACTATTTTTATAACTCTATTGATAACTTTTTAGATACCGCTGTAAAGCGTGATGTTTTACAGGCTGCTGAAAAAGAATCTATATCAGACTTTGGCGTAAATATATTAAAAACCTTGTTCTTAGTGCGTTATGTAGATGCTATTAAATCAACGTTAGATAACCTTGTTACCTTATGTGTTAGCAAAGTTGATGAAGACCGTTTAGCGCTTCGACGTGAAATAGAACAAGCACTTAATTCATTAGAGCAAAACTTACTGATCGCACGCCAAGGTGATGAGTACATCTTCTTAACCAATGAAGAAAAAGAAATAGAAAATGAAATTAGAGAGACTGAAATAGAACTTTCTGATGAAACCAACAAGCTCAGTAATATCATTTTTGATGAGATACTACGTAGACAAAACATCTACCGTTACCCTGAAAACAAACAAGATTTTCCTGTAAGCCGCTTCTGTAACGGTATTCCACGCGATGGCTCTCAAGAAAATGACTTAGTTGTTAAGATCATTTCACCGATTGATCCTAACTACAGCGAATATGAAACTGCTGTTTGTGCCAATCACTCTTCAGATGGCAACGGCTCAATCATTATCAAGCTAGCTGACACAACTAAAGTGTTTGATGAAATTATAACGTTTGTTAAAACAGATAAATTTTTACGTCGTGCTAGTGGTAACCGCCCAGAGCAGCAGCAACTTTTGAATCAAAAAGGTGCTGAAAATCAAAAGCGTAATGGCCGTATTAAGCTTGAAGTAGAAGAGTTATTAAAAGATGCCGAATTTTACGCGCTAGGAACAGAACAAAACCCAAGAGGTAGCTCAATCACTACCATCTTAGATGTAAATTACAAATACGTAATAGAAAACACCTTTAGCAAACTTAAACTAGTTAAGCCGTTTCCTGGTGATATTCGCCGTGAAATACAAAATACCCTTGTTGCCGATGATGTTGGACAAATAGGGCTAGATCTTAAAGCTGAAGAGGTTAATCCTCTAGCCTCTATAGAAGTTGAAAAGCACATAACCCTGGCTGATGACACCAGTAGAACAGTTACAGCAGAGGATATTGTTAAACGTTTCTCTAAACGTCCATTTGGTTGGAACGATGAAGAAATACTGCTCATCATGTCTCGTTTAGCTTTGTCTAATAAAATTAACTTCCAAATGCGTCAACAAGACGTACCGCTTAGAAATGCTTACGACAATCTGATTCAAGTGAGAAAACGTGCAGAAATGCGTGTTAGACGCATTAAGCAACAATCTGATGCTAACCTTAAGCGTGCTGCTAAGTTGTTTAAAGACTTTTTTGGTAAAAATGCCCCTGATAATGAAAAAGAACTATTTAATGTTGCTCAAGAAAATTTAGGCAATATGAAAACAAAGCTTGATGCTTTCTCTAATAAAGCCTCAACAGGTAAATACCCAGGCGGTAGAGAAATAGATCAAGGCATAGTGCTATTAGCTGGATTAACCGAACAACACTCAAGCTTCTCGTTTATCGAGCTGTTTTTATCAAGTGATAATGACTTGTTGGACTTTGAAGAAGACTATCAAGACTTAGAGAACTTTTTTGAAACCCAGTTCTCAACATGGCAAAAATTGGCAAAAGCATTAAACCAAGAGTTTGACCGTAACCGTAATGCCTTAGAAAAAAATGACAAGGCTGCTCAAGCATTACAAAAACTGCAAGCTATCTACAACAATACTCGTCCATACAAAGATATTCGTAATATTGAACCATTAATTAGCGAAGTAACAAAAATCAATGAAACCTTATTACAAGAAAAGCGCGAACACGCTTTAGGTCGTATTCAACTTAGAATTGACCATGTACAGCAACAAATTAAAGATGCTGCCATACCTAGTGACATAAGTAATAAGGCGCTATATCCATTACAGAGTTCACTCAAAAGGTTAAGTGACTTACAGGGTATTGCTGAAATACATCAAGAAATTACTGAAGCAGCAAGCCTTGAAGAAGATGCTTACGAGTTAATTAACCGATACATAGAACAAGAAGATAAAAAACGTGCTCAAGCAGAAGCTGAAAAAGAAAAAGTCACTAATGTAGGCACAGGTTCTGGCACTAGCACAACAACTGGTGGTGTTGACTATCCAGCAATTGAGCCTTCACAGCCTCCAAAAGTAGCTATGCCTACAGCGAAGAAAATTGTATCGGTTGATACCAGTAGCGTTATGCGAGATGTAAATCAGTCAGGTGTTATCGAAACAGAGCAAGACATAGACATCTACCTTAATGCTTTACGAGATAAGTTATCTACGTTAGTTGCGGGAAACAATAAAGTGCGTATCAGGTAACAACCCTAAAGTATAAAAAATGAATACCTAGTGGAAGAGCCATTAAAATTACCACGGAAAGGATAATAGGAAAAATATGAACACTAAAAATTTAAAAGCATACGCCCCAAAAGCACGCTCTCAATTTATTGAAGCCATTAAAAAGCGTGCTGCCCAATTGGGTATTTATCAAGACAAAATAGCAGACGTGCAATTTGAAGGTGGCGCAGCCATTATCGAAGGTCGAGCCTTTACTAAAAAACAAGGTGAGCAACGTAAAGCACTTGAGCGAAAGATAGAAGATAAGTCTTTAGCTACTCATAAAGAACGCTACGACCTTTTCATTCGTGAAATGGCTTATACATGGTTCAACCGTCTAGCGGCTATACGTTATATGGAGTTACATGATTATTTAGATCATGGCTTCCGTATACTTAGCAACCCTAGCAGTGCTGACAGTCTACCGGAGATATTAGATCATGCTTCTGATGTGGTTGATACACTAGATCCTGACCAAAAATATCTTGATAAAAATCATATCATCGAGTTGCAATTAGCTGGTAATAAAGAAGAAGAGTTATACCGAGAGCTATTGTTAGGCCAATGTCATCGCTTATACAGCATCATGCCGTTCATGTTTGAGGCCATTGATGATGCTACCGAGTTATTATTACCAGATAACCTCACTAAAACAGACTCAATTCTTAAAGGATTAATTAACGAAATCCCTGAAGAAGACTGGCAAAGCATTGAAGTTATAGGTTGGTTGTATCAGTTCTATATTTCAGAACACAAAGATGCAGTTATCGGTAAAGTTGTTAAATCAGAAGACATCCCTGCCGCAACGCAGTTATTTACTCCTAACTGGATTGTTAAATACTTAGTACAAAACTCGTTGGGTAGACAATGGCTAGCTACGTACCCAGAATCAGAGCTAAAAGGCAAAATGGAATACTACATTGAGCCTGCGGAGCAGCCAGGCGATGTAATAGAACAGCTAAAATCCATTACCCCAACCAGTATTGATCCTGAGCAAATTAAAGTGCTTGATCCTGCCGCAGGTTCCGGTCATATCCTAGTGGAAGTCTATGAGGTGTTGCGCGAAATCTACCTTGAACGTGGTTATCGGTTACGTGAAATACCAGAGTTAATCCTTACCAAAAATATCTATGGCTTAGATATAGATGATAGAGCTGCACAGCTTGCAGGCTTTGCCCTGATGATGAAAGCTCGTGAAGATGACCGTCGCATATTCCAACGTGTTGAAGATGGTGAAGTATCACTCAATGTTTATTCTCTACAATCTACAGAAGGTTTGGACATTACGAAGCTTTGGCAAGCTCTGAACCTAGAAGGAAACCAAAAACAAGGTTCTACTGGTGGCTTGTTTGATGATATGGGGGATGAACCTACTAACGCCTTTCCAGTAAAGGTGGGAATCAATAAAGAATACTTTGAATTACTGCAAACGCTTAATTCGGCATTTTTACAAGCTAAAACTCTCGGTTCACTAATACAAATTGATAACGAACACTTACAAAACTTAATTACGCTAAAAGAATTGTTGCAAGTAAAAGAGAAAGGAACAGATCCTTCAGCTAAACAAGCATCTAGTGACTTACTACCTATAGTAAATCAGACAATAGCTCTTGCCCAAAAATATGATGTAGTTGTGGCAAACCCTCCATATATGGGTAATAAAGGAATGAATAATGTCCTTAAAGGATATATATGGGGTCTATTTCCTAGCTCAAAAAATGATTTGTTTGCCGTTTATATCGAGAGATGTTTAGATTTTGGGAACTCAAACTCTCAAATAGGGATGGTAACCCCTTTTGTATGGATGTTTATAAATACTTACCAAGCCTTACGAGAAAAGTTAATTAGTGAAAATGTTATTAGTAGTTTAATCCAGTTGGAATATAATGCTTTTGCTCCAGCTTGTATTCCCGTATGTACTTTCACCCTGTCAAAGAAAAATATCCCCGAATTTACAGGGAGTTTTATCAAATTATCAGATTTTAAAGGAGAAGAACTTCAAGCACCCAAAACATTAGAAGCAATTAGAAATAAAAATTGCGGGTGGTTTTTTGAAACCACTTTGAACAAATTTCAAAAAATCCCAAGTAGTCCTATTGCTTATTGGGTTGATGACAATGTATTCAAAGCCTTTGAGAACGGCACTACAATTGGAGCTGTATCTCCTGTCAAACAAGGATTAGCCACAGCAGACAATGAACGTTTTTTACGTTTTTGGGCTGAAGTATCTTCGAATAAGACTGGGTTTAGACTTTCTAGTATTAAAGAGTCTTTAGTCTCAGAAAAAAAATGGTTTCCTTATAATAAAGGTGGTGGTTTTAGAAAGTGGTATGGGTTTAATGAATATTTAGTCAACTGGGAAGAAGACGGGAATGAAATAAGAAACTTTTCAGATACAAAAGGAAATATTCGTTCTCGCGCACAAAATACTGAATATTTTTTTAAAAAATCGTGTACTTGGTCATTTATTAGTTCATCTTATTTTGGAGTTAGGTATTCAGATACAGGAGCAATATTTGATATAGGTGGATCTTCTGCATTTCCAGATGAAGATTTAATTTATCTGCTAACAGCTCTGCTTTGCTCTAAGCAAGTATTTGATTTCATGAAGGCTATGAATCCAACTTTAAATTTTCAAGTAGGAAATGTAGCTTCAATTCCACTTTTACTAAATGAGCTAACAGATTATAAGAGTGAAATAGAGGATGTGGCTAGGCAACTTATTGAGATACATAAAAATGATTGGAACTGTTTTGAGCAATCGTGGGATTTTAAAGGTAACCCACTAGTTACTTTAGGTAAAGCTAATTTAAAAGATGCCCTACATCATCAGATACAAACTAATAAAGAATTAGTGTCTGAAGTAAGCCGATTGGAAAAACGACTTAATGAAATTTTCATTGATGTGTATAGTTTAAATCAAATATTAACCCCCGAAGTTCCAATTTCTCAAATTACATTGAGTGCAAATAATACTTACCGTTATGCAAAAGATGGAGGTGATACTTCTGGTAGAGTTAAATCAGATTTGGTATGCGAATTAACTTTCTATTCTATCGGCTGCATGATGGGACGCTACTCGCTTGATCTTGACGGTTTAGTTTACGCTAATTCCCACAATGAAGGTTTTAAAGACTTAGTTACTGACGATGCCTACAAGACATTTCCTTCCGATGATGATGGCATTGTTCCATTAGCTTCAGAAGATTGGTTGTTTGGCGACGATGCCACTGCCCGCTTCCGTGAGTTTATCAAAACCGTTTGGGGTGAAGAACACCTTCAAGAAAACTTAGAGTTTGTCGCTGAAAGCTTATGTTTACATGCGCTAAAGCCTAAAGGCGGTGAAAGTTCGATGGATACAGTCCGTCGTTATTTTTCAAAACAATTTTATAAAGACCACTGCAAGACTTATAAAAAACGCCCTATCTATTGGTTATTTAGTTCAGGTAAAGAAAAAGCCTTTGAATGTTTAGTGTATTTACACCGCTATAACGAAGGCACGTTATCACGCATGCGTACTGAGTATGTCACGCCTCTAATGGGTAAATATGAAGCCCAACACTCGTTGTTAGCGGAGCAAAAAATAGAAGCGACAACCACCGAAGCTCGCCGCATCGAAAAAGAGCTAAAATCATTAGATAAAAAACAAGCCGAACTACGCACCTTCGACGAACAATTAAAACACTACGCCGAAATGCGCATCACCCTCGACCTAGACGACGGTGTAAAAGCCAACTACGGTAAATTCGGCAACCTACTAGCCGACGTAAAAACCATCCACGGCAAGGCGGTAAAGTAGTATGGCTAAAAACATAAACTCAGCTTATAGAGTAAGGGAAATTTTAAAGCTCGTTAGCTCACAGAATGACAAATTAAAAGTTAATGAAGTTTGGTCTTCAATATTTGGGTTGGAAGAAAAGAACCCAACTACAGTTAATTCGATTTTATCTCGGCTACTCGCTGATTTACATGATGAAGTTGAATCAACGCGAGAGGAGATGGTGGCTTTAGAGTATTCGGAAGAACTTTTTACTTCCAGCCTTAACAAGTGTAATCAAGTATTCTCTCCACATTTATTAATGTCCACTTGGCAGTCAGTTAAACAACAGCTTAGCCCAGAGGTGATAAATACTTTAGGTTTTTGCTCTGAAATTTTACCAAATGAAGAAGACTTAGTTGACTCAAAACAGTTAGAAGAGCTGAAAAATTTAGCTTTACAACTAAGAGAAAGTTTAGCTAATTCGATATTACCAAATCATGTACTCATAACCGTTAAAAAGCACCTAGTAAAAATTGAAGATGCCCTGATTTTATATAAAGTTTCAGGTATTAAAGAGTTTGACGAAGCTTTACAGGCAGCATGTGGTGAAATTATCACTAATGAAGACTTGCACGATCCTGAAATTATAAAAACAGAAGAAGTATCATTGTTGAAAAAGGCTTGGGGGAAGTCAAAGGAGATAATGGATGGTGTAGTTTCAGCTGAGAAGCGAATTAGCGCAGTAAGTAAAGTTGCAGAAAAAGGACAAGGGTTGATTGAATATATTGGGAGTTCATTTTAATGAATTTAAGAGTTAACTTTATAGGCACACGCTTGCAATACCAGATTATTGTGAAACTTAAGGTTTTTCTTACCAGATGGAATTGGGGTTTATAAAATGCTTTATTCAACGACCTTTATCTATAAAGGAAATACGGGTGGCTCTGTAGTTATACCAGACAGTAGAATTAAAACTGAGCTAAAACCAGTAGTCTACTCTTGTCGGTATTGTGATTCTAATTTTACTAGTGACGATCTAAGGGTTAGGCATGAGTGGGAAAAACATCCAACTAAGAACCCAACGCTTCGAATTAAAGGGCGAGAAATAACTTCCAGCCGACTTCATATAAGAGATAGCATTTCAATTGACGATATCGAGCTGAGCAACGTACAAAGGATGTATATCAATGGTGTTGAGACTAATATTGAAGAGCTTTACACCTGTATTGCAGGGAAACCAATTCAGTTTTTAAAGATAGATCTTTTTAATAGAAATATTCAGAAGACATTTGAACTTGATATCTCAATCCCTAAAGCTGAAGAAATAGAAAAAGTAGATGAATTTTTTTGGTTGTTTTTAAGTCGAGATGATTTTACTGAAGAGTTGATTGACCAGTTTATAAAAAGCACGTCTGAACTTAGCTCGGTGAAATGGTATGTCGATGGTTTAGTCAAATACCTCCAAGGCATAATGGCAAAAGATGGGAAGACAAAGTTTATTACTTTTGAAGATCATGAAATGCGCTTCAATCAAGCGCATAGCATATTATCTACGTATGATTCTTCGTTATCAAAAGCTGTTGTCGCTTTAATTGATTTTAATAAAAACTATTTTAAGACCAAAGTCGCAGGAAAAACACTGCCTTACTTAACTACAGCGTTAATGTTTTTTTTAGGTGAAGTTTGCAATAACAAAACTGATAATTCATCTGATGCATCAAAGAGTATCCCAACAGATAGAATGACGTCTCTTATTTTAGAGTGTATTTATGATGAATTTAATAGCTCCACCTTAGAGTTTATACAAGAACGAGTATCACGACTGCGCGGTGATACTTTAACGCTACAAGATAAAAGTAAACTTGATTATATATTGTTCCGAAAAGCTGTAATGGAAAATGACAGCGTTGAGATAGCTAAGTCTCGGAAGAAGTTAAAATATAATGAAGTTTTTAATTTAGATATATTTGATGAGAATAGCTAATGAGAGAAAATTTAAGTTTACCAAAAAGTAAGAGTGAAGGTTCAATAACCAAAGTCAGTAAACCGATAAAAGTATTTAACTCATTGATAGAAATATTAATTGATGTTTTTACTTCTGAAATGGATAAAAAAACTGAAAAACCGAAGCCTCTAAAATTGACGGTAAACCATGAAACAGCAATTAAAAATATTAAGCTTAACGATAGGTTGTCAGAATTAGAGTTAAAAAACATCATAAAGCTAGTAAGAGAAAATGATAGAGAGCTAAAAATTGTTCTTCAATTAGCTATATCGGCTGAACATTGTAACCATTCAGAAATAAAACGCTTACTCATCAATATATGCGTAAACATTGTGAGCAGTTTGGAGTTTTTGAACCCTTTGAATGGTGAATCTAATATCTTTCAGGGAATATTGTCTGAACATAAAGATAATAAAAATGCTGTAAGCTATTTGAATGATCAGCTTAAGAAAAAGTTTGAATATCGCGCTGAAGGAATAAAAAACGCCAATAAAGTCAATAAGGCTAAAGCGGTTCTTAAGGTCAGCAAAGAAGGTGAGAATGGTACTGATAAACCTAAAATTACGTTAGCACAACTAGATTCAATGAGAAGAAATGTACAAGCTTTGAGCTGTTTATGGTGTTTGGAGTTTGAGAAGTCTAAAGCTGATTTGATTTTAGATTGGTTTTATAAAATTTTAGCCGAAAATAAGAAGGGTAACGACACTAAGCAACATCAAAGTGTTCCATATTTTTTAGCAAAACAGTTATCTTCTGCAAACCGACATTCACTCGTGGAAAGTGTTGCCTACTTTAAAGAAAAAGAATCCACGTCTAAACAGCAGCTCTGGGATGAGCAACAAAGAGCACACAAAATCTCTGAGACAAATGACGAATTGATGTCGAAGTTTTCAATATTACAGGAAAGTGTTGAACTCAAAGAGACTCAAATACAAACGTTGATTCAAGAGGTTAAGTCGCTTAAAGAACAATCAGAAACGAATGTTATGCACGTTAAAGCGGAGCGTGTTCACTTAAAGGATGATACAGGAAAAGTGAAGTCGAAGGCAATTAATCTACTTGAAGAAGATGTGTTACCAACACTTAAAACCTCATTGAAGGGCCTTAAAAAAGACGAGCCTAAAGTAGGTTTTGCTGTAGATAAATTAGATTTGGTTATTGAAGATATAGAAGGAGCTTTACAATGGTTCAAAAAATAGGAATCGACTTTGGAACAACTAACAGCTTAATTTCCGTTGTTACGCTAAAAGGAAAGGTTAAGTCATTTACTGTAAGAGATCGTCCTCATCCATCTGTTGTTCATTATGAAGGCTCTGATGTGATTTGCGGTACAAAAGCTAAGAATAAACTCCAACAAAAAACTATTGGTGTTCAAGGGAGTACAGTAAGAGGGCCTAAAAAGTTTATCGGTGGTAGTGATTTTCCTGTTGGTGGGGTATTAAAGAACCCGAAGGAAGTCGTTACTGACTTGATGAATTTTCTTATAGAGGATGCTAAAGACCAAGATGATGATGGTATTGCAGACTTTCAACATGCTGTAGTTACTATTCCTGTCGCTATGGATGGACGAGGTCGCCAAGCACTTAGAGAAGCTCTACTCGATGCTGGTATTTATATTGAGATGTTTATCCATGAACCTTTAGCTGCCTTATATGGTCACTTTAAGAGCCTACCTGATAGTCAAAATGAACTGTTAAAGAATGAAGGCCGAATGATTTTGGTTTTTGATTGGGGTGGAGGTACTTTAGACTTAACACTTTGCCAGGTTCGTAATGGCTCCATCGTTCAAATTATGAATAGGGGTAATAATAAAGTAGGTGGTGACTATTTAGATGAAGCCATTTTAAATTACATTGAAGAGAAGCATGCGAAGAAATATGGCTGGGAAGTAGACACCAATAAACCTAGAAACCCTGGTATGAGAGCAAAGCTACTTGAAGAGTGCGAAAAAGCAAAAATAGACTTGTCTAGGCGCGTCAAAATAGATATTTGGATTGATGACTATTTTAATGCTGAAGGTGATGAGGCAGAAATAGAACACTCTTTAACAAGAGATGAACTAGACGACATTTCTAAGTCTATTGTTGATGCTGGAATTGGTGAGATAGAGTTTTTATTATCACAAGAGCAAGCACATGTAGATATTCAGACTATCGCATTATGCCTTGCTACGGGTGGCATGGTTAATATGCCCATAATACGTCAACATTTAAGAGAGTTATTTGGTGTTGCCACATTGGAAGTTTCAGATATTGGTGATCGTATAATTTCAGAAGGTGCAGCATGGGTTGCCCATGACGACTTGTGTTTAACTCTAGCAAAGCCCTTTGAGTTGGTCGAAGCTAGAAATTCGTTATTAACAGTTATCCCTGAAGGAACTAAGTTACCATCTAGAGGTTACAGTCCAGCTCCCTTTGAGCAGTCGATGTACTGTGCTGATCCAAGAGATGGTAAGGCAGTATTTACTTTTAAAAGACCTCAAATGGTTGGAAAAGCAGCATCTACAGATAGAAGGACAACATACGAAAATATGGTTGTACCTGTTAATAAAGACTTTCCTCCAATGAAGGAAAGAATAGATGTTACCTATCAAATAGATGAAAATCTAATTATTAAAATTAATGCTCGTTCATTAGATGAACAAATCCCAGAAGAGTTACAAATTTTTGATCTCGAATTTGCATTACAAATATCGAGTAATACATCGGCAAAAAAGCCCTTACGCCTAGTTAATTATAAAGGGGAACAACTAGGCTTGGCGGTTAGATCGAATATAACTGAGGATAAAAATGCATGGGATCTCGTCCCTGGTGAACTTTTGTATGAGTTTAATAAAAAAGATGAGAATGTATACTTCAAGAAACGGCTAACAGAGCTACAAAAAAACGAGAACAGATATTACCAACTATGTAGCAATTGTCATCAAAGATATAAAATTGGATGTTGCTCAACTTAATATGTTGATTTGAACTAAATAACAAAGGCTTTATTTAACAAAATAATGAATATAGAACAATTAAAACAAGGTATCTTAGCCAAGTTTGAAAAATGCCGATTGGTATTTTGGCAAGATGAAGATATTGAGTTCCAGGAACAATTTCCTGAGATAAGTGCTGAGTTAAATTCGGTGGGTATTCAAGCCATCGCGCTCGATTCTGAATCTCATTTTGAGGTTAAACAACGTATTGAGCTGTTAGAGCCGGAGCAGCAATTCTTACTTTATAGCAACAAGCCAGCTAATGAGCCTAGCAGAGATTGGTTGTACGACATCCGACTGTATGCCCAAGAGTTTTATGCTGATTCTAGCTCTATGATCCTGAATGAGTTAGGCATGAGAATGGAGTTTCGACAGCTTGTTAGCCGTTATAAAAAATTCTTTGGCAATAAACAACGTTATGCGAAGTTAAGAAATTTATTGCCAAATAATGCCGATAAAAACGCATTAGAACTTGCAATGGTTGCAACGTTAGCAAAAGTTGAAACTGTAAGTTTTACTGCTGTATTAAATGAGCTAATAAGCAAATATAGTGACTCTGCTGAGCAAGCAGACGCGGTTCTTGAAGAAATTACCAAATACGGTTTAGACAAATCATTTTGGCAACAGGCTCTTGTCGAGTTTGGTTATTTGGCAGCGGACTATTGGCTAACAGATAAAGTTACTGGTGATGAAAGTGAAGGAAATTCGACCTCTTCAACAATACCTTCAGTAAAGGATTTAATCACAAAGCTATTAGTGACAGATTGTTATCATGGCCTTCAGTCATCTGGTGCCAAGGTTGGTGGCTCAACTTTTGCTCAGAGTTTATCATCGCATTTATTACCACTTTCACTTGATAATGATACTAACGATAACCTTCCTAAAGATATTCAAGAGTTAGTGGGTAATACCGCAGCTAAAAGAGCAGCAGTTATTAACTTTGTAAAAGCGTGGCGTGAGAGTAGAACGCTTAGTGAGTCATACAATCAAATCGCTAAAGATGTGTCGTTTGAATTAGAGATAAAAAGTAAACTTGCTGAATTTAAACAGCCTAGTGAACTACTCTATGTTGAGACCTTTGTTGATGCAGAAGAAGAGTTACTTAAGTTACTTGCCAAAGATTTACCCGCTTACAATTCAAATGATATTGCCAACTGGGTGTCAATTAGGCTGATAAGTCATTGGTGTTACCAAGATCAAAAGTATGCGGCCATTCATAAAGCATTAAAATCAGCGAAACAGTTTTATGAGCTTAAAGAAAAGTATGTAGATGGCTTTGAAGCGATAGGGGCTAAGAAATTTGATACGGCTAGTGCTCTCTATAAAGCTTATGAGGAAGAAATACATAAGTTTGATACATCGTATCGAATATTCTCAGAAAACTCTCTTAGAGCATCACAGAATGGCTCTGACATATTAAAGTTAACTGGCTTAGTTGACGATATTGAAAGCTTGTATGTTGATTGGTATTTACATGATTTTGCTATTGCTTGGGGCAAGCTAGTTGATAAAGAGTCGTTACTAGAAAACTGGAAGTTGCCGTTTATCCATAATCAATATGAATTTTACAATCGTGAAGTTCAGTCAGTATTGCAGCAGCCTAGTGTTAAGCGTGTTTTTGTCATCATCTCAGATGCTTTCCGTTATGAATGCGCAAAAGAAATTCATGACTCTATTAATAATCGTAACCGTTATAAGTCTGAGCTGAAGTCTCAACTAGGTGTTGTGCCATCATACACTCAAGCAGGTATGGCATCATTACTACCTCACAGAAAGTTTACTGCTCATTTGAATAAAAATGTTGAATATAAACTTGATGGCTTGTCTGCTCACGGTACAGATAATCGACATAAAATTCTTCAAGCACATGGTGGTATTGCCTGTACTTATGATGAGGTAATGAAATGGACAAATCAGCAATATCGAGATTTAGCTCAAGACTCATCTGCAATATATATTTACCACAATAAGATCGATGCTATTGGTGATGATGGTGGTACAGAGAACGAAGCGTTTTTGGCTGCACGAGATGCGATTGAAGAAATGGATAAGTTGATTATTCGTATTTTCGATAAATTTAAGGGCGGAAGAGTAATTTTAACCGCTGATCATGGTTTCTTATTCAACCAAAGTGACGTTACTGAGTCTGATCGAACTGAATTAAAAACTAAACCAGCAGGCACCAAACTTTCTAAGAAACGCTACTTGGTTGGTGAAAACCTACCAACAGGTGATAGTTATTGGGTTGGTAAAATGTCGAATACATCGAACGTTGAACCAGACTCTGATGCTGAGTTTATTGTCCCTCGCGGTAGCAACAGGTTCCATTTTGTCGGTGGTGCCAAATTTATTCATGGTGGCATTATGCCACAAGAAATTTGTGTTCCGGTGATGCATCTACGTGCTATTCATTCAACGGTTAAACAAAAGCAAACTAAACAAAAAGTTGGCGTTGTACCGTTAAATAGCCCTGTAAAAATAGTATCAAATATTGATCGCATTCAATTTTTACAGGCTGATCCTATTGGTGATAAATATAAACCTCGTGAGCTACAGATTTGGATTGAAGATCCTGAAGGAAATAAAGTCAGCTCAAGTGAGAAAGTGTTATTTGATTCTTCATCAGACAAAATGGAAGAACGTAAGAGAAACGTTCAAGTGAAATTAGAAGGTAGTGGTTTTGACCGCACCATAAGTTATAAGTTGATAATGGAAGATACTGAAAGTAAAACTAAAACAACGCATTCAGTGACTATCGATTTAGCTTTTGAAGATGACTTTTTTTAGGGGATTATTGTTGTGAACAACGAAAATGGAATGAAAGACGCTAACTTAAGCGAAACAAACAAAGAAAAGAACGTCAGTGTAGATGTTCATGTTCACTTGCATGACGATGAACAACTTGATGCAAGTGAGCAAGTCGTTGAGCCAATGCCTCCAACATTTGAAGAAGAAAAAGCAGATCTACGTGGCTTAGATCTAGATGACTTGATGAAGTCTGAGTTTAAAGGTCGAATTGTACGCAAGGATTTAACAAAGCAATTAAAAGAAGGAGCTAATGTTCCCGTATACGTACTTGAGTATTTACTTGGTATGTATTGTTCTTCAGCGGAAGATGAACAAATCAATGAAGGTATGAAGAATGTTAAAAAGATTTTAACTGAAAACTACATACGACCTGATGAAGCTGAAAAAGCAAAATCTCTTATTCGAGAAAAGGGCACTTATAAAATTATTGATAAAGTATCGGTTAAGCTTAATCAAAAGAAAGATATTTATGAGGCCAGTCTGACAAATTTAGGTATTAAAGACGCTGTTGTACCCAATGGCATAGTAAAAGAAAATGAGAAGCTTTTAACGGGCGGTATTTGGTGCATTATTACCTTGAGTTATTACTATGAAGAAGGTCAGAAAACATCCCCTTTTAGTGTATTCAACTTAAAACCAATTCAAATGCCATCTATGAATATGGATGAAATATATGATGCGCGTAGAAAGTTCACAATGGATCAGTGGATGGATGTATTACTTCGTTCAATTGGTATGGAACCAGCTAACCTAGAGCAAAGAGCAAAATGGCACTTGGTTGCTCGCATGATCCCATTTGTTGAAAATAATTATAACGTGTGTGAACTTGGCCCTAGAGGTACAGGTAAGTCGCATGTTTATAAAGAATGTTCACCAAACTCATTACTCGTTTCTGGTGGTCAAACAACGGTTGCTAACTTGTTTTATAACATGTCGTCTCGCCAAATTGGTTTGGTTGGTATGTGGGATGTTGTCGCTTTTGATGAAGTAGCAGGTATTCGTTTTAAGGATAAAGACGGTATTCAGATCATGAAGGACTATATGGCTTCTGGTTCATTCTCTCGTGGTCGCGATTCAATCGAAGCCAAAGCATCTATGGTGTTTGTTGGCAACATAGATCACAGCGTTGAAACATTGGTTAAAACTAGCCATCTATTAGCGCCATTTCCTGATGAGATGATTGACTGTGCATTCTTTGATCGTTTTCATGGTTATATTCCTGGTTGGGAAATACCTAAAATGCGTCCTGAGTTTTTCACAGACCGCTTTGGACTGATCACAGATTACTTAGCTGAATACATGCGAGAGATGCGTAAAACAACGTTCGCAGACTCTATTGATAAATTCTTTAAGCTTGGTAATAACCTTAATCAACGAGACGTTATTGGCGTTCGTAGAACGACATCTGGCATGCTTAAGCTATTAGTGCCTCATGGCGACTATACAAAAGATGAAGTAAGAACATGTTTGATCTATGCGCTTGAAGTGCGTCGCCGTGTAAAAGAACAACTTAAGAAAATTGGTGGTATGGAGTTTTTCGATGTTAATTTTAGTTATATTGATAACGAAACTTTAGAAGAGTTCTTCGTTAACGTACCGGAACAAGGTGGTTCAAACTTAATTCCAGCAGGTATTACTAATGCAGGTGTTGTTCACTTCGTAAGTAACGGATCTGGAGGTAAACTAGGTGTGTATCGCATAGAAAGCCAAATGACAGCCGGTAATGGCAAGCACTCAACATCTGGCTTTGGCTCAGATACTTCTGCAAAAGAACAAGTGCGTGTTGGTTTTGAATACTTTAAAGGTAACTTGAATCGTATTGCTGCAAGTTCACGTTTTTCAGAACATGAATTTCACTTGCACTTTGTTGATCTTCAAAGTTCAGGTAATAGCCATTCTGCAAGCTTATCCTCTTTAGTTTCTTGCTGTTCAATATTATTGAATAAACCAGTACAAGAGCAGATGGTTGTTCTTGGAAGCATGACACTTGGTGGTGTTGTCAATCCAGTACAAGACTTAGCATCTAGTATGCAGGTTGCTCTAGAAGCTGGAGCTACAAAGGTATTATTGCCAATGGCTTCAGCTACTGATATTCCAACAGTCCCAGCAGAAACTTTTACTAAGTTTCAAGTTAGCTTCTATAGTGATCCAGTGGATGCGGTTTATAAGGCGCTTGGGGTAAACTAAGTTCACTATTTAAATTAAATTTTACTAGTACAGGGAAGGTATTAAATTGAATCCTATTGTAAAAAAAGCAAAGACATTGTTTCCTAAATTAAATTTTCCAATTCACCATACTTTTATGGAAATTTTGTTTAGGTATTACTCTACTGAAGTGAGTTCTTCTGATATAGGAAAGCTATCTCTATTGATGGGTAAGGATTACCTATGTTTACTTTATCTTGTTGAGCACCTAGAAGAAAATGACAACTCAAATGAATTCTTTAATTTTTGTTTAAAAATGAAAGTTAATGCGAAAAAGCTAAAAGCAACCACCGGTGAAGAGTTTTCAAATGATAAGTTACCAAAGATAACTGAAGCTATAGAAATTTATTCAGCGGCTTTTGAGCAACAGGAATTAGCATTACAACAAGAAGCTGAAAGGTTAAAATCTACTGAGAAACAAGAGCTAGCTAATAGGATTAAAGAAAAATTTAGGTTGCAAGAAGCTCAGTATTTAAAGAGCTTTTGTGATTTCCCTGAATTTGGCATAAGTAGAATAAAGATAGGCTCCCACGCTGCCAAAATTTTAATACGCCTCCAAAGTGGCGCTATTAACGAGCAAGATTTTTTATGGCTTGAAGATAAAGGTTTTAACAATGAGGATGTCACTCAGGCATTTTATATAAATAGAGCTAAAAGCCACCTAGCACAATGGAAAAGTAGCAATAAGCCTTGGAGCTTAGTTAATGCTATAGCTGACTACAGAAAGGGCAAGTCATCTCAGGAAGTGCTTGGGGTTGTTAAATCAAACTATCCCTTTAAGTTTTCTAAAGGGAATAAGAAGTTAAACTCGGCCTTACTCACAACCTCAGGTGGTGTCTTTCGTGACTTAAGCCAATATACAGAATCCTTGAAACTAGGGAGTGAGGCCAACATCTTAACTCCATCTGATTTTCGGCCCTGTACTCTCATTGGTGCATCTAACATATTACTTGGCAATGTCAGTGAAGGGTATGAATGGTATCAAAAAGCGATAGAGCGGGGTTTTAAACCAGATAGCTACGATAACGAACTTCGTTCTGTCTATATGCGCTGTAGTAAACAAATACAGAAAGAGTTAAAGGTTGACTTGTTAGGGAAGGGTTATCGTTATTCTTGGTTAGTAAGCGTCTGGTAAGCCACACATCAAATTTGCAATGTTAATTTTTTAATCTACG
>OJHG01000260.1_pt1 | contig 31690 bp, 28 predicted proteins | sample 1594761 | NCBI WGS metagenome assembly OJHG01 (sample SAMN05416786, study PRJEB24817) | seawater metagenome | isolation source: Sea water | place: Canada:Atlantic | collected 2013-07 | reverse complement strand
CGAGATGCTCAGGAGTCTCGTGGGCTCGGAGATGTGTATAAGAGACAGATAGTATTGGGGTGCTTATCCATTTCGTAACACTTAAGCACTTGCATAGGGTCAAGCGTTATATCATGCACATGCTTATGCCATAGAGCATGATCACCATTAAAACGGAGTATTTCCGTTTCTGCTAAATGCTGTAGTTTTCGCCTCTCTTTGGCCGTGGTACGTTCAGCCATCGCCGTTTGCTTTTTTATGTTCTATGAGAATTTCATCGTTCTTTAAAGAATTTTGTGAATTCACTATTTTCTCACGAAGGCCAGCGAGTAATTCGTTCTGCTTATTTTGGAAGTCAGATAAGCTCTGTTTATCTTTACCCTCTTGCTGTAACCGCCCCATCTGCACTTCATTCTCATCTTGAACTTTTTGCGTCATACCCAGGTCGGCCAACGACATATTGTTTTTGCTCATAAGGTCAAATATGGGTTTTAAGAGGGGGTTTGCCTTTGCATCCATTATTTGAGTTGATTGGCCGGTTGCTTCATCTGTGTATTTAGCCAAATGAAAGCCGCCATCTTTATCAAACGCATAGGCTGGGGTTTCTAGCATTACCCCTTTATTGATAACGCTGATAAGCATGTCATCCATCAGCGAGGCAAAGTTAGCTTGAACCATAGCTTGGTGTTCGCGCAGCATTTTGGGGTCGTGTGACTCAATGGCAATTAAATGCCGCATGAACAACTCTGTTTTTCTGGTGCAGGCAGCTTGGGACGAACAATAGTCAAAATCTATATCGCAAGTTCCACATGCATCATATTTACCTGGCCTCGCAGGGAAATATAACGCTTGCTTAGCTGCAGCGCCGTGTTTCAACGCATTAAATCTAGTTCTCAACGCTTCTTCTGGCGTGGGATGGCCCTCTAAATTAGCAGAGGAAGCCGCTTTGCCTTCTAACGTTCTTGGCCCCGTAGACTTCACATAACTACTAAAAAGACCTCGCTGCCATGGGATTTGCTGCGATCGGGAATGGCAAGTAGGGCAAATAGCGAAATATCGGTAAGGATGAGACAAATCTGCATCATCAATTACTTCTTCTGGTTCGCTGTCCCACACATGACGACACGCATCACATCGAAACGTAATGTCCTTCCGAGGCTCTAAGAACTTGCTTTTATCCTTCTTCATGGCTTCATTTTGGTGCACTGCGGGGCGCAGCACTAGGGCAAGTTTTATCTAGGGGGGAACTATTCAAAATTTGCACGATTATGCTGCAATTCTTAAGCGTGGCGGCAACTTACGCTTAAAAACGACCATTGGCACTCTGATAGTTCCCAGTAAGGAGGGTTCGGGGAGCCACTTGGTTGGCTCATTACCGCTTTATACTTCTTCTATTATCTCATACGTTTTTTTCTTCCTGAAATAGCTTATATATTCATTAAATAACCCTAATTCAATCAAGTTGTTAATCTGCGCCTAAAAAGCGATAATAGACAAATTATTCCTGTTTCAATTTCGAGTACGGCCATTATGCCGAGACTCAACTAATTCCTGGTAGGAATTGCGATTTTCATGACTGAATTTTTATTACTATTAATTGGTACCGTATTAGTTAATAACTTCGTGCTGGTGAAGTTTCTTGGCTTATGCCCTTTTATGGGTGTGTCGAGCAAACTCGAAACCGCCATGGGCATGTCTATGGCCACCACGTTTGTATTAACACTAGCCTCGGCCACAAGCTACTTAGTAGAGACTTATCTACTTGCGCCTTTAGGTATTGGCTACTTACGAACATTAGCGTTTATTTTAGTGATTGCTGTCGTGGTTCAGTTCACCGAGATGGTGGTGCATAAAACCAGCCCTACCCTTTACCGCTTATTAGGTATTTTCCTACCTCTTATTACCACCAATTGCGCTGTGCTTGGTGTTGCTTTGCTGAATCTTACCGAGCAGCATAACTTCATGGAAAGCCTTATTTATGGCTTTGGTGCGGCTGTTGGCTTTTCATTAGTGCTAGTTCTATTTGCGGCCATGCGAGAACGTTTAGCTGCTGCCGATGTGCCTGTTTCATTTAAAGGGGCATCGATTGCAATGATAACGGCGGGCCTTATGTCTTTGGCATTTATGGGCTTTAGCGGTTTGGTGAAAGTATAATGACCATGACATACGCCATCATCGCATTAGGCGCGCTTGCGCTTCTCTTCGGTTTAATTTTAGGTTATGCCAGTATTCGATTTAAGGTGGAAGGCGACCCATTGGTTGATCAAATCGATGAAATATTGCCCCAAACTCAATGTGGACAATGTGGCTACCCTGGTTGCAAACCCTATGCAGAAGCCATTGCTAATGGTGATGAAATTAATAAATGCCCCCCAGGTGGTGAGTCGACCATAAAAAAACTTGCCGATTTGATGGGGGTAGAACCAAAACCTCTCGATGCGGCTCACGGCGAAGAAGATACGAAAAAAGTCGCCTTCATTCGAGAAGACGAATGTATTGGTTGTACCAAGTGTATTCAAGCATGCCCCGTTGACGCCATATTAGGTGCAGCAAAGCATATGCATACAGTGATTGTTGAAGAGTGTACGGGCTGCGATTTATGTGTAGATCCCTGCCCAGTAGACTGTATCGATATGGTGCCTGTTACACCAACCACAGCAACATGGAAGTGGGATTTTTCCTCATCACCTAAAGGTGACATTCCAATTAAAATGGTGTCGTAAGCGTTGAACTACCCAGATTTTGATAACATTATTGAACGCCTAAATTCAGGGAAACTCTTTTCGTTCCCAGGCGGCGTGCACCCTGATGATAAAAAGAGACTGTCGAACAAGGCCGCTATTGTGCAGCCAACAATGCCAGATCTGCTCACATTGCCTATACGTCAACATGTGGGTTCAGAAGGTATATGCTGCGTAAACGTAGGTGACTATGTTTACAAAGGCCAAGCGCTATCTAATGCTACAACACCTTACGCTGTGCCAGTGCATGCGCCCACCTCGGGGCATATCGTTGCTATAGCACCTCACGTGGTTGCTCATCCTAGTGGTCTTACGGAAATGTGCGTTAGCATTAAGCCCGATGATAAAGATACGTGGGGCGAGCTATCACCTTTAGCTGATTATACTGCGGTAGATAAAAATACGATTGTAGATGCCATCTGCCAAGCCGGCATTTCTGGCATGGGAGGCGCAGGCTTTCCTACCCATATTAAAACCGCCACCAGTAAGCCCGTTGAGTTTTTAGTGCTAAACGGCGTTGAGTGCGAACCTTACATTACTGCAGATGATCGCCTTATGCGCGAACACGCGTGGCAGATTCGCCAAGGCTTAGACATTTTAGCGCATATTATTGAGCCTAAAGCGATTGTTATTGCCATTGAAGATAACAAGCCTGAAGCCATTCAAGCACTTAATATAGCCTGCCAAGACAAGGATGCGTATCGGGTAGTACCTATTGAAACGAAATACCCTGCAGGTGGTGAGAAACAATTAATTCAAGTTATCACGGGCCGCGAAGTGCCCCGTAACGGTCTTCCGGCAGACATTGGCGTCATGATGTTTAACGTGGGGACCTGTTTTGCCATTGCCGATGCTATTTTACACGGTAAGCCACTTATTGAACGTATTGTCACGGTAACCGGTGATGCCGTAGCTAAGCCTGCTAATTTTCGAGCTTTACTTGGTACACCAGTAAAGCACTTGCTAGAAGAAGCCAGCTACCAAGCTAAAAAGCAAACGTCGCCTAAAGTGATTATGGGCGGCCCTATGATGGGCTTTGCCTTGGCGGATGCCACCATACCTGTGGTGAAAACCACTAACTGTTTATTAGTACCCAGCAAAAAAGAACTGGTAGACGATAACGCCGAACGCCCGTGTATTCGTTGTAGTGCGTGTGCTGACGCATGCCCTGTTTCTTTACTACCACAACAAATGTTTTGGCACGCCAAAGCAAAAGAATACGACAAAGCTGAAGACTACGATCTTTTCGACTGTATCGAATGTGGTGCTTGTGCGTATGTATGCCCCAGTGAAATACCTTTGGTTCATTATTACCGCCAAGCTAAATCTGAAATACGATTGCAACGAGACGAAAAGAACAAAGCAGAAAAAGCGAAACAACGTTTTGAAGCGCGAAACGAGCGCCTAGAACGGGAAAAAGAAGAGCGTGAAGCCAAACACCGCCGCGCTAAAGAAGCACGACTTGCTGCAAAGAATAATTCCGATAGCCAATCTGCATCACCAGCCCCTTCTACAGAGCAAAATAGCTCTAAAGATAAAGTCGCGGCTGCATTAGCCAGAGCCAAAGCGAAAAAAGCAGCCCTTCAGAGCGCTAATTCTGACGAAACAAGCGTAGCTGACGCAAAACCTGCAGCCACAAATAGCACAAGCACTACCGCAAGCTCACCTGCTGATGATAAAAAAGCGCAAGTTGCCGCCGCCATCGCGCGAGCAAAAGCCAAAAAAGCAGCACGCCAACAACTAGACGAAAGCAGCGCTGAAGTAATTGGAAGCGATTTACCACAAAGTCAGGCAAAGGAAGAGGCTTCTACCTCAGCTTCATCAACGCAACTGCAAGATGAGAAAAAAGCCCGGGTTGCCGCCGCAATTGCTAAAGCAAAAGCTAAGAAAGCAGAATTACAAAAACAGCAGAGCCGTGGCGATTTAAAAGCGCCTAAAACAGCGTCAGATGATGCTGAAGGTACTGTTGAAGCTAAAGCTAGCCATATTGATACAGAACACGAAAAGCCTCTTGAAAGGCCAAACAGTAGTGTTGACAATGTCGAAAAAGCGTCAAACAACGAAACCACGAACACCGCGGATGACAAGAAAGCCAGAATAGCTGCGGCGGTAGCAAAAGCTAAAGCGAAAAAACGTTTAGCGGAAATTCAGAAAACGCAAACTGATGATTCAGGCACTGCTAGTCAAGATGTTGAGCCTGAGCAGGTAAAGGTATCAGAGAAAGCCGAGTTACCTACCCCTACAAGCGAAGCCGAGCAAACCGCTCCACAATCAGTACTATCTGAAGAAGCAAACGATCCTGCTCTTGAGAAAAAACGCCGTATTGCAGCGGCCGTCGCTAAGGCTAAAGCAAAAAAAGCAGCGGCAGAAAGTGAGAACAATCAATCATGAAATTAATCTTATCGAGTTCTCCCTATCAAAGAGTGAAGCGCGATACTGGCCAGGTCATGCGCTTGGTCATTTATGCCATGGTGCCTGGTATTATTGCTCAAACCGTATTTTTTGGATGGGGTACACTCATTCAAGCCTTTTTAGCGGTCGCCAGTGCCCTCGTTTTTGAAGGGGTTATCCTCTGGTTACGTAAACGCCCTATCGAGCGTACGTTAACCGACTACTCCGCCATACTAACCGGCCTGCTAATTGCTATTAGCATTCCGCCTACACTGCCATGGTGGATGACGATTACAGGCGTATTTTTCGCCATTGCCGTCGCCAAACAAGTATACGGTGGCTTAGGGTTTAACATTTTCAATCCAGCGATGATTGGCTATGTAGTACTGTTAATTTCATTCCCGGCCGCCATGAGTTTATGGTTACCCCCGCAGCACCTAGCTAGCTTAACACCTAGCTTCTTAGACTCTGCGGCACTTATTTTTACCGACTTTTCGACCACAGGTTACGATGTTACCCAGTTACGGACTGTGGCAGACGGTGTAACAATGGCCACACCGCTCGACACCCTAAAAACTGACTTAACCTTGGGTATTACGTACTCAGAATCATTGCTCAGACCTATTTTTTCCACGGGGCTATTTCAATCTGCTGGTGCAGGTTGGGGATGGGTAAGTTTAAGTTATTTACTCGGCGGCCTGTGGCTTGTGAAGTTAAGAGTGATTAGCTGGCATATTCCAGGCAGCATGTTGGCGTCAGTGGCGGTTTTTGCATTATTGCTTTATATGATTGATGCCGATCATTATGCATCGCCGCTTTTTCATCTCATTAACGGTGCAGTGATGGTAGGCGCATTCTTTATTGCCACCGACCCGGTATCTGCGTCAACCACACCAAAAGGGCGCATAATTTATGGCGCAGCCATTGGCTTTTGGGTGGTTATTATTCGAGTTTTTGGCGGTTACCCAGACGCGATTGCTTTTGCAGTCATTATTATGAATATGGTCGTGCCGCTGATTGATTACTATACCCGCCCCCGTACATACGGGCATCAGGTTACTAAGAAAGCAAGGCGAGTAGAGTAAATGGTAAAAGAGACGCTAGTAAAAAATGGTTTGATGCTAAGTGCGTTTGCGATAATTGGTACTGCGCTCATCGCCCTCACCTATAACGGTACAGCCGAACGTATTGCACAGCAACAAAAGCAAAAATTGCTTAGTATATTAAATGAAGTGGTGCCGCATGAGTTACATGACAATGAGCTTTATGCTGATTGCACGGCGGTGGTAAGCTCCAATTTAGGCACCCAAGAACCTCATACGGTTTATCGAGCACGGATAAACGGCGAACCTACAGCTCTAGCCATTGAAGCTACCGCACCAGATGGTTATAGCGGTGATATTGCGCTGGTCATTGGGGTAGATACGCAAATGAATGTGCTTGGTGTTCGCGTGTTAGAGCATAAAGAAACCCCAGGACTGGGTGATAAAATAGAATTGTCGATCAGCGATTGGATAACGTCATTCACCGGAAAACACTTTTCAGTAAGTGCCTTGCCTGTATGGCAAGTGAAAAAAGACGGCGGTGAGTTCGATCAATTCACTGGTGCCACAATAACGCCGCGAGCGGTGGTTAGCGCGGTTAAAAATGCACTGCTTTACGTGCAAGATAACCAACAAACTTTATTTTCCGCTCCTAATATGTGCGGTATTGAAAATGACGTATTACCAACCAATGAGGTGTTAAGCGAATGACAGATTATCGCGACCTTACCCTCCAAGGTATTTGGAAGAACAACCCTGCCCTAGTGCAACTTCTAGGCTTATGCCCTTTGCTGGCGGTAACCGCCACCTTTATAAATGGACTAGGGTTAGGCTTAGCTACCACGCTAGTATTGATTGGCAGTAACGTTACCGTTTCATTGGTACGGAATATTGTTCGAAACGAAATACGCATTCCTGTATTTGTTATGATTATTGCCGCCTTTGTTACCATAGTGCAGCTTTTAATGAACGCCTTTACCTACGAGTTATACCTTGCGCTGGGCATATTCATTCCGTTGATTGTTACTAACTGCGCAATCATCGGTAGAGCGGAAGCTTTTGCCTCTAAAAACAGTGCGGGCGCATCAGCATATGATGGCCTAGTGATGGGATTAGGGTTCACCTTCGTACTTGTTGTGCTTGGCGGTATGCGAGAAATTTTAGGTGCTGGAACCTTGTTCGCAGGTGCCGACAGGCTATTCGGCAGCATTGCCAGTAACTGGACACTCACCTTATTTGAAACCGATTCTCCTTTCTTGCTAGCAATATTGCCTCCCGGTGCGTTCTTGGGCATGGGGCTTTTAATTGCTTTTAAGAATATGATTGATGCTCGAATAGCAGCCCGCGAGACTACGGTAAAAGAAAAAGCCACTCGCGCACGTGTTACCGCCGACGCATAATAAATGCTAAGCGGCTAGTGGCAGAGAATATGGTTACGCCTGAATGGCTAAGCCTGAATGGAAAAGCCCGAGTGGAAAAAGAACGAGCTAAATAAAAATGAATAACACAAAAAGACGTGAAATCTTAACCCGACTTCGGGACGATAACCCCCACCCTACCACTGAGCTTAATTTCTCCACGCCCTTTGAGCTGTTGGTCGCGGTCACTTTATCGGCGCAATCTACCGATGTTGGCGTAAACAAAGCCACGGACAAACTTTTTCCCGTTGCCAATACAGCCCATGCGATTGCTGCTCTTGGTGAAGACGGGTTAAAAGAATATATAAAAACCATCGGCTTGTTTAACTCAAAAGCCAAAAATGTACATCGCCTTAGTGAAATTTTGGTTGAAAAGTACGATGGTGAAGTACCCGAAAGCCGAGAAGCCTTAGAAGCTCTGCCTGGCGTTGGCCGTAAAACGGCTAACGTAGTACTGAATACCGCGTTTGGCTGGCCTACCATCGCTGTAGACACCCACATTTATCGCGTAAGTAACCGCACTAAACTTGCTATGGGTAAAACCGTTGAGAAAGTGGAAGAGAAGCTACTAAAAGTAGTGCCAGCAGAATTTAAGGTAGACGTTCACCACTGGTTAATTCTTCACGGCCGCTATACCTGCATTGCCCGCAAACCTCGTTGTGGAAGCTGCATTATTGAAGACTTGTGTGAATTTAAAGATAAAACTGAATATGCTGAGTAACTTAAACAAGGGGCTTAACCTGCTAGCGGCAGCTAACTAAGAGCTAGCTGCCGCCCTGCGAAGAGTTACTTGCCAAAAGCGTCTATCGCAATACTAACCGCCTGTTAGAAAATTCTCCGTCCGAATAGTGTTACTAGTCAACGCATTAGATTCCAATTAAACTCCTATCTAAAAGCAAAAGTCTGCACATCGTTGTAAGCCAATATAGAAATCATTAGGAATTATTTATCATCGTTTTATTGATTACTGCTGTTATTGTAGGATTGATGATTATTTTATCGACTAAGCTGCGTCGTATGCTATTGAGTCGATTAATCTTTGATTTTGTTAATCGTACAGAAGCTAAGTTAGCAAGATTGTATTGTGACAGCCGCTCAATTGATGGGCTTGAAGTGTTTTACCATAGCAATACAAAACACTTTTCTAGCGACAAGCCTGTGCTGGTACTTATACACGGTTTCAGTGCTGATAAGTATGTGTGGAATCGTTTTGCCAAAAGATTCTCTTCTCAATATCACCTAGTTATTCCTGACCTTAAAGGCCATGGCCAAACTGCTTACCACCCCGATGATGATTATTCTGTTCCCAGCCAATGCCAGATGTTATTGGCACTATTAGATCAATTAAACATTAAGCACTTCAGCATAGTGGGTAATTCTATGGGCGGAATGATGGCGGCTAAACTATTTGATGAAATGCCTAAGCGAATTGAAAAAGCAGTATTGATCGACCCAGCAGGCGCTAAGTCACCATTTGCTCAGAATATGATAGACAATAAATTAAATCCTTTTGAACATGAAGTTGAACAGGTTTTTTTTAAATTCTATGATTTAATCATGGCTAAACCACCATTTATCCCAAAGTTTATTTTGCGCGCACTCGCATGGGAATATATTAATAAGCGAGCGCAATATACCCACATGTTCCATCAATTTTTCAACTTGCGGGATTTTTACTCTCGTGATTACCGTTTCGATTATCCTGAGTCGATGCTGATATGGGGGCTTAACGATAAGCTGTTACCGGTAGACGATTTTACCCACTGGAAATTGATGCTCAATTCAAACACACTTATTTATGAAGATCTTGGCCATATGCCTATGGTGGAAGATGTGAAACGTGTATCTAAAGATATTTTAAGCTTTTTAAATAAACATTAAATAAGCAATAAAACGGTTAGTAAAAGATAGCTTATTTGCAACAAATGCTTAGCCAAATTAACGGCATTTAAAAAGTAAAAAGCCCTAATACTAAAACAGTATGTAGGGCTTTTATTTTTAAGCTTTACTTCTAAAGAAAACTAATCTCTAGTCTTCTTTCTTTTCACTGTTCGTGTCGTCTTTGTACTTGTCAAACCACGCTAAAATATATCCAACTTTACGTGCTAAGTTAGAAGGTTTAGCTGCAATACCATGATAAGCCCCTTGAATACGCACCAGTGCGCTATCTACACTTTGTAAGCGTAATGCACCATAATATTGTTCGCTTTCAGACATAGGAGTACGTACATCTAATTCACCGGTGAGCACCATGGTAGGCGTTGTTACATTGCCCACTAATGATAACGGCGAACGGTTCCAATATTGCTCGTAATCGTTCCAAGGTAAGTCTGTAAACCAATACTTGCTCATATACGCATAGATATCAGATGTACCAATCATACTTGTCCAGTTTATAACGGGTTTCGCCACTACAGAGGCTTTGAAACGGTCGGTCTTTCCGATGATCCAAGAGGTCAGTGTCCCCCCGCCAGAACCGCCAGTAACAAATAAGTTAGACTCATCCACATAACCTTTGGCAATAGCGGCATCCACCATATCCATAAGGTCGTCATAATCTTGTGATGGATAATTTTTATCAATTAAACTAGCGAACTCTTCACCTTGAGAAGTAGACCCACGAGGGTTGCCATATAAAACAACATAACCAGCAGCAGCCATTAATTGTATTTCTGTTGAGTAACTGGGGCCATACGCAGTGTGAGGCCCGCCATGTATTTCTAAAATTAGCGGGTATTTTTTCTTAGGGTCAAAGTTAGGAGGGGTAACCAACCAAGCTTGTAAGTCTCTATTATCTACACTGCTTTTTAGTTCCACCAACTCTGGTTTATTCACTGTTTTGTGATCAAACACATCACCATTTAAGTCAGTCAGTTGTTTAACCTTCCCTTTACTGGTCACTATTGCAAGATCAGCAGGGCGATCGCCCATTGAAGCGGTATAAACAACGCTACCTTTAGGGGTTACATCGTAATCGCCCGATGTGTACGGCCTACCTAAACTAGTGCCACCTAAATCACTTGTTTTCGTTGAAATTTTACCTGACAAACTAACATAGGCGACACTTTTCTTACCCATATCATCATAACTAAAATATACCCCTTTACCGTTGTCAGCCCACTTAATTGCACCGACAGAGCGGTCTAGCTCACTAGTCAGGTTTTCGATGCCCGTGCCGTCTGAATTCATTACATATAAATGGCTTAGCTGATTTGATTTTCCATTATCTTCATTACCAACAAAGGCAATTTTATTACCGTTAGGGCTTAAATGAGGGCTTCGTTCAGGGCCACTCATATCAGTTAATCTAGTCACCTTTGACGTTTTTACATCAATGCTAAACAGATCGCTATTAAGCATATCGAAATCAGCTTCGTCGCTGGTGTTAGCAGAGATAATGATCTGTTGACCATTGTCAGACCATGCTATGGTACCGGCGTGGTCATGTTCCCCAGAAGTAATTTGTCTTGGCGTTCCGCCAATGGTTGGCACAACATATATTTGCATGTTGCCGGGGCGTTTCATTCCCATGCCGTCTCGTTGGAAATTGGTTTGGTCGATATACTGTGGGGTTTCTGCCCACTTAGCGCCTTTAGGCTTAAAATCTAAATTAAATAACGGTTTGGCTTTAGTGGGTGTAAACATAGCAAAAGCTAAATATTTACCGTCTGGTGAAAAACTCATACCGCTCGGGCGCATTGCGACATCAGTTACGCGAGTTGTGCTATTTGATGCTAAATCTTTTAGATAAACTTGAACCTTACCTTCTTTACTTGAAAGGTAAGCCATTTTAGCGCCATCAGGTGAAAACACAGGATTAAAGTGGTTTTTACTGTCAGAGAGAATAGGCAGATGAGCACTTCCATCTAAGGCTATTGTCCACAGATTCCGTCGCATTGAATCAGTCATAATATCCATGCTACGACGCTCGTACACAACATGTTTGCCATCAGGTGTTACCACTGGGTTTGTAGCATACTCAAGATTAAATACGTCTTTTAAAGACAAAGTATTACTTGCAGATTCGTCTGCCAAAACCGAATGGGCAGTTAATAATGTGCTTATGACTAGTGTTAACGCCGACTTGCTTAAACATCTCTTATTCATGGCTCGTTTGCTCTAATTGTTTTAATTCGATAAATAGAATGACTATTGAAGGTCTAACATAGCTTATATAACAGTAGAAATACCTTACCTTTGATGTAAAAAGTAGTATTTATAGGTTGAATTTCATATTCTGGTCGCGCTCAGGGTTTTCTTCTTTTAGCTAAGAGACTGTAGCTGTAAACGGCAACATCTTCTACGCGAGCAAATTCGCATTACTTTACGGCCTAAACCGTTAAAACTAGAAAAGAGCGCTTAAATAATAAAAAACAATTTTGGGGTACGTTGCAGTTACTATAAGAATTCGGCCCAAATAACAGTATTAATGGAGAACACATGCATCAACTTAGACGCCTCACTTTTACCGCTATTGTAGCTTTTTTTAGTTTTCCGCTACTGGCAGCTTCTAATGTGATAACAAACGAACAAAAACAAACTGCGAACGACCTTATAGAAACTGCGCTGAAAAGTGACTTAGGTATGGACATCGTGACATCGCTGACAACAGAAATAGGCCCTCGATTGGGAGGCTCTGAAGCTGAGAAACGCGCGAGAGACTGGGGGGTAAAGTTAGGCGAACGTTTGGGATTCGACAACGTCAGTATCGAACCATTTACGATGCCTTTTTGGGATAGAGGGCATCTACACATATCGCTAACCTCGCCCTACCAGCAGGATTTATACGGTACTGCTTTAGGTGGTGGCGCTCCATCAAAAGAGAGTATTGATGCCGATGTAGTATATTTTAGAGATATTCACGCATTATCAGATGTTAAGGATGGCAGCCTTAGCGGAAAAATTGCTTTTGTCGATGGCGACAAAATGGTTAAAAGCCAAACCGGCGCAGGTTATGGCCAAGCCAATCAACGTCGAAGAATTGGCTGGCAACATGCGCAGCGTGGTGGCGCTAGCGCATTGGTGGTTCGCTCTGTCGGTTCAGACTCACATCGATTCCCACACTCAGGGATGATGAGTAAAGACGGTGACAAATGGGCAGATATTCCAGTTATCGCTATCTCAAATCCTGACGCTGATCACCTTCGCCGCTTACATGGATTAAGCAAGCCTATAAGTCTTTCACTGCATTCAGAATCAAAATGGAAAGGCGAAGTGAAAAGCGGAAATGTTGTTCTCGATTTAGTGGGAAGTGAGAAGCCTGAAGAAATCGTACTTATTGGTGGCCATCTAGACAGCTGGGATTTAGGCACTGGCGCGGTTGACGATGGCGCAGGCGTTGCCATCACTACCGCAGCTGCCGCGTTGATTGCTAATTTACCGACTCGCCCCAAGCGCACCATTCGGGTGGTAATGTTTGGTGCAGAAGAAGTGGGTTTACTTGGTGCATTCGCCTATGCGAAACAACATGATGCGAACCTACAAAACCATGTTTTGGCAACCGAATCTGACTTTGGTGCGCAAACCATTTGGCAGTTAGTATCAAACGTCAATCCAGAAGCTACCTTGCTGATGGATGAAGTAGGAAAAATATTGTCCCCTCTTGGCATAGTGAGAGGAGGATCAGATGTTCCCGGCGGTGGTCCTGACATCATTCCCTTGGCTAAAAAAGGTGTACCGACCATTCGATTAAACCAAAATGGACAGGATTACTTCGATTTACATCATACGCCTGATGATACGCTTGATAAGATTGATCCCAATGAATTAGCGCAAAATATTGCCGCTTATGCAGCAAGTATATATTTAATTGCTGATTCAGATGTGGCATTAAAGCCTTAAGATGGCATAAGCGGGCTAGGACTGAGCTAGTACAACTGAGCAACTCTCCTGCCCGTTTACATTTGCGCTTTAACTCTCACCCAGCTTGTTCAATAACCGTTCCCGTCTACCCACGTAAACGTCATAGCCATCGTAATCCGATGAAGCTAGCGCTAATGCCTTATTCACCTGCTCCAGTGCTTTTTCAAACTGGCCTGACTGCTCGTAGCCATAGGCAAGACCATTGTATGCATCAGGCGAATTGGGATAACGTTCAATACCGTACTGAAATAGCTTTATAGCTTCATCGAAATCTTGTTCTGTCACGAAGTGATAACCTAATTCTCTTATTACCCATTCCGCCGCTTCGATTTTCTCGCCTCGTTGCTGTGATACCACTTCGTAATACTTTTCAATCGAACTCAAATCACCATCATAGTCTTTCGGGCGCATATACTCTGAGTAAAATAAACTGTAATACGCTTTAAAGCTTGCTGCATTGGTCACAAGGTTATGAGGTACGTCATTGAATACATCGTTATGCCACCGTAGCCCCACCGGCTTGTTTTTACGGATATCTGAAATCATCGCATCGTAATAAGGGCGCATGGGCGCACCTTCGTTGCCAATAGCGGTATAAAGGTAATGATCGAGCTTTTTATTATTCTTTATGAACTCAACCGTAGTCTTTGCCGTTGCGCCATGTGCCCACCATACCGCAGCACTGTAAGTTAAGGCAGCATTGAACAATTCAGGCGCTTGCTGCATTGCATACAATGAGAAAGCGCCTGCAGCCGATGCACCTGCAATAACTCGAAAATCATGCACCCGATATTTACTTTCCACCATCGGCATCAATTCTGAAGTGATAAATTGTAAAAACTTAGCACCTCCGCCGCCATAACCCACGGGACCACTGGGGTCTTTATTTACGTTAGGGTATAAATCCCGAAGACGGTCGGTGTTTTCGATTGCCACCACAATAACTTCTGGCGCCGCCCGCTGAGATTGCAAACTTTCAAGAACCGCATTCAACATGACGAGCGTAGTAGCGCCATCAAGACGGTAAATAATAGGGTATTTTTTATCTGGGTTTTCAGCATAGCTTTTAGGGAGTTGAACAACCACAGTGCGCTCTTCTGATAATACCTTCGATGTTAGCTTTTCGGTAATTAGGGTGTAACTGAAGCTTTGTGTTTCATCTTCTACAGAAGCATCTTGCCCATAGGAGATTGGGCTGATTGATAGTAGAAAAAAACATAGTACCTTTATTCGCTGCAGCGCCATGAAAGTTAAGTCCTTTTAATGCGTTATGATAAATTGTGCGATTTAATTACGTTACCACAAAATCAACGGGGTCGGAAAAGGAGGCGAACAAGGATGTGGAAAAAGGCGCCATAGGAAGACAGAAATGAGAGCCGATCCCCCCAGGCGAGCGACTTTTCATTTGAGCGGGCTGGACGCTTGAGCCACTTGCAAATACATGATTAATCATTGATCTATCTATTAAGTGAACAAAACAGTGGGTGTTGAGCATGAGACCTGAATTAATCTTTTTACTGCCCTTGGCCTTGATGATAGCCGCTTTTTTTTACGCTCAGCATCACCGTAAAGCTTCAAAGAAACCTTGATAATGTTCACTGTGATGGTGAAATGCGTAATTTTTACTGAGTTCAACACCTAATACGATAAAGCTTGGCTCTCCACGCTTGGCGGTTTAAATAGTTGGCACTGAAACTAAAAGCGAAGTCATATTATTTACAGAGGCTAAGCGTTTCCACTGAGCCCTTATTAAGAACTCTTACAAAAAGCCTTTTCACTAAGCGCCTAGCCAGAGCGCGGATGCTTCGATTTAGCTTTGTGTTGATACATACGTTTATCTGCCAACGATATACATTCTGAAGGCACCTTAGTCTCAAGGCTTGTTGCAATCCCAAAGCTAACGCCCGCATCACTCCATTGCTTGCTAAGCTCCATTGAAACATTCGATACTATTGATAAGGCGCTATCAGCCACGTTTCGGGTTTCTCTGGTCGAATCGGCTTGCAATACCCCTACAAACTCATCGCCTCCTGAGCGGAAGATATCTCCCAAAAAGTAAAACGATTGTTGCAATAGGCTCGCAGCCTTAATAATAAGTTTGTCGCCTTCATCATGACCGTGTTTATCGTTAATGGCCTTTAAACCATCTAAATCGATGAAAATAATAACGTAGTAGTCATCTAAGGCTTCAATGCATTCTGTTAGAGAGAATCTGTTACCAAGCTGAGTCATTGAGTCTATGCGCGATAAGTACTGGTTTCGATTGAACTCCTTTTGCTTTAATTTAAACCACTCAGTTAAGCACAACAAAATACATAAGCAATCTAGCGACAATGCAAATATAACAACAGATTCGGGGTACGCTAGCTCACCGAAATACTGGCTGTGAGCAGCAATGTAGTAGCCAAGTGATGCACTGTAGAGTAGATTGCCTGCCAAAAAATATTTCGCGCGGAAATCTTGCTGTCTAATCATGCTCACACCCACCGCTATGGTCACCACTATCCAGAACATAGCCAATAAGTGAGATAGTAAATATGCGATAGAAAATGGCATAAACCACATGCCAACGCCTAATACAACGCTTACTAGACTCAAAGTGTTAAGAAATTTGAACAACTTTTTGTGGTCGGTTTTGCACTCAAATAAATCTGAGACAAACTGAGCAGCACAGGCAATAGCGAAAGGAAAAAGTAGCATTCCCCAATAACTGGTATTGAATGGGAAATGAACGATATCACCTAGCATTCCAGAAGCTGCCATCCAGCCAATAGCGTGAATACCCAAATAGCCTGCACAGGTTAATGCTACTCTTTTCCTCGTCCCAGAATAGATGAGCAAGGCCAGCAAGGACAAAATGAACATGGTGGTAATGCCAGCTATGGAAATACCGTTATTAAATTTTTGGAAACGATAAAACTCTGTACTGTCTAACACAGTAATGGAAACTGGCGTAGGAAACTGCTTGGCCTTAATAAACAGCCATAATTCTACTCGCTCATTTGCCATAACGGTTTGCACCGTCACGGCTTGAAAATGAAGCACCGGCGGCGAGCTGTCATCAAGAAGTTGAGAGAAGACTTGAGTGCTAAGTTCAGGCTGAACAGGCGACGAATATGAAGCTAAACCAACATCAATGAAGTTGGCATTAACGACAACAAAGTACTGCCCTTTTTGTGAAATATCTAAGACTACTTTGGTAAAGTAACTTCCCGACTTCCCACCCAGTGATGGCACAACCGCGGCGTATTCATAAGCCTCTTTTAAAATTGCTAGCTTATTTTTTGATTCGAGATTTGATGTATCAAAAGAGTAATCTAATTCGTGCCACACATTAGCATCAGCGATTATACGCTTATCATCACCGACTGATATAGGTTCCTGACCAAATGCGGGGACTACCACCAGTATGAGGAGAAAATAAAAAACACCCAAATGAAAGTAAGAAAGCAAAATCGAACCTTGTCTGCAGGTAAAAGGGCAACAAAACTGTTACTTGTCCTATATCAAGCATAAACCTGCTTGCTCAGAATACATAATATAAAAGAGGAAATTTACTTTTTTATACGCAATATTCTGTAAGGCAATAGCGACACACGAGCTCTTAACGCAGTATTAATTTTGCTTCAGCCTGCTTATTAGCTAAGCATAAATACTTTCAACCGTAGTATTAAGCAACCAACGTAAAAATACTTTAGTATCTCTGTTGTTGTGAAATTGAACTGACTTTTGACACTCTTTATCGGTAAAAACAACGTTGAAGTTATTTACTGAGATTGTCGAAATAGGGGGAAGTGTACGGAGCGAAGCGCCGTTAATAGTATGAGACATATAATTTTTCTTTGTATAATAATGTTGCTAGTTTTTTATTCGTTTTAAAATTCCTTTCAAAATTCTGTTCTTATCAAACCAAAAATAAATAAAAATATTAGTACTGCACAATTAAAAAAGGCTAAGTAGAAACTTAGCCTTTTGTCGTTGTATTTTAAAGTTCTACTTAAAGAACAACAACGTTTGCAGCTTGAAGGCCTTTTTGACCTTGTTCTACGCTGAAGCTAACCGCTTGGCCTTCAGAAAGAGTTTTGAAGCCGTCAGAAGCGATTGAACGGAAATGTACGAATACGTCTTTACCGCCACCGTCTTGAGTAAGAAAACCAAAACCTTTATCTTCGTTGAACCATTTAACTGTGCCGTTTACTGTATCAGACATGTTTGTAACCTTATATATTTGAAGTAATTGGTGAAATTCACCGGATAGCAATAGATTTAACTTACTAGTAACGCAAATGTATATCTATTAAAACTTCGGTAAAACTGAAGAATAAAAGGGTACAAGGCAGTAGTAGAAAAAGCTTTTTATTATCTAAAGCGGGCATAATGTACATCTTTCCGTAAGGTAAGTCTACCGATATTGCTATTTATTTCTATTATCGAGCAACATATTACTGTATTACTTCCATTACAATCGCCCACACACCTTAACCCTCGTGCCCTCCCCCTTCATTCACCATCAATGGCAGGCGCAATCACTACAGACATTTCACATACGTAAGTCGATAGAATAGTTGTGTTATTTACTACAACGTCGCCGTCACCTTAAAATAGACAATAAGGGAATGTATAACTTTTAATTGTCCTTTTTTGCTAGCGGTTTACCGATAGGTGCTTGCAGCTATTGTATTTGGGCTTTAGTGTCTCATTCCTTTCACATACCCATAGTAAACTGATATATATGATGTTCTTAGAAGAACGGGGAGAGTCGAATGAGAATGCTACACACCATGCTTCGTGTTGAAGATCTTGATGCATCTTTGCACTTCTACACTCACTTGATGGGCATGAAGCTATTGAGGAAGTCTGAAAACCAAGCTTATGAATACACGCTCGCTTTCGTGGGTTATGGTGAAGAAACTAACACTACCGTACTTGAACTCACTTATAACTGGGGCGACAACACCTATGAAAAAGGCACGGCTTACGGCCACATCGCCATCGAAGTAGACGATATTTATCAGTTCTGCGAAAACCTAGAGCAAAATGGCTGTGATGTATACCGTAAGCCAGGCCCCGTAAAGGGCGGCTCTACTGTCATTGCTTTTGTTCGCGATCCAGATGGCTATGCCATCGAACTTATTCAAACAAAACAATAAGTCTCTATTTTAAAATACAGCGGCCCTATTAATAAGGATATTGCCCTATCATGCTAAAAATTCGTCACGCTCTACTTACTTTCTCGCTTTCTATCTCGATTTTTGCAAGCCCAGTACTATTGGCGAAAGACTTCGATGTTATTGCTCATAGGGGCGCGTCAGGTTATCTGCCTGAGCACACATTAGAAGCCGCCACGCTTGCTTTTGCCATGAACCCTGACTTTATTGAGCAAGATGCGGTTATTACTAAAGATGGGATTGCTGTGGTCTTGCACGACATACACTTAGAAACAGTAACCAATGTTGAGCAAGTATTTCCAGAGCGTGCACGTAAAGATGGTCGCTTTTACGCCTTAGACTTCACGTTAGCTGAGCTTCGTACTCTGCAAGTACACGAACGAGCGAACAGCAAGGGTGAACAAGTTTTTACAAAACGCTATACAGGGAATACGGCAAATTTTACCGTGGCAACCTTAGAAGAACACTACGAGCTTATTACTCAGCTTAATCGAGAGTTCAATACCAATGTAGGGGTTTATACGGAAGTAAAATCACCAGCGTGGCATAACGAACAAGGAGTAGATGCTAGCCAGATTGTGATTGCATCACTAACACGATTTAATCTTGCCAATAAAGACGCCAACAGTTACTTGCAGTGTTTCGACTTCGATGAAATAAAGCGCATTAGAAAAGACCTAAACTATGCGGGAAAAGTGGTCATGCTAATAGGTGAAAACAGTTGGGGAGAATCAACCACAGACTACGATTGGATCAAAAGTGAAGCAGGCATGAAAGAAGTGGCTAAATATGCCGACGGTTTAGGCCCTTGGTTAGGCCAACTACTAGACCCCCAAGCGATGGAAACAGGCAAACTGATACCCGCATCTTGGGTTGAGTATGCCCATTCAGAAGGTTTCATTATTCATCCCTACACGTTCCGTCAAGATGCCCTACCGCCAGGTATGACTGCAGAGCAACTTCTTTCTACCCTGAAACACGTGGTAAACGTAGACGGCGTATTTACCGACCATGTGCCGCCGGTAAAAGCCTGGCTTGAAGCACAAGGCGAATAGCAACAACAAATATATTATTCACTTCACAAAAAAGCGGCCATTAAGCCGCTTTTTCAAATTTGTTTATATTTTTTACTTAGTTTTTAGATAACCCTAAGATTTAGATAACCGCACTACTACCCTTCTATTTTGCGCTCGCGACTCTCGGGTATCGTTATTTGCTATATGGCGCTTCTCACCGTGCCCCGTCAGTTGAATTCTGTCATCGGGCACGCCTATGGTAGTTAAGTAGCTTTTTACTTCATTGGCTCGGCGTATAGATAATTGTTCGTTGTTCCATCGCCCGCCATAGCTATCGGTATAGCCATCAAGCAATACTAACTCTAAGTCGCTATCTTCTTTTAGGTATTCCCCAATCATTGTTAGGCGCTTTTGAGAATACTTAGTCAGTTCGGTACTGTTTTTCTGATACGACAACACCGTATAGGCAATATCGTCGAAGTTGTAAGGCAATAAGTTAGACACACACTTAACGAAGTCTCGATACACCATCGAGAAATTACTGGCGTTTAATGCAACACTCACTTTATCGTATTCGTTATACCAGTCTTGATAATAAATGGTGGGCCAGAAGCCTTTTTCGAGTTCACTTAGCATAGTCCATGCAGCGTCTTGCGGAAGGTCACCGTTATATTGCGTGCGCAATGTCATATCGGCGATGGTTTTAGGCGCTACACCCGGCATCCACTTTGGCGGTACAGAATAAACAGCAGCTACATCGAAGCGGTTAGGCAATAAATGCATGTCTAGCTCAAATTCCATATTAAGCCGTTTAGAAGCCACGCTTGTAAACATGGCATCGCCGTAACCGGGTAAAGGATGGTTCAATGTACATTGCAAACGCGATGCATCAACCACTTCCCAGTTAGACGTTTCTACCGTAGCAGAATACTGACGCATAGCACCGCTTGCGACCGTAGTAAAAAACAACGGAATAAGTAAACCGAATTTACGCTTCACAACTATACCCACTCAACTGATAAACCATACCTAACGAAAAGGCGCTTACAGAATATATCGTCCTTAGTGTAGAAAAGTTTAGCCTTCTATACCATTAATACCATCAATTATGCCCTCATTTCAGGTTTCTAACGCCCCACATTGAAATTCAGGCTGGATACCGTGGGTTATCCTTGCCATAATCCCAGCACTTTTTGTAGCATTTCTATGTTGATACAGCTTTGTTACGTAACCAAAGAACCTGCTAAGAGAAACTATGTCTGAGTTGCACCACTCCCTTCCTCATCGTTTTAGGGGCTACTTCCCTGTTGTTATCGACGTTGAAACCGCCGGTTTTAATGCTGGGACCGATGCCTTACTTGAAATTGCTGCCGTAACGGTAAAAATGGAAGAAGATGGTCTGATTTATCCCGACCAAACTTTTCATTACCATGTCGATCCTTTTGAAGGCGCGAACTTAGAGCCTGCAGCGCTAGAGTTTAACGGCATTGACCCTCACTGTGCCCTGCGCGGTGCCATAGAAGAAAGTGAAGCAATGAAGTCGTTGTGCAAAGGTATTCGTAAAGCGCAAAAAGATGCGGATTGCCAGCGCTCGGTGATTGTGGCGCATAACGCCACCTTCGACCAAAGTTTCGTCAACGCGGCTATCGCTCGTTGTAATATCAAACGCACGCCTTTTCACCCCTTTGTGTCTTTTGATACCACCAGCCTTGCCGGTTTAACGTTAGGCCAAACTGTTTTGGTTAAAGCCTGCCGTGCGGCAGGTATTGAGTTTGATCAAAAAGAAGCCCACAGCGCATTATATGATGCGCAAAAAACCACGGAACTGTTTTGCTTTATGGTAAATCGTTACAAAGCATTGGGCGGCTGGCCCTTAGCTGGTGAACCTATCAGCCCTGATGAGCCTTGCTGATAAGCAACGTCTGAAATGCTGCCTTAGCTGCAATCGCTTCAAATTAAAATTTATTCAGTAGAAATAAAAAACAGCGCCGAATGGCGCTGTTTTAGTATTAGGTAGACGTATTTGCATAAAGCCTATTTAACAAGCCTGAGTGCTTACTTTTAAAGCTTTTGTAGATACTTTCGGCCTATTATAACTTGTCAGCTTCTGCTGCAAGGTACTTGGCTACGCCTTCTGGTGAAGCATCCATACCCGCTTTACCTTGTGTCCAACCTGCTGGGCAAACTTCGCCATGATCCTGATGGAATGCAAGTGCATCGACCATACGAAGCATTTCGTCTACATTACGGCCTAGCGGAAGGTCGTTAATCACTTGATGACGTACTAGGCCTTCTTCATCAATCAGGAAAGAACCTCTAAATGCCACGCCATCTTCTGGATGCTCAACATCATACGCCTGACAAATTTCATGTTTCACGTCGGCCACTAACGTATATTGAACTGGACCAATGCCACCTTCGTTTACTGGCGTATTTCGCCATGCGTTATGAGAAAACTGTGAATCGATAGAAACCCCAATCACTTCTACGCCCCGTTTTTTAAATTCTTCAAAACGCTTATCAAAAGCAATAAGTTCAGATGGGCAAACAAAGGTGAAATCTAGCGGGTAGAAAAAAAGTACCGCTTTTTTGCCTTTGATGGTTTCAGATAGTGAAAATGAATCAACTATTTCACCTGAACCTAATACTGCAGCAGCGGTAAAATCCGGCGCTGGACGGCCAACTAATACACTCATAAATATCTCCAATTTATATAAAAACTAAATAATAAGTAAAACGTCTTTTCACTTGGCGTTTTCTAACTCTCTTTATTGGTACTTTATCTTAGATAACAAGCGGTAACGCACTCTACTTCTGCTAATTTTTCACTCATCGTACCAACGGCCACCCTTTTTGATGATTTCTTGAGTGTGAATACGACTAAATCTCACTTGCATTAGAATGAAATAGCAATTATTATCATTTACAGACTTATTTGGAGTGTTTTATGTTTGTATGTATGTGTTACGGCGTTACCGATAAAAGCATACGCGCCGCAGTACAAGGTAATGGCGTAGGTAACATGCGTGAATTGCGTGAACATATAGAACTTGGTTCCCAGTGTGGCAAGTGCATCCAAATGGCACAACAGATTATCGATCAAACCATCATCGATGATTCTATGTTTAAAAACGTAGGCTAGCCCTTTCTTTTTTCCTAGGTATTTTCCTAGTTTCTATTTTTTAGATTCTATCCAAAATTTATCTGACCTTCTATTTCAATCAACTTTTGTGTCGTTAATCAACACTGTATTCCAATCCTAAATAATAGAATGCGCCATTAATCCCCCCTGGCGATGTTGGCGGATATAAAGCCCCTACTTCCCCACTAAACGGATTGCTATCAGGTTTTGTATCAAATAAGTTTTGCACACCTAGCGTAACTCCCCACGACGGTGAAAAAAACCATGCTACTTGCGCATCTGCCGTTAGCGTGTCGCTTCCATAAATATCCATTCCCGCAGAAGCATCTAGATGGTCTTCGTAATATTTGCCGTAGTAGTTTGCCCGCCACGTAAAATTAAAGTCACCAATGTACTGTTCGAGCGTCAAACTGCCTCTGTGTGCTGGCAAGTTATCTTCTAGCATTCTAATGCGCTGCGTTGTCAGGTTTGGCATTAAGGTTATCTCACCATCAACCATGGTGGGATACAAGGTCACCCGCTCTACTTGTGTGTCTGTCCAATTGTAAGCTAACAACAATGTCTGCTTCCAATCTTGTACCATGAAGTCGTAGTGAACCACTAAATCGACCCCTTGGGTTTGGGTATCAAAGTCATTGGTGAAAAATTTGGCGGCATTGTAGTTCGCCGCATCGTCGCGGCCGTTCGCACTAAGCACTTGGATGTCTGCCTCACTAAGCGGTATTGCTGACGTGGTACTGATCCTGTCCATTAAACGGATATTAAAATAGTCGAGGGTTGCGAAAAAGGTATCACTTACGTGCATCACCACACCTAAACTAAAGTTAACCGACTCTTCTGGAGTGAGCGGTGTTGCACCTAGCTGTTGTGATATCAAATCAGTGGGCGGCAGTGTGGCTTGGTCTTCTAGTCCATTCGCGCTATAAGCCGTGGTGACATTAATCACATTACTTTGACCAACCGTCGGCGCTTTAAAGCCAGTATTGATAGAGCCTCGAAGGGCAAATAAGTCATTAACCTTATATCGCGTACTTAGCTTGCCATCAAAGGTAGAGCCAAAATCAGTAAAGTGTTCAACGCGGGTGGCTACACCAAACTGCCATGCTTCACTTAAGAAAAACTCCAAGTCTATGTACACCGCCCAATTACTTCTGCTCCAGTGCCCTGCAGATTGAGGCTGGTAACCAGGGAATCCGTTCGAGCCAATGCTGAACCCTTGCGATGCCCCCGTTGTGGGGTCAAAAGCGAGCGAGTCAGCGGCATAAGAGGCATCATCACCGGCTTTTTGAAAGTAAGTTTCTCTGCGCCACTCTGCGCCCATAGCAATACTAATTGGCTCTTCAAATACGGATTGAATTAGCTTTGCGAAATCAAGATTAAACGTACGCTCTACTTGGCTAACTGAGCCTGGAGAAAAAGAGAGCGGAGAGTCTGGCCCAAGAGAAGGATTAACGGTGCCAGATAAACGATAAGCGATATCTGAATACCCTACACTGGCACTCAAATCCATCGCCCAGCCATTATCTAATTCCGTTTTGACGCCAGCAAATACAGAGGCATCAGTGATTGTGCCACCAAATTGTGGGGTAAACCCACCGGGAAACCACTCGTTAAAGGCAAAGCAGTTCGCACCAAGTGCGGTGGTATTATCGGCAATACGCAAATAATCGGGGTTATCCAATACATTGGTATCATCAAGGAAAATGGTGGGGCATCTAATCCCCTGCCCTATACCGTCTAAATCCCCAACCAATAAGCGACTCTCGCCCGTTTCTTCGTTCGTTTCAGAAAAGACACCTTCTCGGGTTTGTGGGTTGCGAAAGTAAAAACCGCCACTTATTTCACGATGGGCATAAGTTGCTAACGCGTAACCTTCGTAGTTAGGCGCAATGTCCCACCCCGCATTTGCCGACATTTTCATGTCTTCGTTAACATCTAACGCGCCCCATATTTGCGCAGGGCTGCTTATAAGCCTATTACCCGCATCAATGAGGCCTTGTGCATCATCACGCTGAACAGAGCGTGATGTGCCTTGTTGCTGTCGATATTCTACCGTGGCGTTCAAGAAGCCGTTTTCACCTAAACGAAAACCTTTATTAGCCTGTATCTGAAATAACTCACCATCACCTTCAGAATAGGTACCCGTTTTAAGTGCGATGCTGCCACCTGAATCACTATCATCAAGTACGAAGTTAATCACGCCGGCAATGGCATCTGAACCGTATTGTGCCGCAGCACCATCTCGTAAAACTTCAATTTGTTTTAATGCATAAGCAGGGATAACCGAAATATCCGGCCCCTGTGCGCCATCAGATAAGCCACCGCCAAGAAAAGTAATGACTGCCGAGCGATGTCTGCGTTTACCGTTGACGAGCAGTAATGTGTGATCTGACGCCATACCTCGTAAATTAGCAGGTCGCACTAAACTGGTAGCATCATTAATAGGCTGATCGTTGACGTTTAAAGAAGGCACCATGGTGCTTAGCATCGACAAGGCATCGCTGTTGCCTTGTGAACGTAACGATTCTGAGCCAATAATATCGAGTGGCACGGGCGATTCGACCACACTACGAGGAGAACTTCTGGTCCCTACTACGGCAATGCGCTCAAGCGCATTACTTGTGTCTTCTTCTTGAACACTCTCTTCACCCTCGTCTTTTCTATTTTGAGCAACTACATCACTGCGAGAACGAATACTGACTTGCCCAGCACTGTCAGTCACCACAGCAAGCTCGGTGCCATCAAGCAATTTTGATAAGGCTTCGTTAAGGGTGAAGTTGCCTTCTAAAGAATTAGTTTTAACCGTTTGCGCTAAGTCGAAAGGAAATAAGAGTGTGGTATTAGCTTGCTTTGCTAGTTCTGTCAGCGCATCGTCGGCATCTTGGGCTGGAATTGAAAACTGGAAGGCCGTTTGATTAGACTGCTTTATTGGGCTTGGCGCATTTTCTTGTTTGCTACGTTGACCAGCTTGAGACTCGGGCTCTTGCGCGAATGCGCCCTGAATAGGACCAGCACAAACGGCTAACACAAAGCAAATACTTGCCTTGCGCACACTGTTATAGCTGCGCACTACTGCACGAGAAAAATTGGCCGAACGCAAATGATGCAAGATGAGAAATCGTACTTATTATTTGTTTTATTATATTGTCACAATAGTTAAGCTTATGCCAAATAATGCATTTGCACTGGTATTTAAGGCACGCATTACCCGCGTATTATTCGTCAGTTATTTAGTGATATTTAGCGTCGAATTATTAACCTTCAACCACCAACCTTCAGCCACCAACTTTGAGTCACTCAACCTAGATTCATTGCCGTTATTCATCAACTGCGAATTATCTGCGAATGAGCCATACAGCAGCTCTACACCGGCCTTAAACTATCCTCGAGAAACCGAAAGCTGAATACTAGTATCGGATACTTTTTCGTATTCAATATTAAAGCTGTTTTTAAGTGCAGCTAGCAAGCCATCAATATCGCCCACTTTAAAGTAGCCTGCAACACGGCGGCTTTTAAGCGATTCGTCAGAAATCTGAAAGTGTACTTGCGTATATCTACCAATTTCAGCAAGCACGGCTTCTAAGCGCTCACCTTTAAACACAATCATGCCTTGTTGCCATGCTAAGTCATCATCGATATCATTTTGCGATAAGCTTTCACGGGCATCAACATCGCCTTTTACTGTGGCTTTTTCACCCGCAAACATAAGCAGGCCTTCACCTTCAACAGGCGCTTTGGAAAATAGTGACTGATTACTACTGAATGCACTAAATCTGTCTTTAACTAATACCTTTCCATCGGTTACCACTAATTCGAAAGCGTTGTCGTCAACATACTGCATGTTAAACGCAGTACCCACTGCGGTAACCGTATTATTACCTGCGGTTACCGTGAAAGGTCGCGTGGTATCGTGCGCCACTTCAAAATGCGCTTCGCCTTTTAGCAATACAATGTTTCGCACATCGTCAGAAAAATCGACGGTAACACGCGAGTTTGTGTTTAAAAGCAGTGTAGAGCCATCTGAAAGCACGAGATTTCTTTGTTCACCAATACCGGTTTCAATTTTCTCAGACATGTGCGCCACTACATCTGGCGCTTCTAGCCAAATACGGTCAACCACAACAGCTACCGCAATAGTCATAACTAAAAACGCAGCTGCTACGCTCATGCGAGCTTGAGTAACTATACCCACGCGGCGCTTTTGGCGATTATGGGATTCGGTTTTGTTCTGATGACGAGGAAACAAGCCACTTAACTCGTTAAGTACTGACATATCATCCCACAAGCTTGCGGCCTCCATGAGTGCCTTGCGATGATTTGGACTTTCGGCAAGCCACGCATCTAGCTGTGTTTTTTCGTCTTCGCTAAGTTCGCGATCGAGACGGCTTATCCACAAGCAGGCTTGCTCTTGGATATCTTCTTTGCTGGAAAACTGACGAATATTGTTCATGTTAACTACGGCTTATGTCCTGAGTCGCATTACGAGATGTGCGCACGGGGGCGTCATCTTTAGATAGCTCGGCTAAATATTTCGAGCACAACATTAATCCTTTAGCGACATGCTTTTCTACCGTACTCTCGCTTAAACCAACGAGTTCTGCGATGTCTTTTTGGCGCATGCCATATACTTTTTTAAGTAAAAATACCCGCTTAACATCCGCAGACAATGTATCTGTCGCTCGACAAAAGTGGATGAAGCGCTCCTTACTTTCTACATTTTTTTCTAGGCTATAACCCACCAGTTCGTGGGGTAAAATGTCCATGTCATCAATAGGCTGATTATTTTTATTTTCGGCTCTGGCAACATGGTTTAATGCTAAGTTACGTGCTGTTTTCAGCATGTACGTGCGTTCAAAGCGAATCTCTTGATTCATCTCAGCTTCATAACTTTTTATGAATGCTTCTTGAACGATGTCTTCTATATCGTCGGCACCCACAATAGTACTCACCGCACGCATTAGCTTTGCGCGATATTTTAAGAAGGATTCGGTGACTGTCGACTTTCTGGTCATATTAAAATTTTGCAGGTGTTTCAAATTGCTTACAGTTATTTCACCATCATGCCAATTTATTGGTCTGCTTGCACGATGAAATCTTATATTTTTAGCATTTAGAGAAATAAAAGGAGGCGAACGCCTCCTTTTACCTGGTTTCCGTTTTTAGAAAGTGTAAACACCTCTCAGGTAATAGAAACCGCCATTGATACCGATGGGAGACGTAGTCGGATACAACGAACCTGCAATACCTGCATACTGCGTGTTTTCATCTGGGTACTCATCAAACGCGTTTTTCGCACCCACTGTTACGGTCAGCTCTTCTGTGAAGTTATAAGCCATTTCCAAATCAATCGTGATTTCAGACCCTACTTTATCGATAGGTAGTGCTGAATCTAGGTGATCTTCATAGATGCTACCGAAATAGTTTAGGCGAGCTAGGAAGCGCCAGTCACCATTCGTATGGTTAGCTGTTGCACTGTAGCGTACTGCCGGAAGGTTATCTTCCAACATGCGGATGCGTTCAGCTGAAATATTATCAGATGCTCTATCTACTTCGGTGGACGTCCAGTTGTACGCGAGCGAGAACTTAGTTTCGCCTTCGAACATATCCATGCTGTAGTTTGCTACCACATCAAGACCTTCGGTTGTGGTATCGAAGTCATTGGTAAAGAAACTAATTTCACTAAAGCTAGACGCATCACTGATGCCTTGATCAAGCAAAATCGCTATATCTTCATCAGTAAGCGCAATACCAGAAGCGGTACTGATACGGTCAGTAAGTTCAATGTTGTAGTAATCAGCAGTAACGAACAAACCGTTATCGAAGTCTGCCACTACACCAAAGGTAATACTTTCAGATTCTTCCGGAGTAAGCTGCTCACCACCTTTAAGCTGTGACACAGGATCGGTAGGTGGAAGCGTAGCACGGTCGATAAGCTTGCCATCAGTACCAAATGCTGTGGTTACGTTACGTACGTTACTTTGTCCTAATGTAGGTGCTTTAAAGCCAGTTGAGAAAGCACCACGGAACGCGATGTTTTCAAGCGCTTGCCAGCGGAACGCCACTTTACCTTTAGTGGTATCACCAAAGTCTGAGTAATCTTCGTAACGAATAGCACCCGCTAACATAAAGGTCTCAGTGATGTACGCTTCTGCATCTACGTAGAACGCGATGTTATGACGCGATACTAAGCCTTGGCTGTTTGCCGCTAAACCAGGGAAACCATTTGAACCAATACCAAAGCCTTGTGACGCTAGAGGACCAATTTCATAAGATGCAGTATCACCGGCAAAACTCTCGTAGCTTTCATGACGGTATTGGAAACCACTTGCTACAAATAACGGCTCATACAAACCAATTTCAAAAGGCTTAGTGAAATCTACGTCAAGAGTTTGCTCTGATTGCGTATAACGACCAGGGCTAAACTCGAACGGAGTATCGGGACCAAGTGATGGGTTGATGGTGTTGCTGATAACAAAATCAACTTCGTTTTCACCTAAGTTCAAACTTACGTCATAAGTGATGTCGTTCGCTAATTCACCACGGGTTCCGAATACCAATGACATATCGGTAACCGTTCCACCGAAACGCGGTGTGAAACCACCTGGCAATATTTCGTTGAACGCAAAACAATCGGGGTTATTAGCCACTTCATTGATGTAGCGTTCGTTAGTTAATACGTTGTCGCCAGGGATGATGTCGGTAGGGCAGTTACCTGAAAGGTCGTCGGTTAAGTCACCAACCAATAGGGAACCGTCATCAGCCGCGTAAACACCGCCACGAGTGTGCGGGTTACGGTAGTAGAAACCACCTTCTACTTCACGCTCAGCGAAGTTACCGAACATATAGGCTTCTGCGGTATCGCTTAGCTCTAGTCCTAAGTTAGCGAATAGTTTGTAGTCGTGCTTAATTTCAGGAGAACCCCAGATTTGCGCAGGGTCGGCAACAAAGGTATTTCCACCAGCCACTAGGCCTGCCGCATCATCGCGCTGAACACTGCGAGATGTGTCATCGGCAGTACGGTATTCTGCAGAAAGGTTAATGAAACCTTTATCAGATAACGGCATACCAATATTACCAGACAGCTGAATCATGTCGCCGTCACCTTCGTAATACGAGCCGTAGCGAGCTTCAAATGAGCCGCCTTCTGACGCATCGTTTAATACGAAGTTAATAACACCCGCAATGGCGTCTGAACCATACTGCGCCGCAGCGCCGTCTCGTAATACTTCAATTTGCTTTAATGCCGCTGCTGGAATAACCGAGATATCTGGGCCTTGTGCACCATCAGACAAGCCACCACCTAGGAATGTGATTACCGCAGAACGGTGACGTCGCTTACCGTTTACTAGCACAAGGGTGTGATCTGATGCCATACCACGAAGGTTAGCAGGACGAACTAGGGTAGATGCATCATTAATAGGTTGGTCGTTAACGTTAAACGACGGAACAACCGTTTGCATCATAGAGACAACATCGGTGGCACCCTGATTTTTAAACTCTTCATCTGAGATAATATCGATAGGTACCGCAGATTCAGCGACAGAACGTGGAGCTGCGCGTGAACCTACAATGGCGATTTGTTCATAATCTTCTGCGTTCGCTTCTGCTGCGTCGGCCGCCTCTTGGGCGTGCACTGGCGCAATGGCCATAACAGAAAATGCCGCTGACGCAGCAAGTACGCCTCGAACGTGTTTGGTCAATAAAGACAAAGATGTATTCATAGTGGTTTCCCGGGATTTTCCCCCTGTCACCTCTACGCTTTCATGAACGTAATAAGTGCAGCGAGTGATAGTTATTTTATACCTTTAACACTGACCATATACTTGTCAGCACCCACGTTTTATAAGATGTAAACTCTTATAAAACAAACGTTTTTGGACAAAATAATTATTTATTTTCAAACCATAGAGGATTTTGTTTTCTGGTCTGTCTATTAGTATTTACGGGAATTGAAAGTGGTGTGATTTTGCGGGGTTTTAATCAAAAAAGCCGGCTAATCGCCGGCTTTCTAATCTTATTCTTCAGTCTTGTGTTTCTCTGCCGTTTCTTTAATTAACGGCTGCAATTCGTTTTGTTGAAACATTTCCATGATAATGTCACAACCACCAACTAACTCGCCGTCTACCCATAATTGCGGGAAAGTTGGCCAGTTCGCATACTTTGGTAGTTCAGCGCGAATATCTGGATTTTGCAAAATGTCTACATACGCGAACGGTTCACCACAGCCCATTAGTGCTTGTGATGCTTGTGAAGAAAAACCACAACTTGGCAGTTTAGGAGAACCCTTCATATATAAAAGAATAGGGTTTTCTTCAATTTGTTGCTTAATTCTGTCTACGGTGGATTGAGTTTCAGTGTTATCCATCAGGTCCTCTTAGCGGAAAAGTTATTCCCTATAAGTGGGAATGAGCGTGTAGAATTCAAGGGTAATATTATCATAGTTTCTTTCATGGGTTTATACTCACCGCATCTGAAAGGGATATTTATATAAACCGTGGTGCCCACGACAATTGTGGATAGCAGTAGTCTTATATAGCGTAGTCGCATTGATAAGATGAAAGTGATCTTATATCTAATGCTGATATTACTTACTATCAGTACTCTCGTTTCTATCGTTTGCAAAGTAGCTGCTACGCAGCATAACCTAGCATTCACGATATGGGGATTTGAAAGGCAATTATTATGACTAGACAAGAATTTAGAATTTTCATAAATTTGTCATTGAGTTATACAAATTTGCCCCTACATATACAGCATGCTTTTGCTATTATAAAATAAGCATCTTAGATAAAGTATTTATACAGGCTCGTTGAACAGGCATTGCGAGCTTAAATTAACGTTGTTTAAAAAACATTAAACCAACATGGAGACCGATATGGCTTTTGAATTACCAGCATTACCATACGAAAAAAATGCACTTGAACCGCATA
>OJHG01000249.1_pt1 | contig 33515 bp, 36 predicted proteins | sample 1594761 | NCBI WGS metagenome assembly OJHG01 (sample SAMN05416786, study PRJEB24817) | seawater metagenome | isolation source: Sea water | place: Canada:Atlantic | collected 2013-07 | reverse complement strand
GTTTTTTAGTATTATTAGTCTAATAACGTCGCAACAAAATCATACACAAACACGTTGTAGCCAATGTGAGAGCAACATTTTGGAAAAGAATAAAATATGAATAAAAGACCAAGAATAGAATTACATTTAACACAAACTGACATGGTTCTTGAGATACTTGGTTGGGTTGCAATTGTCGGAATATGGACTCTGACTTTAATAAATTATTTTGAATTGCCAGAAATAATTCCAACGCATTACAACGGAGCTGGAAAAGCTGATGGATTTGGAAATAAAGCTAATATTTTGACTTTACCAATTGTATCAACGATATTATTCGTTGGAATGACAATTCTGAATAAATATCCGCACGTTTTTAATTATCAAAGTGAAATAACAGATGAAAATGCATTGCATCAATATACAAATGCAACTCGACTAATAAGGTTTTTGAAATTAACAATTGTAATAATTTTTGGCCTAATAGTTTTTAGAACGATTCAGAATGTAAGCGGAAATGCAGATGGACTTGGAACTTGGTTTTTGCCTTTAACATTAGGAATGGTTTTTATTCCAATAATATATTTTTTAATTAGTGCAAATAAGGAAAAAAAAACAGCTGAATAAACACTGGCTACAACATCGTGTATAATTAATGGCTAGTTCTCGCCTACTTACGAAAATCCTCGCGGATTTTCTAATCGGTTTTTATTTGCTAAATTAGGTGCTTAAACACGCCACTAATCATACACAAACACGTTGTCGCTAATTAAAAACAAACTAATATTATGAATTTAAAATTTCTGAAAATACTATTCTCTATTTTTATTTTAACATTTAATTTGAGTTGTTCATCTCAAGAAACAGAAGAAATAGAGGAAACATCTGAAAAAGTATTAATTGATATTGGAGACTCATTAACTGCTGGATCTGGAGGAGATGGAAACAGTATGTCAAAAGTCGCTACTGATTTATTAGGAAAAGAATGGATTGTAAAAAATATGGGGGTTGGAGGAGAAAATACTTTAACTATTGGTGCAAGATATGGGGGAATACCTATGTATATAAAAGAGTCTATTATAATACCAAAAGATGGATCAAAAGTTGAAATATCTTCAGGTTTATACAGCAGTTATAATGATAAAAATGTTTTACCATTATTACAAGGTTCAGCAGGTATAAATCCTTGTAAAATAGATACTATCCAATGCAAATTAACAAGAAATCAAAATAAATACTACATTAATAGAATTAGTCCTATTTCAACTGATTATAAAACTAAAGAAAACTCTACCTTGTATACTTCATTATCTAGTGAGAAAGAAGGAATTTTAACTGTTTTTATTGGCCAAAATGGAGGTTATTCATCCCCAAGTGAATTACTAAATCAAATAGATTTATTTGTTGAACATAAAGGTGATGATAATGTTATTATAATAACCTCGCATGGAAACTCTACAACAGAAATAGTCAAACTAGTAAGGGATAAATATAAATCAAAATATATTGACTTAAGAAAATATATGACAACCAAAGCAATTTATGATGCGATAGAATTTGGTTTATTACCAAATAATGGAGAATATCCAACTGCTGAGGATTTAGAAAGAATGGGTAAAAATCAAACTCCTAAAACATTATTAAAAGATGGAATACACTTTAATTCAATCGGCTACGAATTATTAGGACGAATTAGATATAAAAAAGGAAAAGAATTAGGATATTGGTAAAACTAGCTACAACAACGTATATAATTTATTGCTAGTTCTAGCCTATTTACGAAAATCCTCGCGGATTTTCTATTAGGTTTGTATTTGCTAAATTAGGTGCTTAAAACACGCAACAAACCATATACAAACACGTTGGCATTCATTGGAGGAACGTACTCTGAACAAATAAAATAAACATATAAATGAAAAAAATAAAATTATTGGGTTTCATTGGCATAATTGGATTTTTACCATATTTTATTGAATGCCCTTATTATTTGAAATATTTCAAAATTTTCTTTTTCTTCTTTTGGATAGAAGAAATTTATGAATTCTTTACTAAAAAGAGGAAAACAGAATAAAATAATTGAATTCGGAATTTGAGCAAATTTACTTGAACTGGTTTCAACAATTTGCAAAATTGCTCACTCAATCGGAGTTAAAAATATTCTAGAATAAAAAAAATAATTATGAATTCACAGACAAAAGCAATTATTAGAGGAGGTTTATTTGGTGGAATAGTTTACGCATTAGGAATGGCTGGATTTGATTATAGCGATGGCGAAAATTTTAATGTTTGGAAATTTATTTTTAATTCATCATTTTTTGGGATTTTTATGGCATTGATGACTCGTTACAACTTGAGAAAACAAGCAGGAAAACAAAAAACTGAATAAAAATAACGAAATGCCAACACTGTGCATAATTTATTGCTGGTGGATTTTCCTTGCGGAAAATCCTCGGACACTTCCAATGTTGGTTGTTTTTTAGTATTATTAGTCTAATAACGTCGCAACAAAATCATACACAAACACGTGGGCAAACATAAGATAAAACCTTACCTATTTTAAAAAAAAAGAATATGAAAAAAATAATTTTATTTTTAGCAGTAGCGTTATTTACTAAGATTGCTAATGCCCAGGAACACAAAGAATATTATGACAATGGAAACCTTAAAATTATTGGTAACTATGATGTTAATAAAAAACAAACAGGAGTATGGAAATACTACTATGAAAATGGGCAGTTAGGAATCGTTGGTCATTATAAAAAGGGAAAAGAAACAGGAGAGCTGAAAAAGTATTACGAAAACGGTCAGATAAAGGAGGTTGGAAGTTATAAAGACGGTAATGATACAGGTGAATGGAAAAATTATTTTAAAAATGGTCAATTATATTCAGTTGAGATGTACGAAAATGGAAAGAAACATGGAGAGTGCAGATACTATGAAAAAAGTGGTCAATTAGAATTTATTTTTAACTATAAAGATGGGCGTAAACATGGTAAAATTAGAGAATTTCATTCAAATGGGCAGTTGTTATCAGTCGAGTACTTTGAAGATGACTATGGTGTAAACATGAATAGTTGGAAATATTATGACGAAAATGGAATTGAACAAAATTAACGTTTGCCAACAAAGTATATAATTCATTGCTAGGTAGTGTTTACTTGCGAAAGTCCTAGCGGACTTTCTATCTGTGATTTATTTGCTAAATTTAGTACTTAAACACGCAACAAACCATATACAACAACGTGAGCAAGAAAAAAAACCATGTGGGTTATTTCAAGTAGCCTGTCTTTATATTTAGAAAATAATCACAATTTAAATTAAAAAAATATGCGACTTTACTTTACATTACTCTTACTTCTAAACTTAATTACTCTTCCACCTAAAGTCAAAGCGCAGGACTGGGTACCAGTAACTTCTTTACCTAATGCTTTTAATGAAACTCATCACTCTTTTGCTTTTAGTTTTGATGACATAGGCTATATTGTCGCTGGTAGTTCGGTAACTGGATTCCGTGATGATTTTTATCAGTACAACCCTGACACCGATTTTTGGACAGAACTTGCCCCTTTTCCCGGTGTAGCTCGTGGTTTTGCGATTGGCGATACTTGGAATGAGAAAGCATACTTTGGATTTGGATATGATGGCACATCACTATTAAATGATTTATGGGTGTTTGATCCTTCGGATATGAGTTGGACAGAATTGGCACCTTGTCCTTGTACAGCAAGAGCGCACCCAGCTATGATAGCGCATAACGGGAAAGTATTTGTAGGATTAGGAAATGATTCAACGGGGAATATGAAAGATTGGTGGGAGTATGATATTGTATTAAACACTTGGTCTCAAAAAGATGATTTACCTTCTCTACGCAGACATCATCCGTATCAATTTGGTATTGGTGACTACGTATATACAGGCTTAGGACATGGTGATGGTGTCTTTAATGATTGGTATCGTTATGACATCGCAGGAGAAATCTGGACTCAAGTAACATCGCTACCGGCTGAAGGTCGAGTGGCAGGAACACAATTTTCTTACAATGGATTAGGCTTTGTGCTCAGTGGTGACGGAGAGGACCACGATTCTATGGAAACAGGAGAATTTTGGGCTTACGACCCTTTATCAGACACTTGGGATGAATTGCCTTCTCACCCATATAGTTCTCGTTGGGCACCTGCTTCTTTCATCATTGATGGCGAGGTTTATATCATAAATGGCACTAGTTTTTCAGAATATAAAACCGAGGTTTATAAATTCGATTTGGATTCAAATTTATCAATTAACGAGTTTTCAATTTCAGCTATTAATATTTATCCAAATCCGACAATTGATGTTATCAACATTGATGTTCTGGGCAATCTAAAATACGATACTACTCTTTACGACTTAAATGGAAGATTAATTATCAGCTCAACAAATAAATCTGTGATTGATATTCAAACCTTAGCTGAAGGGATTTACCTCCTTGAGATCAAAGACAAGGATTCTAGTCAAAAAGTAATTGAAAAAATAGTGAAAGGGAACTAAAAGTCCCAGCCCATAACAACGTATTTAATTTTGACCCGTCCTGAAATTCAGCAACATAGAATTATAGCTTTCTTGAACTGTTTGAATAACTAAATTCTTATCCGAATTCAAGCCTTCAATATCATCTATTTCATTAAATTCTCGCATGTTGGAATTTCCCCACAAACTGAATTCAATAATTATTGGAGTTAAATGAATACCTTTTTCCGTTAACAAATAAATATTTTCTTTTTTGTTATCTGGCACTTTCGTTTTGAAGATCAGTTTATACGATTCTAACAATTTTAATCGTGCAGATAAAATGCTTGGTGCAATCTTTTCATCTGAATTAGAAATTTCCCTGAAAGTCTTTTTGTGCTTAACAAGCATATCTCTAATGATTAACAAAGACCATTTATCACCTACTACATCTAATGCAGATGAGATTGGACAGCCAGAGCGAAATTTTTTTTTCATTTTCATTCGATTATTACTATTGATTCGATAGTAATCATTACTTTTACTTTCAATTCGATAGTAAAAATACAAAAATTAAATAGAAATTATGTTAGCAGGACATTTTACAACGGCATTAATTGCAAAACAAAAATTCCCAAAAGGAACGTTACTTTATTTTTTAATTATATCTCAATTACAAGATTTTTTGTGGTTTACCTTTCACTATTTAGGTATTGAAACTACCAATCCGAGTGATGCCTTTGATGCTACTTTAAGTAATATGGTAGTCGATATGTTATACAGTCACGATTTGTTACCACAATTATTTTGGGTGACGATTGTTTTCTTACTTGGAAAATTTCTATTCAAAAGCACCAAAATAGGCTTAGTAAGTGTGGCTTTAGTATCAATCCATTTTGTTTTAGATTTCTTTTCAGGTCATATGCATCATGTTTTTGGGGCAAATACAATGGAAGCTGGTCTTGGGTTGTATGCAGCTAATCCTTATTTAGCCATTTTAATAGAAGCCTTATTTAGTATTGCTGCGATGGGGTATTTCTTTAGAGAAGAAGCAAAAAAAGGAATTATTAGAACTACAAAAAATAGAATTGCAATTATTTCTGTTTTCGCTTATGGAATTATTTTTATGCTACTAATCGCTACAAAATCTTTTAGAGAGTTATTTAGTATTCCAGAATTTGATTTAGGATTTAACACCAATATGCCTACGCTCATTTTTACATACGGAGCAATGCTTTATTGCTTGCATTATTTTATTTCAAAATATAAGGTTGACTAAAAATTTATAGATGGTTGAGGGTATTGTTGGCTTCATTAAAGAACTAAAGCTCCGTAACGAACACCTATTTTACTTTGGGGTATTTTGCATAATTCTTTTAATTGTTTGTATCGTTCTAACTAAAACAACAACTACAGAAGTTCAAGGAGTAAACGCTTGGTTCAAGCCTTTGAAATTTGCAATATCAATAGGCTTATTCTCTTGGACAATGGCTTGGTATTGTCATTACTTGTTAAATTTTAATGTAACAGCTTTCAATTGGACAGTAATTATTTTATTTGGTTTTGAACTTGCTTATGTTACTTTTCAAGCCTCTAAAGGACAATTATCACACTTCAACTTTGACACAACACTCTATTCTATATTATATTCGTTAATGGGTTTAGCGGCCGTAATAGTTACACTCTTTACGGCTTATATTGGTTTCCTCTTTTTTACACAGTCCTTTCCAAATTTACCAAGTTATTATATTTGGGCAATTCGTTTAGGAATCTTGATTTTTGTTGTTTTTTCATTTGAAGGAGCTTTAATGAGCTCTCAGATGAGCCATAGCGTCGGTGCTATAAATGATAACTCGAATTGGTGGATTATAGGTTGGAGCAAAACTGTAGGCGATTTAAGAGTTTCGCACTTTATAGGAATGCACGCTTTACAGCTACTTCCTTTGCTTTCTTTTTATATCTTTAAAGATACAAAAGCGACTATCATTATTTCAATTCTTTACGCAGTTCTTGCTACCACAACTTTAGTTCAAGCTTTAAATGGAAAACCTATTTTTACGCAAACCGAACAAAAGGAATCAGAATAAAAACGGCATACAACAGTGTATAAAAGCAATAGCGGTTTCGGGTGTATCCTCAAATCGTTTTTGCAATAAATTAAGTATCTTGCTATAAAAAGAAAGTGCACTTAATCCGCTACTGCTCTTATACTAAACGTTATGCAAAATAAATCACAATCGAAATAGTTAAGCTTAAAATAAGTTAATGAAATGAAAATATATTTGACAAAGAGAATTGTTGTTTTGACATGGCTTGTATGCTCTTATAGCATGTTAAATGCTCAGTCCTGGAGCAAATCATTTACAGCGGGAGACTACGATTCAGATAATAAATTTTTAGGTGGTTCAGAGGTTTTACAATTAGTTAATCATAAAAGCATGCTATTTGCATCTGTCGGATACTGGGAAGATGAGAATAACATTTGGTATGGCGGTTTTAACATCAATGTTGGTTGGGGGCAAATAAATCGGTTGGATAATCCTTCTGCTATTTGGCAAGAAGATTTATTTATGGGAGCAAACCATCTACGGCCCGAAATTCTGAAACAAATTATTTTTACAAAAGATCAATTTGGCAACCTATTAACATCTCCAGATACGGTGTTAATTGCCGCTGGCTATTCGCCGAATTATATAACAAATATCGTTACGGTGTCAAGTTTTGCAAGAAATGATTTGAATGGCACGTGGGGAAAAAGTGAAATAGTACAAGGGGGCTTCCCTGCAGGGGAGAACTATTCTATTAGAGATATTGAAATGTATGTAGACCAGCAAACGGGATTAGAATACGTGTTTGCTACTGTTGGTACCCAAGGGATTTATAAGGGAAAATACAATCCCGCGAACCCAGGAAAAATCGATTGGATATCAACGGCAGAATTTGGCCCCTTAAGTATTAGATCTTTAGGTATTGAAATAGCAAATGGGGCTCTCCATTTTTCATCAGGAAGTAAACTCTATAGACGAATTGACGGAGTTTCACCAAGCTATGTAATAGAACATGACTTTAGTGACCTTGGCGCTACAATCAATTCTGCTGTAGGCGGCATTCGAGGTTTAACAACAATCAATAACCCTAGCGGGGTTGATGATGCCTTCCTGTTGATGTGGTGCCCTAATGGTCAGTCTCAGGGAACTATTTATCGTCTCGAACCAGATGGTGCTGGTGGATTTAATCGTATTTATGAAACTAAACTATCCTTATTGATAGCGAGTTTTTTAGTGGGATCAAATGCAAGCTATGTTCTTGGAGCATACAATGAGTTTTACGAATATATTGACCCCATAAGCAATGATACTATTCACCTTGTAGGGTTTGAAGCAAAAATATCGGGAGGTGGTCATCCAGTATGGAACGGCTACTATAAAGGTGGTTTGTTCGCTAAGCGAGTTTCAAATGGTCAGTACTCGATAGAAGAGATAAATGGAACTATAGGTGCAAATGATACGGCTTTAGTAGCTAACAGATGCTATGTCGCTTCGCCATTTCCTGGTGAATCTGCGGTCTATTTTGGGGGGTTTGATCCAAATAGTAACACTGCAACAAACATGGCTTGGGTGTATAAGAGAGACTATCAAGTTAATGCGATAGATGATATTACTGGGCATGAAAACAATTTTGTTGTTTACCCCAATCCCGCCAGCAGTCAACTTTTTATTAAAAGTGAAAATTTTGAAGATTATGAATTCAACATTATTAATCTTTTAGGAAAGAAAATAGCATCTGGCAGGATAAATGGGCAAACTGAAACGGTTGATATTTCATCTTTACCGCCAAATGTTTATATTCTTAGAATTGCTAATGAAGCAGTTAAATTTGTCAAAACAAACTAATGTGCATAACAACACCTAAACTGCATTGAAACGCAGTTTAGCTAAAAAGTTAAAGTCAATTAAAACTCAATGAAGATAATTACATTACCGGACGAACTAAATTTGAATTCTTCTCTCTCTATCTCTGTGTATGATTATGAAAGCACTAAAGAAATCTCTAAGCAACAAATCTTACTGAACAAAAACACTTTTAGCTTTCTTCAAGAAGGAAAAAAAGAAGTTTTTTTTGACAATTCTTCCTTTGCAATAGATGATTCTCAATTCCTATTGATGAAATCTGGACATTGTTTAATGACTGAAAACCTTTCTAACAATGCAGCTTACTATAGAAGTGTACTTTTCTTTTTCTCTAACGAAGACGTTTTAAAATTCCTAAGAAAATTTGAACTTAACCCAACAGGTTCAGGCAAACTGTATTCTACGTATTCATTTAATTATGATTCATTTATAAAAAGATTTGTGGATAGTCTTTTAGATATTTCTAAACTTTCAACATCAATTCAAAAAAATATTTTAGATGCTAAGTTTGAGGAAATAATGCTATATCTCGTTGAATTTAATGGGGTAAGCTTTTTATATTCTATAATTACTAATAGTGACAACCACAGTCAAAGGTTTATTCAAACAATAGAAAGTAATCAATTAAATAAACTAACGATAAAAGAACTTTCATTTCTATCGAATATGAGTGTGTCAACATTCAAAAGAGAATTTGAAAAACACTTTCAAAGCTCCCCAAGCAAATGGTTTCAGGAGAAAAGACTAGACCATTCTGCATTTTTGCTAAAAGACAAATCAAAAAGACCATCTGATATCTATGAGGAAATTGGATATGAAAACTTATCAAATTTCATTCAGGCTTTTAAGATGAAATTCGGAACAACCCCAAAACAGTATCAATCAAGCTGAACTATTATCAACACTTTTTGAACTGTATCAAACACAAGATTTACTACTATCCCTCATAATTTTGTTCCCAAACTAAAAAACAAACATTATGAAAAAATCAAATTTTATTATAGGGTTACTAATCACCTTATCAAGTACAGTATTTGCCCAAAACACATTTACCCTATCGAGTACTGATTTGGGTGGAGAAGCTACTATCAATGAGGAGTTTAATGGCTTTGGCTGTACTGGAGAAAATCAATCTCCACAATTATCTTGGGAAAATGCACCTGAAGGAACTAAAAGTTTTGCTGTAACTATGTATGATCCAGATGCACCTACTGGAAGCGGATGGTGGCATTGGGTTGTATTTGACATCCCTGTAAACACCAAAGAATTAGTATCTAAAGCTGGTAATACAAAACTAAACTTAACACCTGAAGGAGTTATACAAAGTATTACAGATTATGGAGCGAATGGTTATGGTGGACCTTGCCCTCCAGAAGGTCATGGTTTGCATCAATATATAATTACAGTTTACGCTCTAAAAACAGACAAACTTGGACTCAATGAAAGCACAAACCCTGCTGTAGTTGGATATTACTTATGGAATAATACAATAGCTAAGGCTAGTATTGTGACTTATTACCAAAGGAGTAAGGAATAATAACTATCTCTAACAATGTATAAAAGTAATAGCGGTTTAGGTTTTAATCTAAACCGTTTTTGTATTTAATTAAGTATCTTAGTATCATAAAGTAACCGTGTTTTAATCCGCTACTACTCTTATAATAAACGTTGCCATTCATTGCGGAACTAACACAAAATTGAATAATTATTAACTTAAATTATATAAATGAAAATGAAATTAAAGAAAACGGAATATCTAAAAATAATTCTCTTTGTTACTATATTAATAGTTGCCTCAGTAGTATTTTCAGACTGGGAGCAATTTAAAAATGGATTATTTGGATTAAGCCCAAATTTTTAATCAAATACTATATTAAATTCATAACGGATTTTTTAACTCTTTTTCGGAATTATAGGAATTGAAAATTTTGCGGATTAAAACGCTGAATGAGTTTACTCAAACACTGAAAATAAAAAACAATATAAAAAATTTATTTGTCTACTATTTAACAATCTTAACACCACTTGGAATATTAATATGGCTAAGTAAAACAGATTTGGTGAATCCAGTATTGTTCGTTTTACTTTTATTTTGTTACAAATGGGAAATTAATTTATGGATACAAGAAAATTAAAGATCCTTGGCAATATATTGTGAATTCAATAGATATTGAATATTCTGGAAAAAACCCTTTAGTCAATAAAATACTTGAATTTAATAATGACTATAATTCGTCAATTTCGGAATCTTTTTTGAATGTAGAAAAAGGTAGTTATTCACAAATAAATTTTAACAACGGAGTATTTTTTTATGAAGACTATAATGGAGTTGAATTGAAAAAAATAGTTGGAACATTTAAAAAGTTTATGGATAGCATTTTTCTTTATCCCTTTTTTGGAAAAAAGGATAACCTGAAATTTTTAAAAAAGGAATTGTTAATCTTCTAAATATGAAATTATATAAATAAAACATTGCCCAACACCGTATATAATTTATTGCTGGCTTCTTACCTACTTACGAATATCTTAGCAGACTTTCTATCTATAATTTATTTGCTAACTTTAGTACTTAAACAACGCGATTTTTCTTACACAAACACGTTGTGCTGCATTAAAAGACATACAAAATAGAATTAAAAGCAATAAAAATTAGAACGACTGATTTTGAATTTGCAGGCGCGCTAATTAGTGTGACACGAAAAAATTAATTTAAATAAATATTATGAAGAAAAGAATTTTTTTATTGCTACAAATAATATCAATTTTAACATCTTTAGCTCAAGAAAAAACTCATAAGACAAACCCCAATAATATTACAAGACAAGGCTTTGGAACACAAGTAGATTTTCAAATAGGACAAGGCTTTGTTAATCCTAAAGTTGAGACTGATGGTACTCCTTATTTTTTTGATGATTGGGACACTGAAGGAATAATATATTCAAAAGATAAAGGAAAGTATAAAATAAAAAAAGTAAATATAAACTTATATGATAATACATTGGAAGCTTTTTATGGTGATGGTTATGTTTTTACATTCTTTAGTAAAAATTTAATCAAAATTATAATTAATACTAAAGTTTTCCGAGTAATTAAGGTCAATAAAAAGTCAAAAATTTTTGAATTATTTTTTAACGATAAATTTTCAATTTATAGATATTATAATATAAGTTATTCTGAACATTCTATAAACCCTATGGTTAATAGAAAAGTCAATAAATATATCCAAAAGGCAGAATATTACTTATACAGTGAAAATAAATTAACTAAGATAAAACTATCAAAAAACTCTTTTTCTAAGCTCTTTCAATCAGATAAAATTAGTCAACAATCTATTTATAAATTTATTAAAGAAAACAAATTATCATTAAGTAAAGAAACTGATTTAATTAAAGTTTTAAATTTTGTGAATTAATTAATAATAAAGTCTAAATAACCAATGATTACAAAGCAATGATTCATAGACACAATTATAATTCTTGAACTGAAAGTCTATTTGGAAAACAAAACTAATTAAAAGGGTGGAGCGTAGAAATCTGATATTTGCACCCAAGAAAAGCCTAATAAAACTCAGTACAACAAAATGTATGAGTTCATTGCTTCTGTTTTTCCTTGCGGAAAATCTTACGTGGCTGAACAATGGGTGTTGACTTATTTGCTATCTTAGTGCTAAACAACAAACCATATAAATCAACGTTGGCATTCATTTTAACTCATAGATGATTTAAATTTAAAATGGACAGAAATAAAATTGAATACTTAAAGGAAAAGCGACTTTTACTTCAAAAGGAGAACCGATTGAAAGAATTGCGCAAAAGAATCGCTCCCGAATTGAATTATCTAGAAGAACATAGTTTCGCTTTCAAAGTATTTTATGATTACAAATATATCAATTGGATAAATGACAATATAAAAGTCAGACCCAAAGATGGTTACGGAGGTAGTCACGGTGACTTTCAAATTGATGTTGATGATTTAAATGTTGTTAATACAAAAATAGCATCAAAAGATGACTTTCTAACCGTTGGGCCAATCGCAGAGTTCTTTAATAGAATTTCTAATGAAACAACACTCATAATATGCGCTCTTGGGGGAGATCCAGAATTAGGAATATCAAAAGAAGCTTTCCTTTCAAATCCATCACTGTTTTTTTCAAGTCCAGAGACTTGGGTGTTAAGTGCGGACAAAACATCAATAATCGAAAATATATGGGAGCAAGGAGTAGTTAGGTTTATAGACATTACTCAATCAAAACCAATATTAAGAGTTAAATCAATTATAAACCAATAAAAAAACGAAATGACAACAACGTGTATAATCAATTGCTTGATTATCGTCTACTGAGAAATTCCTTCAGAATTTCCTCTGTTTCGTTTTCTTATGCTAACTTAGTTCTAGCCAACGCAACTAATCTTATACAAAACCATTGACAGTAATATGTCCTAATCCCAGTCTGAATATTCCAAAATAAAAATCTCACTTACTTCTACTTCAAAAATTTGTGCTAACCTCAAAGACAAAACTGTTGAAGGAACATATTTCCCCAATTCCATAGCATTAATTGTTTGTCTACTGACTTTTGCTAGTGTAGCTAGATCAGCTTGGGTAATATTTTTTTTTGCTCTCTCTACTTTAATACTATTCTTCATAATGAGCGACTTTTTTAAGTTTAGAAATTTGCCAATTAAATCGGATAATAAAAAACAATAAAATTGTAAACATGTTAAATATCATAACCCATAAAAAAGCCAGATCAAATATGAATACAAATGATATTAAAAGAATAGCATAATTGAAATAAACGGCCCAAACCAAACTTTCTAACCTGATTTTTGAAATATATTCATCTTCTGACACTTCTTTAGAAAAAGCAACCAATAATGAACTCAATACTATTAGAGTGCCTAAAATTTCATTTAAAATATTATCGTTTACAATTCCGAAGAAATGCTTATCCCCAAGAAGCTCGTCAATAAAAATAGTAGGGACATTAAAATTCAAAGAATTAGGTTCGAGTTATAAAATAAGAGTTATAAAACCAATGATTGCTGATGGAATGAGAATTAACCAACCAATTTTCTTATAGTTGTTAGGAAATAGATAATTTAATTTCATAATTAAAAATATTAAAGTTTTAACAAATGAAAAATAAATAATTCTAAATGACAAACAAACTTTACTTAAAGTAAAGTAAACAATACTAATAGTGCCGTGTAAAATTAATTACTAATGCAAGCTATTTTACGAAAAACCTCATTTTCTAGGTTGGTTTGTATTTGCTAAATTAGTCCCTTTAAAAACGCAACAAATGAAATATAAAATATGTTGACGTTAATTATAAAAAATCAACTAATGAATAAATTGTTGCGTAAAATTATATTGTCTCTGATATTATTTGGATGTTTCCATATGTCTGGACAGACTACATCAATTATGACATTTAATATTAGATATGATAACCCAAAGGATAATGAAAACTCATGGAATAAGAGAAAAAATGAAGTTATCAATTTGATAGAATATTACCACCCTGATTTTCTTGGTATACAAGAAGGATTGCATAATCAAATAGATTATATACAAAAAAACACTTCTAATTACGATTATATTGGCATTGGTAGAGATGATGGAAATAAAAAAGGAGAATACAGTGCTATTTATTATGATTCTACAAAATTTAAATTAATTACTCAAAAAACATTTTGGCTTTCAAACAGTCCTGATACAATTTCTATTGGATGGGATGCTTCAATGGAAAGAATTTGTACTTACGGAAAATTCAAAGACAAAATAACGAATGATTCAATACATATATTTAATACCCATTTTGATCATATTGGAATTGAAGCACGAAAAATGTCAGCGAAACTGATTCTTACTAAGATTATTGACTATAAATTAAGCGAGGCAAACGTTGTTGTCATGGGAGACTTAAACTCTGTTCCGACATCTGACCCTATAACCATATTAAGAAAAGAGTTGGATTTTGGATTTGAGGTTTCAGAAAATAAATTTTACGGACCAGAGGGTACTTTTAATGGATTTGAGAATACCTTAGAGATAAAGAACAGAATCGATTACATTTTTACAAAAAATTTAAACATTCTAAGTTATCGCCATATTGATGACAAAAGATTAAATAATCTTTGTATTTCAGATCACCTTCCTGTACTAATTGAAATAAAAAATGAAACAGAAACTATAAAAGATGACTTAGCTATACTTAACCTTGAATTTGACGGCTCAATACCCATTAAGGAGAAAATAAAGATGACCCTTTATGAAACTACAAATACAAAACAGCATATTTATGAAGCGAGAATAAAAAGAAGAGGTGGGTACTCCATTTCATTTCCTAAGCATTCATTTGAAATTGACCTTGAACAAGATATTTCACTTTCTGGCTTACCTAATGACGATGATTGGATACTAAATGCAAATTATATAGACAAAACATTTCTTCGTCATGTACTATCCTATGAAATATTTTCAGCTATGGGTAAAAACAATATCACCTCTAAATGTCAATTTGTGGAAGTAGAAATAAATAGCGAGTATAATGGACTATATGTTTTGATGGAAAAATTAGATAAATCAAGTTTAAAACTTATAGACACAGACTCTTTGGCAACTATCTTTAAAGAGCCACATATTTTCAGGGAGACATATGATGAAATTGCCTCTCAAAATTCTACTAATTTTCATCAACAGACTTATCCAAAAATTGAAAAATCAGATAAAAGAGCTTATATTGAAGGGGTGCGAGACTTCATTCTGAACAGTAGTGACGATGAATTTAAGAATGAGTTATCAAGTGTTTTTGATTTCAATAATGTTATAGATTGGCATTTACTATTATTAATTTCAAATAATAGTGATGGGATATTGAAAAACTTTTATCTATATAAAGTTGATAATGAAACCCCTATAAGGTTTGCCCCTTGGGACTACGATCACAGCTTTGGTCGTGATGGGGATAATGAGCTAAATTTAGATGCAAGACCTTTGAATATCGAACGGTCTATTTTATTCAAACGATTATTAAAGTTTGACTGGTATAAAACAGCTCTAAAACAAAAATGGAGAAATTTGAATAAGGAAAACATACTGAGTTTAGATGGTTTAAAACAAAGAGTACTTATGAAAAGTGAAATTATAAGGGAGTCAGCTATGAAGAACTTTAAAACCTGGTCAATTGACAACCCAAGGTATTATGATTCTAATAATTTCGATGAAGAAGTAGACATTATGCTTGATTTTATGAAATTAAGGCATGATAGATTGACAAAGTATTTTGACAACCTAAACTAATGAAAAATGTTGTTACTAATACAATTGTAGGTATTGACAAGCCAAATAGAATGAAAATCAAAGAAGAAGCTGGATTGGAAAACAACATTTTTGAAGTTGGTCTAAAATCAACTGTTAAATCATTAGAATCGAAGAAATGAAATTAATCCTATTCATATTATTACTCTTGTTTTCAAAGGCTGGAAAAAGTCAATCTAGCTATTCTGGTCTTTTAGGTAAATATCCAATTACATTAGTTCTTTATCATTATAGCGATAGAGTTTCATTGGCCTATTATACTTATGATAAGTATGACAGTCCAATAACAATAAATGGGAATCTAAAAAAAGGCGAATTGAAACTTTTTGAAAAAGATATGTTTGGAAAAAATTCTGCGATATTAGTTTTTGAAGGTTTTGAAGAAAGTAACGAAGAAATTAAAGGGAAATGGATTAAGTCTGATAACTCAAAAACTTATCAGATTTCATTGCAAAAAGACTTTGTGATTAATTCCGGAGATGACTTGGAATGGGAAAACAAGGAATTACTTCAGTCAAAATCTACTAAAAAACATTACTTTAAAACTATAATAACTAAAGAAAAAGGTGAGTTTTATGCAAGAATATCAGGTGTAAAAATATTTGAAAAAAGGACAGATAAATTAATTCAGACTATTAAATTGGACTGTCAACTAATTGGGATAGATAACATAAGCATTGGAGATTATAACTTTGATGGGATAGATGATTTTTCTGTCTTTGAAGCAAGTTATGCGGGTTCAAATACTTCAAGCACTTACATTCTTAGAAATCCTAATTCTAATAAATACTTAAAAAGTAATTTTGGTGGAACCTCTTTAAAATTTGATAATAACTCAAAACTTATTTACGAACACAATCAATGTTGTGGTGGAAGAAGTCATATGAATGCGACATATAAAGTAGTCAATAATAAAATGATTTTAATTCAAAAGAAATGCCTTGAATATGATGATGAAAAAGAGGATTTTATTGAAACTGAATGTGAATAAGAAGGTACTAACATTATATACGAAGTTATCGTACGCTAGGGTTCTTTGCTTTGTGTACTAAACCGTTGAATAACAGCAAAAAATAAAATGAGAAAAATTACAATTTTGATTCTATTGTTAATGTTGATAGTCTCATGTAGCCAACATTTACAAAGTAGGGATTTTACAAAAGAGGGCAGTTTTACAGATGGAATTGAAGGGCCTGCAACTGATTATAAAGGAAATATTTATGCTGTGAATTTTGAAGAACAAGGAACTATAGGGAAAATTACGCACAACGGAGAGTTCAGTGTTTATAAAACTCCCAAATGGAAGTATAGGAAATGGCATACGATTTGGAGAAAAGAATCAAATGTTTGTTGCAGATTATGTAAATCATAATATTCTGGAAATTGATATGAAAAGTAAAAAGGTTGAAATATTTGCGCATGAATTAAAAGCAAATCAGCCAAATGATATCGCTATTTATCCAAATAAGACGCTTTATGCTAGTGACCCAAATTGGTCTAATAATACCGGTAAACTATGGAAGATAACAAAAGAAACGGGCTTTGTTTATTGGAAAAAGAAATGGGAACGACAAACGGTATTGAAGTAAGTCATGATGGTAAAAAACTATATGTAAATGAATCAGTCCAACGAAAAATATGGGTTTATGATATTGTCGAAAATGGTTTATTAAGAAACAAGCAAGAATTCATTACTTTTAAAGATTTTGGATTAGACGGAATGCGTTGTGATGGAAATGGAAACGTATATGTGTGTCGGTATGGAAAAGGAACAATTGCAGTTATATCACCTACAGGGAGATTATTAAAAGAAATAGTGTTAAAGGGGAAGGAGCCAACAAATATTACATTTAGTAATGATTACAAGAACTGTTATATAACAATTGTAGATAGAGGCTGTATTGAAGTTATAAAATTATAATAAAAGACAAACTATAGCTAATAACGAATATTTTTAATTGATAAATAAAATATTACTTTTAAAAATCCTATCTGATTTTCTATCCTTTATTTTTTCGCTAACTTTAATCCACAAATAACATAATACGTTATATACGAATACGTTATATTAAATATCGCTGTAAAAATGACATTAAATAAATTATTGATTGAGTTTTATAAAGAAAATGGAATTCCTGAAAATGGTGGAATAGACAAAGATACTTTTGAGATAAAAATATTTGGAATTAAGCTAAAGTTTCCAAATCCAAAGTTTAGAAAAGATGTTACTCATATTCACGACATACAGCATATTCTGAATAACTGTGATACTTCATGGAAAGGAGAAGCGTTTATTGCTGGTTGGGAAATATCAACCGGAATGTGGAAATATTTTCCTATTTGTACTTTTAGTTTTTGGGCAATGGGATATAGTTTCTGGTTACATCCAAAAGCAGTTTTTAGCGGATTTAAAAAAGGATTAAATGATATTGGAATTATTGACTTAAAAATCAGTAAAACTGACTTTATGAGAATGGAATTGGAGGAATTGGAGAAAATTACGAAAAAAGAAAAGTCGACTGAAATGGGAAGTATTGAATGGTTTAAATTCATGTTTTTGTGGATAATTAGCCAAGTTATTTTTATTTCCCCATTGATTATAATTGCAATTGGAATACTATGGGTGTCAAAATAAGATCCTGTGTACGACTCCCTGAATAAAAAAAGCTTCTAACATGCCTTATGTAATGTATTGCAAATTCTAGCCTACTAATGATAATCCTGCATTGGTCAGGCAGGCTATCAGGTTTTCTATCTGTAAATTATTTACTTACTTTAGTGATTAAAATAATGAGCAATCCATATACAAGCACGTTGAGTTAATAAAAAAGGAGATAACAATTTATCTCAGCTGAGATCTTTCATCAAAATAGAAAATGGCAACGATGTTAAAGTGAAAGAAAAAAACAACTTACCAAATACAACAATATGAAAAAAATAATAAGCAACGTTTTAATAGTTCTTGTATTAATCGCTATTACTAACAAGGGGCTAGAAATTTGGATCAAATCTAATTTCCAAGCAAAAATTAATTCAAATCCTGATAGAGCTTATAACATTACTTATTCCGAAATAGATTTAGACTTCTCTTTTGATGGAATTACTTTAAAAAAGGTTGCTATTGAACCTTTAAATCATAAAAAAGGGAGTAGAGTCAAAGGACATGTTGAGTACGCTACTATTAATGGTTTAGGATTAAGAAACTTACTTTTCAGCAAAACATTAGATATAGATAAAATTATCTTTAAACAACCAAGTTTTGAAGTAACTCTTAGCTCAGACACTAATCAAAAAACAAATGGAAAGGGGCTACAGTCAATGTTTGGGGATATATTATCTCGTGCTCATATTACCCATTTCCAAATTGAAAACGGTTCAGTTGTTTTAATGGACCCTATTTCAAAAAAGAGAAAAGGTCAAGTGAAAAAACTCAATCTATTAGCGAGTCATCTAGAAACTGATTCTTTGAAATTCAAACACCTAATACCATTTAAAATGGGTGATTTAGAGGTAACTCTTGATAGCATAACATTTGAGCTAAACGAATATACACATGTTGGATTAGGTCGTTTTCAATATAGATTAAAAGACAAAAAGATTTTACTGAATGATATTTCATTAGGTTATTCAATAAATTGGGTTGACGTAAGTAAACGATTAGGTATACAAAACGATATAATTGAACTAAATGCAAAAGAAATTAGTATTCATCAGTTTGAACCATCAAATGATTTTTACACACAATTAGATATTGTGGCTCAAAAAATTTCTGTGGATGAACTTAATATTAAACTTCAAAGAAATAAAAATATACCAAGGCCACCAGATACCGTTAAATCGTCTTTTCAGGGCATTGTCAACTCAATACCAATAAAAGTTTTAATAGATTCCCTCCAAATTTCCAAATCTATAGTAACCTATTTAGAACTTGGTGTTAAAAAGCATGAATCTGGATCGATAAAAATTCAGAATATTAATGGAAACATCACTGGTATTACTAACATGCCTGAGCAACAAAAGAATGTTGGTCAAATAGATGCAAGTATTAAAGCAAGCCTAATGGGTAAAGCAGCTATTAATATTGCTTTAAATATACCATATGCCAGTCTTGAAGCATTTTCATTAAATTTAGATGTTGGTGAAATGAAAATGAAAAACCTTAACACTACGCTTAAACCATTAGTTGGCATGGAAATAGTTTCTGGTCAAATAAAACAACTTAAATATCATATGAATGCTGGACGAAATAAATCCTTAAATAGACTGATCTTTGATTATGACAACCTTCATGTAAAACTAATAAATGAAGATCAAAAAGGTAAAAATAAATTCCTGCTATCTTCAATTGTTAACGGTGCTATTCGAAGTCATAATTTACCGAATCAAAAAAAGCACCTTATAGCTGAATATCAATTTGAGAGAAACAAATATAGATCACCTATAAATTATATTATTAAAGGGTTGTTTCAAGGATTTACAAAAATTGTTCCTGGAAAACTTGTACAAAAGTTAATTATTAAAAAGAAAAAATTAAAACAATAAATTTTTTTAACTTTAAGAAAATGTGAATATTATTTTGTTTAGACTTATTCTACTTAATATTTGTGTGTTATTTTAATTAAGTCTAAATAATCCTTGTGTTTGTTGCTAAAAGAGCACTACTCACTAAAATCACTATCAAAATAAAAAAACCATTATTACATAAATTAAATTTAAGTCTCTCAATTATTACTTTATTCTTCTCTATTCAATACAGCACAGCGCAAGGTTTCTATTCCGAGGTTGGGTTAGGGCTCGGAAACGTTGGCGTAGAAAAACACAGCGTGGGTAAAGCTGAACTCTATTTTAATATTTTAAAATCTTATAAATTAGGAGAAATTTGGAGAATTTGGATTAGATCTTTCTACTGGAGGAGATTTCATTCCGGAGGTAGAGAAATTATAGAAGGAGATACCGAAACGTTGTCTCCAAATGACGCGCAATTTAATTCTGCAGCTATTTTTTATAGATTACCAATTAAAAGAAAAATATATCTAGAAACAAGATTAGGGTATTCTTCATTATCTTATTATATACATGCAGATGATAAAAGAAAAATAAGTGAATCAAATATTTCCTATGGTTTAGGTATTGGTATAACTCGTTTTGAAAATATCTCCCTTTCGTTTATATACCAACATTTTGGAAATACTTCAGCATGTGAGGGCACTAAAGACTCAAGAGTTATTATCTCTAATTCTAAACCCTTAAAATTGGTGCTCTTTAGGACAGCCTATCGATTTAGCTGGAATACCACAATACGAGACCGTTGGAACCAAATACGTAATGGAATACGAAAAAAATAAATATCAATTTAAATAGTGTAGCCATAATACAAAAAAACTGGTTTTATTTTTTGACAAAAGAGAAATAACACATTATAGAATTCTTTTAAGTTTAATTAGTTGACTGAATATAAAACCGAATCTAATACCTTGTAAAAAAATTCCTACATTAGTTAATAAAAAAGAATAATTGCTTTTTTTTAACTAGATTTCCTTCCTGAAAATCCTCGCACACAAAACCGCAACTTTTCTTAAACAATCACCTTAGTTGGTAATTATCAGAAAAAAATCATATCATTATTTATTTTTACACTAATATTCATTTCATCTTGTAAAAAAAAGAGAGAAAACGAGATTACTTCCAAAAAATCTAAAACTGATTATACTCAATTTGTGAATCCTATAATAGGAACCAATAAAATGGGTCACGTGTTTCCTGAAGCTACTGCTCCTTTAGGGATGGTACAAATAAGTCCGCAAACTAACTTTAAGGTTATGTTCAATAAAGATGGTAACTATGATAGGAGGTAAAGAAAGATTTACTCAACATTTAGATTCTCTTTTTACTATGGAAATAGATGAAAAATATATTGCAAAACATGAGGATATAACACGGGATGGTATCATAGTAAATAAGTGTATGGAAACGAACCTGGACATCATATCCCATATTTATATAATTGGACAGGTCACCCCTGAAAAAACAAGAACGTGTAAGAATGATCATGGATACAATGTATGCTCCAACAGTAGATGGCCTTTGTGGAAATGATGATGCTGGACAGATGAGCGCATGGTATATTTTTAGTAGTTTAGGATTCTACCCTGTAACTACTGGCTCCGCTGAGTATGCTTTGGGATGTCCTCTGGTTAAAGAAGCTATTATCCATTTAAATAATGGCAAAAAAGTATCTATTAAAGCAACTAATCAAAGTACAGAGAATATTTATGTGGAGAGTGTGTCGATAAATAGTAAAATTATCGAAGGAACTCAATTGTCGCATAATGATATCTCAAACGGAGGTGAAATTGTTTTTGAAATGACGGATAAAGAAAATTAACTAACTTAAAAATATTTATAAGTCATTTCCAAATCAAAAAAGCTTGTGTTTATTAAAAATATATGGAGTATTCCTATAAAAAAAATACCATTGAAGGCCTATAAAAATTGACCTACTAAACCAAACCTCAACCCCAGCGAACGAGTATATAAAAGCATTATAAAACTATGAAAAAAAATTCTAGTACAGATTTTACTCTTTGATTCTCAATAGGTTTTTTCTCAAAAAAATTGAGCTATATCCATACTTATGACAACGAAGGTAATTACGAGAAAATTAAATATGATGATGGCGGATTGCATGTAAAAAGAAATGATAGTAAATAAGTTAAGCAGAAAGATTTAAAATATTCAATTAATAAAATTATTGTTGAATATAATATGAATTGTTCAGATTAGAATCTTATGTCAAAGACAACTAAAGGTTAATAAAATTTTTATATTTATACAACTTTTATGTTTGTTCAGAGTGTATCTTACACTAATTTAAGTATTTTTGTAGCCAAAAGTTAAAAAAAGACATAAACCGTTTAAAAAAATTAAAAAAACTGTAACAAATGCTAGAAGCTCAACACTAATAATTACAAAAAATGAAAAAGATCTTTAAAATATTAATTGGAACGATGTTATTTAATTGAACAACTATCATCAACAGCGAAGAACCTTAAGTACTTCTTTTTCAATTACCTCAAAATCTACTTGCATTTTAAAGTAATAATAAATGAAGGAAGGAAAATTAATCATATTTACCACATATCTGTTCGTTATTTGAAAAATCGTTAGTAATTTTTAATAAAAAGATATTCCAAATTTAATATCCCCAAAATGAAACATTCTATTAAAATATTTTCTCTTACAATTGGATTGTTATTTCTATTACAGTCTTGTGTTTCGAAAAAAAATATATTGTATTTACAAGATATTGACAGCTATAATGACAGTGAGGTATTACAACCTGAAACTACATTGCAAACCAACGATATATTAAAAATAGACGTAGGAGCCTTCATCCCTGAAGCGGCTTTGCCATATAACAAAGCAGCTCAATCAGGAGCAGTAATGGCTAACAGTATCGATATAATGAAATTAGATGGTTATTTAGTTTCCAAAAATAAGACAATCAATTTCCCTGTCTTAGGGGAGGTTTCTGTGGCAGAGAAGACCATTCCTGCTTTAGAGGCAGATTTAAAAAGTCGCCTAATAACGGGAGGATACTTAATTAACCCAAGTGTAACAGTTCGCCTCTTAAATGCCAAAGTAACCATTTTAGGAGAAGTGAATAACCCAGGTACGTTTACCTTCACCGAAAATAACATCACCCTTTTGCAAGCCTTAGGCTTAGCTAGCGACCTAACAATCAACGGAAACCGTGAAGATGTAATTCTGATTCGAGAGACCAATGGAAAAAGGAGTACTACCCATCTCAATTTAACTGAAAGTAGCTGGTTAAACAGTCCTTATCAAAACATACAACCCAATGATGTTATTGTCGTAAACCAAAATGAGGCCAAAGTTAAATCTGCTGGCTTTGTTGGCAATCTTTCTTCCTTAATAAGTCTATTTTCTGTCATTTTAAGTTCCATAATCCTCATAACGAAATAACAATGGAAAACCCCAATTTCAACCTATCACATGAATTTGAAGAAGAGTCAATTGATATAAAAAAAGAAATTTTATATTATCTTTTTTTCTGGCCTTGGTTTGTAGCCGCAATCATCATAGCATTTAGTGCAACATTTGTCTACCTTCGCTTCACTGATAAAATTTATCAAACCAACGCACAGATTCAAATTAAAAAAACAAAATCTGACCCAGCTTCCTTTTTAGCTGGAGATTTAGGGCTTTTGGGCAGTAGCAGCAGAGTCTCTGTAGAAAATGACATCGCGGTAATTACTTCTCATTATATTTTAAGCCAAGTAGTAGAAAGACTAAATCTTCAAACAAGTATTTATTCGGAGGGAACGATTAATACTCGTTTGGAAAATAATAGAAAGCTGCCATTTAAAATTCAATTTAAAAAATTGAATCCATTCAGGGATTGGCAATTAAAAGTTTATAATAACGAAGTTTTCATCAGTGCAGATACCATAAGTTATACTATTAAACAAAACGAAATTTTAGACAACGATTTCTTCTATTTTCAACCTAAAAACTCGTTATTCTTAAAAAACAGTAGCTATCAAATTACATTTAGCTCCATAAATAAAGCAGTTATTTTGCTTAGTTATAATTTAAAAGTGTCCCCTGGCTCAGAATCAACTAGAGGAGAATTGGTTAATTTATCTATAACAGGAACCAATATAGGACGTAACGAAGATATTTTAAAAACCCTTATTGAGATTATTAAAGAAGATCAAGTCATTGATAAGCGTAAAGTATCTGAGGTGAGTATCAAATTTATAGACCAGCGTTTAAAAATCTTAAACAAAAGTATCGATACAATTTCTGACAATACCATTAATTACCAAATAGACAATAAGATTTTTGATCCTGTGACACAAACGAGTAATGCACTTAACAACATTATCATAGGTCAACAGGAAACTTTTGCTTTGGGTGTGCAACTAGAGATTGCCAATGCTTTACTTGAACAATTGGAGGTACAATCTAATTACAAAATTTTACCGGCCAATGTAGGTATCAACAATGAGAGTGTAAATAGTCTAATGGGGAATTATAATTTAGTGGTCACCCAACGCAATAATTTACTGGTAAGTGCTCCTGAACAAAGTCCAATTATTATGCAGATTAACCGGCAATTACAACAATCAAAGACGGCAATTATAAAAGGGGTGAAACAACATATAGAAAGTTTAAAAATTTCTGTAAAAAGCTACCAACAATTGGAAAACCAAACCCGTGGTTTGGTTGCTAGTTTGCCCAATAAAGAAAAGACCCTTAGAAGGTATGCCCGGAATTTTAAAATTGTTGAAGAACTCTATGTGTTTTTATTACAACGTAAAGAAGAAGCATTAATAAATTACGAGTCGGCCTTACCAAATTTAAAGGTCTTAAGTTCTGGAGTATCAAGCGGGATTCCGATTGCTCCAAAAGGAAAAACACTTTATCTCGGAGCTCTCTTCCTAGGTCTTTTAGCGCCATTTGGAATTTTATTCCTTATCAAAATAATGGATACAAAGATAAATACACGTGAAGACCTAGAAAACGGACTAAAAGACATTAATATTTTGGGAGAAATTCCCTTCGATGAAAACTTTAAAGTTGATACAGATGATAGCCGAGGAGTCACTGCAGAATCTATAAGAGTCTTACGTTCTAATTTGAGTTTTTTACTCAAAAAAGACAAAGTAAATATTATCACTGTAACTTCAACTATCAAAGGAGAGGGAAAGTCTTTTGTCTCTTATAACCTAGCAAAAAGTTACAAAGCCCTCGGAAAAAAAGTAGTCTTAATAGGTGGAGATTTGCGTAATCCTCAATTACACAAGCTTTTAGGAATTGAACGTAATTCACTAGGTCTTTCTACCTATTTAAGCGATCAGAACTTCAAGAATATCGATAACCTAATCATAAAGGGAACAGGTCCTCAAGAAATAGATTTCCTCTTGTCGGGAGCCATTCCACCTAATCCTTCAGAATTATTAATGAGTTCACAATTGAAAAATTTGTTAGAACTCTTAAAAGAACGTTACGATGTTATTTTAATTGATTCTGCTCCTTTACTTCTAGTTAGTGATACAACTGCTTTATTACCCATATCAGACCTAGTCGTTTATGTATCTAAGTCTCAATTTTCTGATAAAAACGTATTCCCTTTTATCAAAGAATTACTTAAGCACCCCAGCACGCCACCACTAGGAATGGTTCTAAACGGACTTATTTCTAATGCCAATTCTGCTTATAAGTATGGATATAGCTACCGTTACAACTACACATATAAATACAACTATGGTTATGGTTATGGTTATGGTAGTGATAAATAGTAATTTTTAATTAAATAAAGTAGCGTTATAGGTAGTGGAGTTACTTTACAAAATACAAAGATTCTGATAATTAGGATTTAAATCTAACCCTTCGCATAAACTCTATCCGAAATTGCTATTCTGTTTTGTATTTACTAATTTAGTAGTATATGGTAAACAACAAACAAATTAGTAGAAATGAATAGAAAACAGTTTTTAAAAAACAGTAGTTTTCTTTTAGGAGCATTATCGATATTCCCTTACAGAAATCTTGATACAAATACGTTTACAATTGACAACGATTTTGTGTCTAAAAGACCTTCTGAAAAAAATAGAACTTTTATAAGCGAAGAAGTAGAACAAATCATCCTTGAAGTAAAGTCTGTTGTAAAAGATAAGGAACTAGCTTGGATGTTTGAAAATTGCTATCCAAATACATTAGACACAACAGTTGATTATGAGGTTATAGACGGTAAACCAGACACGTTTATAATTACAGGAGATATTGATGCAATGTGGCTGAGAGACTCTACTGCACAAGTTTGGCCATATATACCACTTATAAAAAAGGATAAAAAACTTAAAAATCTAGTTTTGGGGCTCGTCAACAGGCAAGTCAAATGTGTCTTAACAGACCCCTATGCAAATTCGTTTTATAAAGACTTAACAAAAGAGTCAGACTGGATTATGGACAGTCCAAGTCCAATCCCCGGAGTCCATGAACGAAAATGGGAAATAGACTCTTTGTGTTACGTCATTAGACTTTCTCATAAATATTACGAACTAACAAATGACACATCTGTATTTGATGAGAAATGGGACGAAACCATGAGGCTAATTGTAAAGACATTTAAAACCGAACAAAGAAAGGACGGAACATCTCCCTACTACTTTGCTAGAAATACAACTAAAATGACAGATGCTCCTGTTTTTAATGGTACCGGAAGACCAATCAAGCCAACTGGAATGATTTGCTCAATGTTTCGGCCTTCAGATGATGCTACGATGTACCCTTATCTTATTCCGTCTAATATTTTTGCCATTATTTCTCTCCAACAACTTGCTGAGGTTTACGAAAATGTTTTAAAAGATTCAGAATTTGCCGAAGAATGCAAAAACTTTGCAATTGAAATAGAAAATGGAGTTAAAAAACACGCTATTGCTGAGCATCAGGGGTTTGGTGAGATATATGCCTATGAAGTAGATGGTTTTGGAAATAAGGTTTTCATGGATGATGCAAATGTTCCTTCTCTAATGTCATTGGCTTATTTAGGTGCACACAAACCAACAGACAAAATTTACAGAAACACTCGAGCATTCTTATTAAGTGATGCTAATCCATATTATTTAAAAGGAAAATATGGAGAAGGACAAGCTAGTCCGCATACAGGAAAAGAAAAAATATGGCCCATGGGAATAACTCTTAGAGCTATGACTTCAATTGATAAAAAAGAAATTTTAGCATGTCTAAAAATGCTCAAAGACACACATGCCGATACTGGTTTTATGCACGAAGCTTTTCATAAAGATAATCCTAAAGACTTTAATCGAACATGGTTTGCTTGGGCGAATACATTATTTGGTGAATTGATTTTAAAAATCAAACATGAAAATTTAGATATATTGTCTACTCGTTTTGACTAAAAATCTGATAATAACAATGTCTTTAAATAACAGCAAAACATAAATTTATGTTTAAGAAAAGGCCAATACTCAATTTAAAATTGGTTTATTAAAATTACTTCTTATTTTATAATTAAATGTTGGGAAGAAACAACAGCGAACTCTAAAAGTAAAATGAAGTTTTGCTTCATATAAATGATAATAACTCTGAATAAATTTTACAATACGCTATAGAAAGAAAATGGCTTCCTGAAAATGCTGCTGGAAGTGAATTTTCACCAAACAAAATGTGGGAATTCTAAAATGGATTAAGATATACGTATTACTGTGATTTATTTCCAAATAATTGTGATACTGGCTATTGTAATTCACTTAACATAAGGGATGACATACCAAATCCAACACCCGTCACTTTTGAAAATAATATGATCGTTGTTGATGGCGACCAAGCTTTTTATATTACTTTCGTCTGTAATGGATCCGTTATTGCTATTAATTTTACTAATAGTTCCTGGTAATGGTGGAAGATTGTTACTGAACCTAATAATAGTGATTAAAATCTGCATGTACTAAATCTCATTTTTTCTCATGATTGAAAAGCTACATCATAAAGAAACAACTATTTCTGACAAAATGCGCCAGGTTTTTCAGGCTTCCTATTCCGTAGAGGCTAAATTATTAAATGCCATTGATTTTCCACCTCTAAAAAGACCTCTAGAAAGCTATATAGAAAGTAAGACCACTTTTTTTGGATTCTTCAAAAACAAAAAACTAGCAGGAATTATTGAGATTAGTCATCACAATACAACAACCCATGTCAATAGTTTGGTTGTTCATCCTCTCTTTTTTAGACAAGGAATTGCTAGTCAATTAATGGAATTTATTCTCAAAACATTTGAATCGAATAGGTTTACCGTTGAAACAGGGTTAATGAACATGCCTGCGACTAAATTATATAAGAAATTTAATTTTAAAGAAGTTGCCCAATGGGATACCGATCATGGGGTCAGAAAAATTAAATTTGAACGCATTCAAGACTGATGGAAATAGTCATTCCCGCAAAAAACTTCCCCATTTATTCTAACAGTACTGTTTTTAACAAATCTTTTTTAAGGGTTGCATATAATTTTAGTATTTTAGTATGTACTGTAAAGTGTCCGTAAAACCTCGTTTTGTAATTCAGTAAGGAATACTAATAGCATAACTGATACTATACAAGAAAAATTTTATTTTAAATAAAAATTATGAAAAAAACAAAGTTTCTACTAATTCTACTCATAAGTTATCTAAATACATATGGACAAACTCAGGAAATTCGATCTATGGTTTTTGATGGTAACAATCGTGAATATATAATATATATTCCTTCAAATTATGATGGTTCTGAATCTGTTCCGCTGATGTTTAATTTTCATGGAGGAAACGGCTTAGCAAGTGATTTTATGAATTATACAAATGATATGCGTCCAATTGCCGATACCGCCGGCTTTATCGCTGTATATCCTCAAGCAGCAACTGATCCCACCGATGGTAGCTATTCTTGGTTGCATAAAGCACCTACTTCACACAACGATGTTTTTTTTATTGAGGCAATTATAGATGCTTTAAGCAGTGAATTTTCAATCGATAATGACAGGGTATATGCTTGTGGTTATTCTGAAGGTGGAATCTTTTCTTATGAACTTGCATGTAGATTAAACAATAAAATAGCAGCAATATCTTCAGTTTCTGGTAGTATGTTGGTTGATGCATTTCGGGATAGTTATTATAACTTAGGTTTTTGTTCCCCTGTTCATCCTACTGCTATTCTTTTAATTCCTGGTACTGCTGATTCAAGCCCTCATTCTACCTACAATGGATTTCAACCTTATTATATGTCGGTTGAGGAAATTACAACATATTGGTCAAATTATAATACTACAGATATCAATCCAACAATTACCCAATTACCTAATACTGATAGCTCAGATGGAAGTACTGTTGAACATAGGGTTTGGGAAAATGGAGGCAATTGTACTAGAGTAGAAGAGTTAAAAGTAATTGGAGGTGGTCATGATTGGCCGGGTACGTCTGGAAATATGGATATAGATGCGACAACAGAGATATGGAATTTTGTGTCACTATTTGATGTTAATGGACTAATTGAATGCGAAACTCTATCTGTAAATGAAATAATCAACAAAAAGTTTCAATATCTATCTTACCCTAACCCACTCAACAATCAACTTATTATTGAAACAGCTAGTTATGAAACTCTCCCTTTTACGATTTATACTCTTGAAGGAAAATTAGCTATGAAAGGGATTGTAGAGCCCGGTATTAACACCATTAATATAACTCCTTTAATTTCAGGAGTTTATTTGCTAAAAATAAAAAACAAAACAGTAAAACTGATTAAAAAGTAATAAAATATTCGTTTATTAAAAAAAACCTCTTGAAAATACTTTTAAGAACGTTAGCCCTCGGCATGTGTTTAATGACTATTGGCTCATATGCAGACCACACCGATTTAATGACATTAGAACTAACAAACTACATGACCCAACTTCAACAAGAAGTAATCACAATAGCAAACGAACAATCTACCTCTTCTTCTCAAATTATTCCAGTAGATATAAACACAGGTTTTACAGATAGTTTATTGGCAGATGATGTTCATTGCAATGAATCTGGAGCCAATTTTATTTGTACTAAGATATTATAATGTCCTTAAAGAAGTCTTGGTTAATTAAAAGTGAAGTCTTTTAAGTTAGGTGAAATTAATAGAAACTTCCTTGAGATATTTTAAATAAAAAATAAAGTGCATTTTCATGCACTTTATTTTTTATTGACTAAAACCTTACTGTTTTTACTAAGCTTTTAAATTACAAACTAGGCTTAACAGGAGTGGTAGTTGTGCTCATATCTCTCACACAAACATATTTCCCATCACGTTTCTGAAAATACGACATGAAGTTCCCATTATCTACTTCTTTCCCAGAAGGATCAAACTGTACCCAAGACCCAATCTCAATAGCTGTATCCCCTTCCGCAAAAACATCTACTACCTTATAAACATTGTAGTTCCCGGTAGTATCTTTTGCTATATTATTTGCTATGTTATCTCTAATAGCTTTCTTCCCTGAAAGAGGCTGGGTATTTCTACTATAACTCATGGCGTCATCGCTGTAATAAGCTACTACAGCATCAGCATCTTTTCCTTTTTCACCGGCAGCAAAAGCATCTTCCATTGCTTGTATTTCCATTTTAACTTGCTCCATATCAATAACTTCTTCTTTTTCAGTTGTTGCACAAGCTGAAAGAATTAAAATTGTAAAAGCTAAAATTCCTACTAATTTAATCTGTTTGATCATAATAATTGTTTTTAAATTAAGGCTTAAAGTTACAATATAAGTTTGAAAACAGTACTGTAAATTGTTTTAACCAGATAATTATTGTTGACTATGAGAAGCTTTATCATAAAAATTTATGGGTAAAAGTGCTTAAAAATTTAATCCCCTAAACTAAACCATTTTCTTTTGCTACTTTAGTTGTTTAAAATGATCCTAAAAGATTAACATAGAAGTTTCTTTAATAAAAAAAATCACATCGAAAACAAACCATACAATGAAAAAAACACAACTACTACTGGTATTTATAATGCTCTTAAGTTTTCCTAAACTAAAGGCCCAATCCAATAATCTTGAAAATCAATTAAAAGAAGTTGAACAAAAAGTTATTGATTGGAGAAGAGACATTCATCAAAATCCTGAATTAGGAAATCGTGAATTTAGAACTGCTGCATTGGTAGCAAAACATTTACAGTCTCTTGGTATAGAGGTACAAACAAAGGTTGGGATTACAGGTGTTGTTGGTGTTCTTAAAGGAGGGCAGCCGGGTCCAGTAGTAGCCCTGCGTGCAGATATGGATGCATTACCTGTTTTAGAGAGAACAGCTGTTCCTTTTGCTTCTAAAGCAACAACAGTATATGACGGAAAAGAAACAGCTGTTATGCATGCCTGTGGACATGATTCTCACGTGGCCATTCTTATGGGTGTTGCAGAAATTTTATCTGGGATGCAAAAGGAACTAAAAGGAACTGTTAAGTTTATTTTTCAACCTGCAGAGGAAGGTGCTCCTAAAGGGGAGGAAGGTGGTGCAGAATTAATGGTTAAAGAAGGTGCTTTAAACAACCCAAAAGTGGATGTAATTTTTGGACTTCACATTAACGCACAGCTAGAGGTAGGTAAAATCACCTACCGTCCTGGTGGAATGTTTGCGGGCGTTGGCGACATGAAAATTACTGTAAAAGGGAACTCTTCTCACGGAGCAGAACCTTGGTCCTCTATTGATCCTGTAGTCGTGTCAGCTCAAATTATTAATAATCTTCAAACCATTGTGAGTCGTAATGTAAATGTCACCAGAAATGCCGCTGTGGTAACAATTGGTGCTATACATGGAGGAAATAGATCTAATATTATTCCTGAGCAAGTAGAAATGTTAGGAACTGTTAGGACATTAAGTGAATCTGATGAGAAATTAGTCTTTGATCGGATTCGTCAAATAGTAACAAAAACAGCAGAAGCAAACGGAACTGAAGCCATTTTAGAACTTCCTTATTCTTCCCATTATCCAGTAACATTTAACAATATAGCACTGACAGCAAAAATATTACCCTCTTTACAGAAATCTACTGGAACTGAAAATGTGATCCTTGTTCCTGCTGAAACAGGAGCAGAAGATTTTTCATTTTTTGCGAATGAAGTCCCTGGCTTCTATTTTTATGTAGGTGCCTTGCCAAAAGGAAAAGACCCTGAGGCCTCTGCACCACATCATACTCCAGAATTTTATCTTGATGAAAGCGGATTTATAACAGGTGTGAACGCAATGGTTAACTTGGTGGTTGATTATATGGAAATGGGTAATTAATTCTTATAAAATTTATCCTGTAGCGTAATTTTCAGAATTCCAATAGTTCACTTTTTTACAATATGACATATGTACTTAAAAACAAAAAACTAGAGATATACGTTGATACACCCTCTGAAAATTACAACTGTACTCGCTTTGACTGGACGGGTAAAATTTCTAAGGTAAGGTTTCAAAATATTTCAGTAACTACTGTAGAAAATACTAATCTTATAAATACAGCATGTTTTGGCAGAGGCCTTTACAATGAATTTGGAATTGATACTCCTTTGGGCTTTAACGAAACCGCCATTGGCGGTTGGTTTCATAAAATTGGTATTGGCCTGTTAAAGAAAGAAGATGACCACTATATATTTCATAAAAAGTATGCTGTTAAACCTGCTAAATTTGATGTTTTTCCTGAGGCTAATAAAGTGATAATTACCTGTGTATCAGAATCTGTAAATGGATACTCGTATGAATTAACCAAAGAAATTGAATTGCATCATTCTAGTTTTACAGTTAAATACAACCTTCACAATACCGGCGAGAAAGAGATTGTTACCGATGAATATGTACATAATTTTATGGCAATAAACAACACTTCAATAGGTAAAGACTATGAGTTGTCATTCCAATTTAAACTACAACCCTTGTTTTTTGACGAAACTGTAAACACTGAACAAAAAGCTGCTATTGGTAGTAACCGTATAACATTTAAGGACACACCCAAAGAACAGTTCTTTTTTAGTAACCTTTCTGGAGGTAAGCATAAAAATGCTGCTTGGACCTTGCTAAATTCAAAAACTAATATAGGAATTCAAGAAATAGGGAACTTTAAAACAGACAAAATAAACTTGTGGGGCTGGGGGCATGTAATAAGTCCGGAATTATTTTTTAAAATCAATATTAAAGCGGGTGAATCATCAGAATGGTCAAGATCTTTCGAAGTATTTAAAATTAATTCCTAAATTTAGGAATTCAATGATATAAATTA
>OJHG01000238.1_pt1 | contig 34384 bp, 32 predicted proteins | sample 1594761 | NCBI WGS metagenome assembly OJHG01 (sample SAMN05416786, study PRJEB24817) | seawater metagenome | isolation source: Sea water | place: Canada:Atlantic | collected 2013-07 | reverse complement strand
TTTTGTTCATTTGCATCTGCCTATCCTTAACTCTGACTAGAGTATGTTGTGATAGGCAGTTACACAAAATTAATTATAGGCTCGGCGCACGGCCTATTGTTTAAATTCGTCTTGATATTCTTTATTCATAATACTTTTCCCTTACTCCGGTTGCTAAGTAAAAAGTGAGTAGAGGCGCCAGAACGGACCACATTAAACAATAAAAGTGAATATGATCTTATTGTCAGTACAAAGTGCTACTGAGATGTCCGCGTTAATTTTTTCGCAATATGATTTTACAATAGCTAAACCTAACCCATACCGTTGTGTTGAGGTTCGAGATGAGTCTTTTTGCCATAGAGGTTCAAAAATCTGATTTAAATCACTTTCTTCAAATGTTTGCCAATGGCTATTTGCAATTTCAATTTTTATTTTACTATCAGAAACACATTGTAGGTTAACGTTTATAGAAGAGCTTGTTGGGCTGTAAAATAAAGCATTGTTTATCAAATTTGACAATATAGTTTCTAGAGCTATCTCATTAGTAACTATGAGAGGGAGGAACTCTGGAGCTGACACGTGTATTCTTCTGTTGCTTTTGTTTTCACGTTTTATGATAGTTTCTAAGAGGGTAAGAACAGCAATATCACTTTTGTCCAATGCTGCGTTATTACTACTTTTTTGCAAAAGCAGGATTCCATTAACGATATTCTTCAAACGTGTTGAAATGTCTTTGACATCATTAGTAAAATTATTTGTAATTTGTTTCTCGTGAGGAAACTTCAATGCTACCTCACTTAAATTAAGAAGTTCTGAAATCGGAGTCTTAAGTTCATGAGCGATATCAGATGTCACTCGTTTTTCACGCATATATAGCGCCTTATTTTCTTCAATAAAATGGTTAACACCTTTCGCTATTGGCATCAGTTCTATAGGTAAACTTTCTATAGCTATTTGTTGTTTTTTAGAATTAAGGTTAACCTTGCTAAGCTCAGCACTAAAATTATCAATGGGTTTAAGAAGTCGCTCGACTACGTTAAAGACTATTTTCTTAACAGCGAACACTGCGGTAATTGAGATACAAATAAAAATAATATCAACAAACCAATGTACATGATTTAGTTCTTCTTTACTAAGTGCGTATGCAAGCTCTATCGGTTTTTGTCTTTTCGCAAACTCTTGTCTACTAATGCCAAGTTCGTCTCTCAATACAGAATCGACTTGCGGTAAAAACTTTGTAAACAACATTCTCCCAGCACGCCCATCGGGTAGTGAAATATCTTTAATAGCGAACTCGTTTAACTTTACTGAGTGTTTAGGCAGATCTTTGACTTCGAAAAACTCTAGTGTATCTGAGCGTTCAAACACTTTATTGTTATACCAAAGCTCAAAATACTCGGGGTTTTCTCTGCCTTCAAACTCAGGCATAAATTCACCAGCAAATTCAAAGTCAACTTCTGTTTCGTCTTCTATAACTAAAGTTTCAAGTAGTCCAACTTTACTCTTCATTGCACGATCAAACTCGGCGCTAACCCATCTGTCAACGCTGATATCGGTAGCAAGTAAGATAGCTACTAGAAGTACAGAGAGAGAGAGAGATAAATATAGACTTAGCTTTCGCTTAATTGAATTCACTAATTTTGCTCTACAAAATACCCAAAACCACGTTTAGTTTGAATTGGTAGTTCAAAGCCCAGAGACTTCACTTTTTTTCTAGCTGTAGAAAGATGTGCTTCAATTGAGTTTTTAGCAACAGCATCATATTGGCCTGCTAAGTATTCACTTAGCTTTTCAGAGGAAAGAACTTTGCCTTGGTTTGAAAATAAGCATTCAATTATCTTATATTCGTTTGGTGTGAGCTTCACGTCAAAGCCTCCACACTTCAGTTGTTTAAAATGAATATCTAATGAAAATGGACCATGTTCAATTTTGCTATTCTTGATATTTAAACTCCCCCTATTCATTAAGCATAACAAGCGAACATGCAATTCTTCAAATGAAAAAGGCTTCGTAAGGTAGTCATCCGCTCCGTTTAGCAGCCCTTCAACTTTATCTTCTGTTAAATCTCGGGCAGATAAAATGAGAACACGAATGTCTTTCTCAGTTCGTCTTATGGCTTTTAAAATAGAAATACCATCTACGGACGGTAACATTAAATCTAACACTAATAGTGAGTAGTCACCCGATAAAGCCATGGTTAAGCCTTCAGAGCCATCACCAGTATCATCTACGGTAAAGCCAAGATTTGATAAACCAACCCTTAAACTTCGTCTTAATGATTCGGAGTCTTCTATGATTAGAACTTTCAAAGTAGTGTATCCTCTTTGTTAAAAAAATATATTATTCTTTCAATCTTAAGGATAGATGAAATTACACTTAAGATAGATTGTGTTTGCTCCTACATTGTCATCGTACTTAATGAAAAGTCTTTTATCATACCGTGGTTTGGGGTTCAAAATATTCAGCACCTTCGCAGAATGGCATTAAGAGGGGGTTTATTACTTCAGGTTTTTCTATACATTTTAGTTTAATTGTCCTCAAGTAATCACCTTGTGTGTTCGAGGCGTCAGTGATTTAATGGTAATATAACTGTGAACGTGGTCGTCTGCTCGTTTGACTCTACTCGTATATGGCCTGCGTTCACTTCCATAACTGAGCGGGCAATGGTTAATCCTAGACCGGCGCCTTGTCCATCACGTTTACGAGACGGATCGGTGCGATAAAAACGATCGAAAATGCGGTGGAGTTGGTTCTTGGAAATTTTTTTTCCTGGATTTGAAATTGAAATATGTGCTTCGTCATCGCGTATTTGAGTAAACAAGATCACTTCTGCGTTACTTGGTGCGTAGCGAATAGCGTTGGATAACAAGTTACTAATAGCTTGTCGAAACATTGATTTGTCGCAGCGTAATTCAATGTTGTGGCCATGAAGTTGAATGTGGATGTGCTTTTCTTCAGCTATCAGCTCAAAGTACTCTATTAAAGCTGAGATTTCTTTTTGGCAGTTAATCACTTCAGTGTTGGGTTTAATCAAACCATGCTCTGTTTGCGCAAGTAACAACATATCGCTAACCATTTTTGACATGCGTTCGTACTCTTCTAAGTTGGAATACAAAATCTCTGAATATTCATCAATTGAGCGCGGTTGATTGAGTATGACTTGAGTCTGCGTTGTAAGATTTGTTATTGGTGTTCTTAATTCGTGAGCTATGTCATCTGAAAAATGGGACAGTTGCTCATACCCATTTTCAACTCTCTCAATCATATCATTAAAAGACTCTACAAGACGGGTTAGTTCCACTGGAACTTCTATAGGATCCAATCTTATATCTAGCTGAGTAGTAGAGATGGAGCCTATTTTACGACTTAGGCGCCGTATTGGCGAGTGACCACGATAAACAGCAAATCGCGCAACTAAGATCGTTATCGTTCCAGACAGTGCGATGATCGCCCACAGGTTTGTCTCGAAGTCTTCCATATAGTTCATATGAAACTCCATGTTAGAAGCAACAATGACTTTATACTGAGTTTGCGTCTGGGAGGTCTGAACGGGCACTATTACTTTTGTGGATCTTAACTTATGTTCACCATCGTAAAAAATGCTTAATGACGAAGGAGTGATATGCTCAATATCAAAAGTCCTTCCTGGATACCGTTCTAGTGCAGCGTTTTCACTACTAAATACAATATCCCCAACTTCATTTTGTACCAAATAATAAACACCATGATGCCCTGAAACGGCATGAAACAATGTTTTAGTCGGTGAGATACCTCTATTATTCGCTTCGTAAAGTTTTCTCTTCACAGCAATAAATACTTCATTCAACTCATTTGCATCCTGCTCGGCAAAGTGCTGTGCGATAGATTCCTGTACCATGAGACTAATAAATGTTAGGCACACAAAGATAGTGAGCCCAACCAGTATAGTGACCCGAAAGGCGAGAGAGGTAGGCCGCTTCGATAGATCCTTAAGATTCATTAATACACATTTTATATCCCATTCCGCGCACAGTCTGAATGAGCTTTGGCGAAAAATCATCATCAATTTTTGCTCGAAGACGCCGAATGGCGACATCGATCACATTGGTATCACTATCAAAATTCATATCCCATACTTGAGAAGCAATAAGAGAACGCGGCAACACCTCGCCTTGGCGTCTCACCATTAATTCTAATAACGTAAACTCTTTAGTTGTCAGGTTTATTGTGCGGCCACTCCGCTTGGCAATACGCGAAGGAATGTCGAGCTCCAAATCAGCTATGTGTAAAATATTATTGGGAACGGTAGTGCCACGACGGATCAACGTCCGCACACGCGCCAGCAGCTCAGCAAATGCAAATGGCTTCACTAAATAATCATCTGCGCCGAGCTCTAGGCCTTTCACCCGGTCATTCACATGATCACGAGCAGTAAGAAAAAGAACTGGTGTATGACTGTTATACTCTCGTAACGATGACAATATCTTCCAACCATCGATATCAGGCAACATGACGTCTAAGATTATTAACTCATATTCACCGATCATCGCTCTGTGATGGCCATCAAGGCCGGTACGAACTAACTCAACGACAAAGCCCGATTCGGCAAGGCCTTGCTTGATGTAGTCCCCAGTTTTTTTTTCGTCTTCAACGACCAATATTTTCATGTGAAGTCCTACCTGCATTACTTATGTTAAACTTGCTTGTTCTATTTAGCCTGTAACGAAACCGAGGAACGAAACACATAATAGCTAGGTCGTGTTCTACTTTCGCTGACGTCCAGTAATCTCAATTCGGAGCGCTATCAAGATGTTAGCCCTTAGGTCGCTGATTATGCAACGAAATCCTTGCCTTTAATCCATGATAATCCGTGTAATTGCATTTATTACCGAATTGTAATGTAGGGGTAATCTGGTCGTCAGGCGAGGGTGCTAACATCAGCAGCAATTAATAAAAAGTCATTGACTGCTGTCTGTCAAACACCAAGGAACGACGAGACCGTGAAAAGCGCCTTCATTCACCTAATTATTGTTATTGCATTGCTCAGTGTGCAAATGAGTGAGTCATTTGCATTCACGCAAATTTCATGCAGTGACGAAATGGCTGGGGAGATGGATCTTGGATCTCACGAAATGCATAGCGTTCATGACATGATGAAACACTCGCAAAGCGATGATATGAATGATTGTTGTCAGCAACAATGCTGTTGTCCAATGGCGATGTTTCATATTGGCCTTCTCTCTAGTCAAGCTGATTCGTCACCCGAAGGCGTGTCGCTGAGTATTCAGTCTCTTAACCCAAATCCAAACCAAATCTTTTTAGGTGGATTGCAGCGCCCTCCGAAACACTCTCTCATTTAAGCAGGATAAGTCCGTCTAGAATCCGGGCAATGATATCGCTTGTTAGTCGAATGTTCGTAGCAAGCCATTTATTTAAACAATAGAAATGAGAAAGTAATTATGTCAATTATTACGCATCGCTCGATGTGGATAGCCTTGGTGTTTGCACTGTTTTTATCAGCATGTACCGACGCAACACAGATTAATAACGATTCAGAGGCAGTGACTGAATCCCCGATAACATCCTTAACAGTCTACAAAAGCCGTTCTTGTAAGTGTTGCCAAAAGTGGGTGAACCATATTGAAGAGCACGGGTTCGCCGCAGACGTATCCAATGTTACGTTAATGTCTCGAATTAAAGACAAATATGGTGTTGCGCCTAATTACCGTTCGTGCCATACGGCATTGTCCCCAGACGGTTTTGTTTTTGAAGGTCACATTCCAGCAAAATTCATTCAGCAATTTTTAGACAATATACCTGAAGGCGCCATCGGACTCAGTGTGCCGGCTATGCCAATTGGCTCACCTGGTATGGAAGTCGGTGATCAATTTCGTCCTTATCTTATTCTGCAACTCAATGACGATGGCAGCGCAACCACTTATGCCGAAGTTAATACCTATGAGGAGCAATTCTAATGAGACGCTTTTCATTTCATGTCATTGTACTAATGACGCTTTTGAATACTGGGCTCGCCCAAAGTCAAACCAAGTCGGTATTGACATTGGAGCAGGCTGTTGAAATCGCGATTAACAACGACCCTTGGCTTGTAGGCAGTGAGTATCGCGAGCAAGCCATTGTTTCAAGTAGCGTGGCAGCCGCTAGTTTGCCGGACCCGGTAGTTAATATTGGTTTGGCGAACTTGCCAACAGATGGATTCGCATTCGATCAAGAACCCATGACGCAACTTAAGGCAGGGGTTTCGCAGATGTTTCCCAGAGGGGATTCGTTAGATATTCGTTCTCGTCAATTAAGAGAGCAAGCCGCCGAGCACCCATTAATGCGTGCTGATCGCATCGCCCGCATACGTGTGCAGGTCTCTGATATTTGGCTTGAAATTTATCGCGCGCAGCAGAGTATTAAGCTAATCCAACAAGATAGGGCATTGTTTGAGCAACTCAGTGACATTGTCAAAGCGAATTATGCGACCGCCCTTGGACGTGTGCGACAGCAAGACATCATTAGGGCAAAGTTAGAATTGACGAGGTTAGAAGACAGATTAACAAAACTACAAGCACTGGAAGAACGCGCAATAGGTAAGTTATTGGAATGGATCCTAAAAAACCAGCAGTCTGCACGCCAACTTGGTTTTGATGCGTTTAGCGCGTTGCAGTTACCTAATACATTACCTGTCATTGCAAAAATCACTGACAACACGTTGTTGATGGTAGAAACAAAAAATCAAAAACAGCTCGCGGAACAACTTGCAGATCACCCTTATATTTTATCCATTAATAAACGTATCAGAGCGAGTCAAACCGGGGTTGAGTTAGCTAAAGAAAAATACAAACCTCAATGGGGCGTAAATGCCAGTTACGCTTTTCGCGACGATACCCCGGCAGGTGTAAGTCGAGCTGATTTCTTGTCAGTCGGTGTTAGTTTTGATTTACCTATTTTTACTGAAAACCGTCAAGACAAAGAAGTCTCTGCAGCCGTAAATCAATCAGAAGCCATAAAGACTGACAAGTTACTCGCACTGCGCGAAATGATGTCTGCCATCCAGTCGTTATACGCTGAGCGAGAACGTTTAACTGACAGGCAATCGTTATACAACGACGAGTTATTAGCGCAAATGCAAGAACAAGCTGATGCATCCTTGAATGCCTACACCAATGATGACGGCGATTTCGCCGAAGTTGCTCGCGCGCGTATCGCGGATTTGAATGCGCGTATTGATGCATTGGATATCGATGTGGATCTCGTCAGAACAAACATTCGACTTAATTATTATTTCAATACCACCGCAGGTATTTCCAAGACTCAATTCGGAGAACAATAATGAATAACACGAAAGCCATTATTTTAGGATGTGTTATCGGCGGTGCAATGACTGCGTTAACATATACATTCCTACTTCCTTCTGATGCACCATCTGCCGCAGCAGGGCAAAGCGCAGAACCCCAGCCACTCTATTGGGTAGCACCGATGGATCCCAATTACCGCCGTGATGAACCGGGTAAATCTCCGATGGGAATGGATCTCGTCCCCGTTTATGAGGAGAGCACAATAGGTAGTGAAGGTCCGGGAACCATCAGCATATCACCCAATGTAGTTAATAATTTAGGGGTAAGAACAGCATCGGTTCAACGCCGCTCGCTGCATGTCCCTATTCGTACGGTTGGCTATGTGCAATACAATGAAGATACTTTGATACACATACACCCTCGCGTTGAAGGTTGGGTCGATAAACTGCATGTGAAAGCGTCTGGTGAATATGTGAAAAAAGGTGAACCACTGTATTCACTCTATTCTCCAGAATTAGTTAATGCTCAGGAGGAGCTTCTGATCGCAATGCGCCGCGGGAATGAAGATTTGATCAATGCGGCACGTTCGCGATTAGATGCGTTGCAAATGCCAAATGAAGCGATTCAGTCCTTAATGTCGAGCAAAAAAGTTCGTCAAACGATCACTTTTTCGGCACCGCAAACCGGGTTTGTTGACAATTTAAATATCCGCGAAGGATTCTTTATCAAGCCAGGCAATACCCTCCTATCCATTGGTGCGTTGGATGAGGTGTGGGTTGATGCTGAAATCTTTGAACGGCAATCCGCGCAAGTCACTGTTGGACTTCCCGTCACAATGACGTTGGATTTTTTACCCGGCAAAACATGGGAGGGTGAGGTTGATTACGTCTACCCCACACTTGAACAGAGCACTCGAACGCTGCGGGTTCGGTTACGCTTTAAAAATGCCGATTACGCGCTTAAGCCGAACATGTTTGCCCAGATCACGATACATTCAGACTTTGACTCTGACAACGTTCTTGTACCCTCAGAAGCGGTTATCAGAACCGGCACGCAAGACCGTGTTGTCTTGGCGTTCGGTGACGGGCAATTCAAGTCTATCGCCGTAGATGTAGGTCGAGTGGTAGAGGACTACACTGAGATTACAACAGGTCTCATCGACGGGGATCAGATTGTCACCTCTGCACACTTTTTACTCGATTCAGAAAGCAGTATCAGTTCAGATTTTAAACGGATGGAAGCACCTGATGCACTCCCGTCGTCGGTTTTTACCGAAGCCACCATCACCGATGTTATGCCCTCACATAACATGATAACAGTGAACCATGGCGCCATCAGTGAATGGGATTGGCCAGAAATGACAATGGATTTTACTGTCGCCAACCACGTAGACCTAACGAGTTTGCGGCAAGGTATGGGGGCGCATATTGAAATTAGTAAAGAAAACGATGGTCAGTATGTGGTAACGACGGTGCATATCATTGACGACAATGCTGATACACAGACGATAAATGGACGCACTATATGGACTGAAGCAACGATTAATTCGGTTATGCCCTCACACAAAATGCTAAATCTTGATCACGGAGCAATTGAAGCGTGGGATTGGCCCGCGATGACAATGGATTTCTTTGTTGCTGACACTATCGATTTATCACAGTTGGAAGCTGGTATGGATTTGCATATTGAAATCACCAAAACCGGTGATGGCGACTATCTGGTAACAACCATTCATGTAAAATCAGCAGAGCTAAGTTCAGCCCAAAGTGCAATGGTGGTAGGCACCATTAATGCCATCAATACGCAGTCTCGTGTAGTCAATATTTCACGTGAAGCGATCCCAAAGTGGGATAGGCCTGCGGCAACTCTTGACTTTACCTTGAGCGACGCTATCGATATCAGCCAATTTACGGTCGGTGCTGACATTACATTTACGTTTGAGATCACTGACGGCAACTTTAGGATCCTGAGCATTCAGTCTGAAAGCCAAGATGCTTCGATGGATCATAGCAACCATGGAGGAGCACACGAATGATCGCTGCTATTATTCGATGGTCAGTTTCCAACCGGTTCTTCGTATTACTGATGACCTTAATTATTATCGGCGGTGGTTTATTTACGCTAAAGAATACACCAATTGATGCATTGCCCGACCTATCTGATGTCCAGGTCATCATTAAGACGAGTTACCCTGGACAAGCACCTCAGGTGGTTGAAGATCAGGTGACTTATCCGCTTACCACAGCGATGTTGTCGGTACCAGGCGCTAAAACAGTCAGGGGTTATTCTTTCTTTGGCGACTCATATGTCTACATCATTTTTGATGACAGCACGGATCTCTATTGGGCCCGAAGCCGCGTACTGGAATACCTGTCTCAAGTTGCTCCCAATTTGCCTGAAAATGCTCGGCCACAATTAGGCCCAGATGCAACGGGTGTGGGTTGGGTTTACTTGTATGCATTGGTTGACCGCACAGGCAAAAACGACATATCACAACTACGTAGTCTGCAGGATTGGTTCCTCAAGTACGAACTGCAAACCGTTCCCGGTGTCTCTGAGGTTTCTGCGTTAGGCGGTATGGTAAAGCAATATCAAGTTAAAGTTGATCCTGAAAAACTGCGGGCTTATGGGATCCCGCTATCGCATATTCAAATGGCCATCAAAAGAGGCAACCAAGAAGTTGGCGCATCTGTTATTGAAATGGCTGAGGCTGAATATATGGTCAGGGCGACAGGGTATATTTCAAGCAAACAAGATATCGAAACGATCCCTCTCGGCGTGAATGAAAATGGTACGCCGCTGTTGGTTAGGGATATCGCGGATGTGCAATTAGGTCCTCAAATGCGCAGGGGTATCGCTGAGCTGAATGGCGAAGGAGAAACCGTAGGCGGCATCGTTGTTATGCGATTTGGAGAAAATGCTCAAACAACCATTAACGGAGTCAAAGCTAAACTCGACGATCTTAAAAAAGGATTGCCGGATGGCGTCGAAATCGTCACGGTTTACGATCGCTCAGCTTTGATTGAACGGGCGGTAGATAACTTGGCCTCTAAACTGGTAGAAGAGTTTATCGTCGTTGCCCTAGTGTGTATCGCGTTCTTATTTCATGTACGTTCATCGCTGGTCGCAATTATAAGTATTCCTGTCGGGATCATCACGGCAATCATCGTGATGTATATGCAAGGTATCAATGCGAACATCATGTCCTTGGGGGGGATCGCTATTGCTATTGGTGCAATGAGCGATGGGGCCATTGTCATGATCGAAAACATGCATAAGCATATGGAGCGAACCCCCCTGACGAAAGAAAATCGATGGCAGGTCGTCATAGATTCAGCGTCTGAAGTCGGACCTGCGCTGTTTTTCAGTTTGTTGATCATCACCGTTAGTTTTGTACCAGTGTTTACGCTAGAAGCGCAAGAGGGCAGGATGTTCTCGCCGCTTGCATTCACCAAAACATATGCGATGGCCGCTTCTGCAGCGCTTGCGATCACCTTGGTGCCAGTTTTGATGGGGTACTTTGTGCGCGGTAAAGTACTTGCGGAGCATAAGAATCCTGTAAATCGGTTCTTGACGTTTTTATACATGCCAACACTGAAAACGGTATTACGTTTTCCCAAGTTGACCATGCTGGTCGCCGTTATAGTACTGGGAATTGGGCTTTGGCCAATTGATAAGATCGGTAGCGAATTTATCCCGCCGCTTGATGAAGGTGACTTAATGTATATGCCGACGACTTATGCCGGTATTTCGATAGGTAAAGCACGCGAGTTATTGCAACAAACCAATAAACTGATCAAGACCGTTCCTGAGGTCGAAACGGTGTTTGGCAAGGTCGGCCGAGCCGAAACGGCAACCGATCCTGCGCCATTAACAATGATAGAAACGTTTATACAATTAAAACCTCAAGATCAATGGCGTGAAGGCATGACGACCCAGGATCTGATCAAAGAATTTGATGCTGTGGTTAATTTGCCGGGGTTAACGAACGCATGGGTTATGCCAATTAAAACGCGGATTGATATGTTGGCTACCGGTATTAAGACACCCGTGGGCATCAAGATTGGAGGTCCAGATCTCATGGAAATTCAAAAGATTGGTCAACAAATTGAAACGATACTTTCAGATGTTGAGGGCACTGCATCCGTTTATTCAGAGCGCGTTGCCGGCGGGCGTTATGTCAAAGTCGATATCCAACGTGAACGGGCCGCTCGCTATGGTCTTAACATAGCAGACGTTCAACAAGTTGTTTCTAGTGCAATTGGAGGAATGAATGTTACACAGAGCGTCGAAGGATTAGAGCGCTACCCAGTGAATATTCGATATCCACAATCATATCGCTCATCACCTGAATTATTGTCATTGTTGCCTATTGTCACACCACAAGGCAAACGCATTGCGTTGGCTGATGTCGCGGATGTGTATATTGAAGATGGTCCCCCAGGCATTAAAAGTGAAAATGCACGCCTTAATGGCTGGGTGTATGTGGATATTGATGGCGTAGACATTGGCTCTTATGTCGTCGCGGCGCAGCAGGTCGTCAGTGAGGAGCTGGTATTGCCTGCAGGATACTCCATAACGTGGTCGGGACAATATGAATATATGTTGCGGGCAAAAGAAAAATTAACCTATGTGGTGCCATTGACCTTAGCCATTATCGTGATCTTGTTATACCTCAACTTCCGCAATTTTATTGAAGTAGCGATCATCATGGGAACGTTGCCTTTATCGATGGTCGGTAGTATTTGGCTTATGTACTTAGAGGGGTTTAACTTTTCAGTGGCAGTGGGCGTTGGCTTCATTGCATTGGCCGGAGTCGCTGTCGAGATTGGCGTCATTATGCTGGTGTACTTGAATCATGAGTACCAGGCGTTAATCGACAAATGCAAAATGGACGGTATCAAACCCACCGTAGGAATGCTAACCGAAGCCGTATTGCATGGCGCGGGTTTGCGTGTCCGGCCAGTCATGATGACGACCGCAACCATTATATTCGGACTATTACCGGTACTTTATGGCTCAGGTACGGGGTCTGAAGTGATGAGTCGTATCGCTGCGCCCATGGTGGGCGGGATGGTCAGTGCGATTTTATTGACGCTACTTATTTTACCAGCCATTTATTTAATATGGCGAAAACAGCAGCTCAAAACGATGAGTAATTGGTAGTAATGCGTCGCCTTGCTCGTCGGTTACACCGATACCTACTGTTGATTGTCGGTGTGCAGATGCTCCTCTGGTCAGTGAGTGGACTCTACATGGTCTGGTTTGATATCCACTATATTCATGGCGATCATTTCATCAAAAGCTCGCCCGCGCTTTTATCATTGTCAACGGTAAACGTTGGCTTTGATGAGGTAGTTGCTCGCTACCCTGATGCTAAGTCAATCGTTTTGGGCAGTGTGGGGGAGATGCCGGTTTACCGATTAACCCTCACCGGTAAGACGCACCTGATCAGCGGCTTATCAGGAGACGTGATCCAACCGTTGTCAGACAAACAAGCCACCGCCATCGCAATGTCCAGGTCAAGTCGGTCGTATGAGGTCGACAGTGTCACCTTGCTGGGTGAAAACGAAGAGGATTGTGCGGTTGGGCAACGAGGACGTCCATTATGGCGAGTTGATTTTAAAGGCGCACTTGCGCCAACATTTTACGTCAGTCAAGACACAGGTACGGTTGAATATATTCGACATGCCCCTTGGCAAGTATTTGATTGGTTATGGCGCCTCCATATTATGGATTACCAAGACGGTGAAGACGTTAGTAATACACTATTAGTGAGCATGACTATCACAGGGCTGTTGGCCGCATTAGCAGGCTTGCTATTGCTGCCTTATTCCTTTACGTCATCGCGAAAGGCAGCTTACTGAAATGTTCTGGCGGATCATTCACAAATACCTTGCGTTAATTGTGTTTTCACAATTTATGGTTTGGCTCGCTACGGGTTTTTTACTTGGACAGGCTGAGCATAGTAAACCGCTCTCCAGAGCCTCAAGTGACGCTATTGCAGGAAATGTTTCTACGCAGAACCTATTATCCGTCGAGAACGTCCTTATACGCTCACCCAATGCGCTCTCTATTGAGCTGCTAAGCTTGTTGGGAAACCCGACCTATAAGGTTTTGACGCACTATGCTAGACATGCCCATGAAAGAGAATATGAGTTAATAGACGCGGTAAAGGGAAACAAAATAGAACTAACAGCGAACGATATCCGTGATCTGGTCAACAATCAGTTCCGGTTAACTTCGCCTATTCAAGATTTGCGCCGTGTTGATCCACCGATAAAGCATCTACCCAAAGAGCAACAATCGATTTGGCATGTACGTTTATCAGACAGAGAAACGACACACATTTATGTCCGAGCATCGACAGGGGAAATAGCCGGCGTCGTCGATAGCAAAAGGGAATGGACAAACTTGTTGATGCTATTGCACTTTATGGATTATCAGAACACCGGCTCATTTAATCACTGGTGGATCAAGGCTCTCGCGTTACTGACTGTGCTGTTGTGTATTTCAGGAATTATGTGGCTGGTTAGCCTCGTTAAAAATAAGCAAGTATTCATTGGGTGGTGGTATAGAAAGCAAGACTTAGTGGTGCGAGATCAGCAAGGTTACCTCCAAAACGTCGTTGCTAAGGACAATGAATCACTTCTGGATTGTTTACAGCACAATGCCCTTTCTATTGAGTCAGTATGTGGGGGAGGGGGAACATGCGGCCAATGTATCGTGCGTCTTGATCCATCGGTTGCCATTTCAGTTGCAGAACGATACCGATTATCTCAAGACAGGTTGTTGTCTGGATATCGTTTAGCTTGTCAGCAAAACACTGATTTGAAAGGCAACGTTCAGCTTGTAGAGTCTCCAAACGCCAAAACAGTATCATGCGAGTTGCTCTCAAACACATTCATCACACCCTTTATCAAAGAATTAAGGTTTAAACATCAAGGCAGTGTTCCACTGGATTTTAAGCCTGGCAGTTTTGTTCAATTCACGATTAAAGAAGGTCAATCTTTAGCGTTTCCGAAAGACTTACCGAGACGCTATCAGCCTTATTGGCAGCGTTTTGAGTCAGCTACATTTTCCCATCCAAACACTGTCAGGCATTATTCAGTTGCAAACCGAAATGATGATAGTGGCGTGCTTACATTCAATATAAAAATGCAACCGGCACAATCAAACAACCAAAGACCTGGCATCGGCTCTTTCCATCTTGGTAATTTAAATGTGGGTACGGTGATTGATATAGCTACGCCTCAAGGAGGATTTAACATACCGGAGGACCTTGGAGCACGAGAAATTGTGTTGATCGGTGGGGGCTCGGGTATAGCACCTCTAAAAGCTCTAATCGATGAACTAATATTTGGCTTGAATTCGACACTGCCTATAACCCTCTTTTATGGCGCCAAACACCCTGCTGAACTGGCAAATCATTGTTGGTTGAAAGCGGTTGAAACACAGCATTCTAATTTTACCTATCAACCGATTGTTTCAAACGCCTCTTCAATTTGGTGTGGACCGGTGGGGCGCGTGCAAATACCTTTGACCGCATTTTTGTCTACACACCGTGGCCTCCATCGGTGTTTGTTTTTCCTCTGCGGTCCTCCGGCAATGATGAACGATGTAACCCAATTACTATTACGATACTCCGTCAATGAAAATGCTATACAAATCGATTCATTTTCACCATTTACTACTACTTAAAACTATCGAGGTTTATTTATGAAAACACTATTGTCAACGTTCTTATTGAGCGCTCTTTTCTTGAGCACAAGCAGTTATGCTCACACATCATTGAAAACGTCCATGCCAAAAAACAATGCGATGTTAATGTCATCGCCTCCACAATTGTCCGTTGTCTTTACTGAGCCAGTTCGTTTGGCCAAATTGACGTTAAATTCTCAAAACGGCGAGCCTGTCGACTTTAATTTTTCACCATCGATGGAGTCTAGCACTTTCTTTAATTACGACTTACCGACGTTATCGCCTGGTAATTATAGCGCACAGTGGATGTTATTGGGCGAGGATGGGCACAAAATGGACGGTTCATTTGACTTCATGGTTCACGGAAGCAAGTCCATGCAAGATGACAAAAAAGCCCATAGTCAACACAAAGACCATTAAAGAGGAAGATTAAAATGGTAATTTGGGAAGTATTGATCCTATCCACAAAGCTTACTGTCTATCTCGGACTGTCGGCGCTTTTGGGCGGATTTCTTATCCTTCTTTTAGTGCCATTTAGTCTGGATAAACAATCTCAAGCTCGTCTGCTTCTGCAAGCTCATATTATTAAGTATATGGCTATGTTTGCTTTAGTTGGTGTTTTCGCGACTACATTGGATTTCTTTTTCCAAGTGGGGTCACTATCTCAAACGGGTTTCACAGGCATGTTTGATGCGGTCATGCAACGTATGGTTGCACAATCTGCTTTAGGGACTATTGCAATAAATCGGCTGTGCATATTCATCGTCGGCATTGGTCTTTGTGGATCGTTTTATTGGCAACTCTCTCGCAAAAAAACGCCTCAATTTATCGTGACTCTTCTTGGTGCAATAATTCTGTGGGGGAGCGTTGGATATGTATTCATGCTTTCCGGGCATACCGTGCAACTGGAACGTTCATATGGTTATGCACTAGCTGTGCATGTGATCATCGCGCTAAGCTGGATGGGCGCTCTTTGGCCCTTGTCAGCAGCATGCCTGCACCTATCGCCTACACCGCTTTACACTCTGATGCGGCAATTTGGTCATCTTGCTATGGGATTGGTGAGCCTGCTGATCCTAGCCGGCACTCTGCTAGCATGGGAGCTAGTTGGTTCTGTAAGTAATTTATTCAATCAAATCTATGGACAAAGCCTGCTGTTAAAGCTGGGCTTTGTCAATGCGATCCTGCTGCTTGCCGCATGGCATAAATTAAAATTAACGCCCAAGCTTTTAACGCACAGTAATGCAGCGATAGACATGCGCCGTTCGATCCAAATTGAAATGCTCATTGGACTATGCATTTTTCTGCTCACCGCTGTTTTGACTACTGTTCTTGGTCCTCAATCTTAACTTTGGATTTATATGAAAATTAATTACGTTTTAACGACTGTTTTATCTATTGCGCTGCTTTCATTTAGTACGTTTGCCCATGAGACACCCCAATCAATAGAGCGCTCTGCAACTCAATTCAGTGGTTTGGATACTCCAGCAGGTCGCAGTGTGCTCGCTTATCACGAAGCATTATCTAACGGCCAAGCGGATGACGTCATGAGTGCATTGACATCCGAAGTCATTATTTTAGAGGGATCGCGAATAGAACGCAGTGCCGAAGAATATCGGCAACATCATTTACACGCTGATATGCGATTTTCTGCGGCTGTCAAAACCACAATAATTGAACATCATGTTCGCGTTTATGGGGATACGGCGGTCTCAATTGCCCGAAGCCACACCCTTGGCACATACAAAGGTAAACAAATTGATAAGCAAGGAAATGAAACACTGGTACTTAACCTTATCAATGGTCATTGGAAAATAAGTCATATCCATTGGTCCCATTAACACTTAAATTTATAGGAAAACTTTAAATGACGTTACTTATGCGAATCTCACTCGTCCTGATGTTAAGCACAACTACGCTGGGCGTCTTTGCATCACAGGCAGATGAAGACAAAGCGACGATTGAAGAAATTATCATTGCTATTGAAAACGGTTGGGAGTCGGGCCAAGGACGGCCTTTTTATGAACATTATCTCGACCACAAAGGTGCTCGATATATTGAATCAGGCGGCCAAAACACAGGATTAAGTGATCTCGTCGAAAATCATGTGGAGCCAGAAAAAGAAGTACTCAAACGACTCACCATCGATATATTGGATATGGATATTACGATTGATGATGATATGGCATGGGCCATTACGACCGTAAATGTGTCTGGTGAAGTAAGAAAAACTGGCTCAACATTTGACAAGAAGGGCTACCAAACGTATTTGTTTAAACGAACGAGTAATGGATGGAAAGTCATACATTCTCATTCGTCTACCCGCGATAAAAAGCTCCACAAGCATCATTAAGCGACGTCATCATGCCCATCACTCGCAACGTTACCCTAGACATCATGCGCACGGTCGCCATTGTATTAATGGTAATTTTTCACTTCGCGTATGACTTGCGTTTCTTTGGCTGGGTAGACTGGAATGTGCCAAATGGTCACGGCTGGAAACAATTTCGGTATGTCATTTTAACTCTCTTTTTCTTAAGCGTGGGTGCATCATTGGTGTATGCACATCAGCAGCACGTTGATTTGAAATCCTTTGCCAAGCGAATAATGTGGATAGTGGTATGGGCATGCATTATATCACTTTTCACCTATCAGTTTTTTTATAGTAATTGGATATTTTTTGGTGTTTTACACTTTATCGCCGTGGCCAGTGTGCTATGTCTACCTTTCGCTCGTTATCCAGTCATGGCTTGTTTTATTGGAGTAGGGAATATTATACTGTATCTCACGAATGTGGTTACGAGTAAGTGGCCTTTTAACTTGTGGGAACTGGGGCTGCCGTCATCAACCAACGATTATGTTGCTCTTTTCCCTTGGGTTGGCGTTGTAATGCTGGGAATTGGAGTTGGCCATATATTTGTCAAAGACATAGATCCCTGTGCTTCATTTAAACTATCCCCCAAAGCTACGTTTTTAGGCCGGCACAGTCTAGCGGTGTACGTGTTACATCAACCCCTATTTTTTGCCTTATTAGGCAGTATATATTGGTTTACGCAATAATGTTATGTGAGTCTAAGTTGAATATACTGAAGATGGGGTATACGGGTCTAATAGCTTATGAGGCACCACTTCCTCCAACTTGATACTCCCTCAGATGGCTGATAAATCAATCCCCTAGTTGAGTTCCTCCGAGAAGACCGGAGCCGGTGCTTTCTTGTATAACGGATAGCTCTTCTCTGTCGGTCATTAGTCTTGTGCTTCGTGGTGTAGAGTATTCGTCCCTCATGACCTAGAAGGAGTAACTACGTCCTTAACGGTCCTTGTGTTCGTGTGCGGCCAGCAGTTGGGGAACGCATCTGTCCAGGCCTCCCTGATCTGCAGTCTCTGGTCTGGGACTTTATGGGCACGTTCTAGCAGGATTTTCCTGTCTTCCTTGAGAGCTTCAGCTTTTTTCTGAGGTCCTTGTGTGCTATCTCTAAGATATCGTCAGCCATACGCATAATGTGAAACTTATCGTCCATAAGACGGAACCATGGCAGCGCTGTCTTGATTTCTGTCTGATTAGGTTAAACAAGTCCACGGTGACGATTTCGTCCTGTCGCTGGGTTTTCATTGTCATCAGATATTTGGTTACCACGTCCTGACGGCGGGCTCTGGCAGTTCAAGTAGGGCTCGCTCCTCGATATTGGAGGCATGCGGCGCATGCTCTTGTTCTCGTACAACTCGTCGATGCCCAGAATGCTTGGCGTCTCTAAGCGATGCCAGCCCTCTGGGTACCCGCCGCGGGACTTGAAGATGTTGCGCACCGACATGCGGAATCAGTCCGCTATCTCTGGTAGCTGAAGGTGGTCGAGCTGGATCGGCGGCGGACCACCCAGAGGGAGAGCTGCTTGCAGAGGGTGGGCAGATCCTAATAAGGAACATCTCGTTTGCCGAACCGCACTCCCCCCCTGGACACCGCATTCCTCACAGGCTGATAAAATTAGGCCCGTCCACTTGAAAATGCATTTCATCATCAGTGATTTTGCAGTCAAGTACCAGGCTATCGCACAGGTGCAGGTGGTTGTCGGGCATTTTGGTCGTTCGACGCCCTCTTTATGACCGTCGAGTATCGCATTGGTGAGCGTCATCTACCGCTTCTCTCCTGCAAATAAAGATACTCCACCCTAGTATAGTTATAGCTACTTAAGAGACTAACGCATGCATACTACCAAAAACAAAGCAAAGCTATTAACCCGCGTTCGTCGCATTCAGGGGCAGGCGGCCGCACTGGAAACGCAGCTTGACAAGGATGACGATTGCACCGCTGTGCTGCAACAAATCACCGCGATTCGAGGGGCGGTGAATGGACTGATGGCAGCGATCATTGAGGATAACTTGACTGCACACATTGTCAAGGAACCCGAGTTGAAGCAGCGCGAAAAAGATTTGACGAAGGTGCTGCACGTGATCTAATCCTACCTCAAATAGTTCATAACGAAGCTTTTCACCCAGAAGTTGATAACAATGAAAGGAAATAAAGAATATACCGGCGCTTGGTTTTCGCTTGGCGGCTTTGCTGATGACAGCAGGGGCTTTGGCCATTTTCTGCGTTTGGTACAAGTAGAGTGAGGAAGTGAGTACTATGACATCAGAGACAATAAAGCTAATCTCGAATACCAAACAGTGGGCGAGGGCGATCAAGCGAGACGTAAAGGCTGTCTGGTTAGCCGCTCGGGACGCGCGCACCCCTCGGTTAGCGAAAGTGCTGGCGCTGGTTTTAGCAGGTTACACCGTGTCGCTCATCGAGATGTTCTCCGACTTCATTCCCGTTCTTGGCTACTTGGGTGACATCACTATTGTGCCGCTTGGAATTATGCTGGTCGTGAAGTTTATTCCGCCAGAGGTACTAAATGAGTAGCGAAAAACTGCTGCAGATGCCACCGAGAGTCCGGTAAGCCACATGGCTGCAGGTGTATTCATCCCTATTTGGATCGCTTAAGTGTATAACGGGCTATAGTTTAGAATTTACTTATCAAGGGCCTTTCGTTCTCGTTTGCTTTAAATGATGTTTACTCCCCGGCGTTGGCGCAACACGAATTAAAGCATGCGGAGCTTTTGGCAGGGCTTCGTCATAAATCGCTATCATTGGTCTTGCTGCCCATAATTTTCATTAACTCGGAGTATTTCAGAATGCATGGTCACAAACTCGAAGAATGGCAACACAATCATGTTTTTAATCAGGAGCGTAAAAAATCCGGTGAAATGCGCTCATTAATCGTTGTTGCCCTGACACTCATCATAATGGTTTGGGAAATCCTAGCCGGCGTTCTTTATGGCTCGATGGCCCTTCTTGCCGACGGCTTGCACATGGGCTCTCATGTGGTCGCTCTCGGTATAGCAGTCTTTGCCTATTCCTATGCTCGCCGAAACGCCGGAAATACTCAGTTTTCATTTGGCACAGGGAAGGTGAACGCACTAGGCGGGTTTACCGGCGCAGTGCTACTCGCAGGCTTCGTATTATACATAGTGATTGAAAGCATTGGGCGTTTTATTTACCCGGTCGAAAATTCGTTCAATGGAGCCATTTATGTCGCCTTCATAGGCCTAATCGTCAATGGTGTATCGGCCTGGATACTTGGCGAGGAAAACCATGATCACGGTCATAGTCATGGGCATCATGATCATAACCGCCGAGCAGCCTACTTCCATGTGCTTGCCGACGCCTTGACCTCATTGCTGGCGATTGCTGCGCTGTCGGCTGGTAAATATGTGGGTTGGAACTGGATGGATCCGGTTATGGGTATCGTTGGCGCGGTACTTATTACACGCTGGTCCTGGGATCTGCTGAAGGACACCTCTTGTGTGTTACTCGACCAACAGCGCAGCGATTTGGAACATGACGCTAGACAAGTTATTGAGAATGACGATGATCGTATCTGTGATTTGCACCTCTGAGCCATAGGTCCGAATATTCACGCCGCTATCGTATCGGTCGTGTCGCATGATCCTGAGACTCCTGCCGTCTATAGACAGTGTATTCAGGCTAGGTGCCCGTCATTAGTGCACGTTACTGTCGAGCCGCAGTGTGTTGTATTAATGAAACGAGGAAAACCAACGCCGGGGAAAGAGATTACAAGGCGCCAGCCCATTCTGGAGCCTTGTAAAAGAAAGATACAGATGCCCGTATAACATCCATGCACCCACTGAAATCAGCGTTAGTCCGCCAAATATTTCTGCTCTGTGTCCCATGACCGTCCCTTTAGCACACGCCCCCACTATTATGCCAATCGTGGCCATAAGAGTAGTTGTAAGTACAATCAAAGCTGAAACCATCCTTATTGTGACATTGATGAGCGCCAGATTAGCACCAATCGCCATGGAATCAATACCGGTACTAGAAGTTCAAATATCATGGGCTTGACCTGTTTGATCAGATCTGGTTCAAAAGTTCTCAGCTGACCCAAATGCTCTGTATGGTGGGGCGAAATTGCGAAAATGTGGTCGCGGGTGATATTGTGGATTTCTGACTTCAATTGATTGAACACCTCGATCATCGCATTTACGTTATAAAGAATCGCAAACGTGCAAATTGGTTGTATTTCTCACTCTTACAGGTCGCTGCCCGGATCATTTCGCGTAGATCAAGCTCGGTGATATATTCAAGTAAAAACACGGTTCTAAGCACCCGCCCTAGTTCGCAGAACACAAAGTATAGCTTGTGTTCTCGGTTTTTTCCCGAACCGACGCAGGATTTTCTCTGCTTTAACGGGCATGGCCGTGCGGATCATATCCGCATTGTGCTTCTCAACGAGATCTCGATTAATCGCCTCCTTGAAAAAGTACTGAGTATGTTTGAACACCATAGAGCGCTCAGGTTTGTAAAAACTGAGATCTTTGATATTTCGGATACGCTGTATGAACATGATAGACTGAGCTAAAGGCAGGTGCGGATTGTGCCTATGCATCCCCCTGAACTGTGGTTGGATTAAAAGCAGTTTCATCGCCTCGCATACACCACTGGGAATAAACCGGCTGAACAATGCAATATAGGTCTCCTAGACATGGCAATAGGCCATACTGAATACGGTATTCAGAAAGGAAACTATCTACTTATAGGTCCCAGAGTTTTCCACCAACTGACACGCTATTGCCTGCTACCAACACTCAATGAGCCGGTATTTCTAATACTCGCTATTGATCTTCACAATAGTTTTATCGAAACGGTCTTCCGTTGAGCGTTTTAAGTTAAGCTAGGGGATTTGCTTGCGAGAAACACTCGCACAGATCTAGTAGTTTCGGTATGAACAATGTTGGTAGCGTAACAAAATGCAGACAGGACAAAACGTAACTCAGTGACGCTGATACGTGACTATAATTCCAACAACGCGCCAAAATGTTTATTTAGGTTCAGCCACTTATCGACTTTGATGATCACATTGCTGTCGGAATCAAAATTAATTTCCCAGACATGCGATCATCAAATGCGACAACACCTCTCCCTGACGGCACACCAGCAGTCCGCAAGCGGAATACCATGGAGCTGAGATTGATTTATGGCCGGCACGTCTGACCCGGTGCCTGGACAGAGCCAAAGCGAGAGCGGTCATCTTGAGTTGATCCGACAGAAGTGTAGCCGAGCCCCTGTACAACAGTGTACGCACGGCACCAGCAACTTGGCAAAAGGGGAAGGGTTTAACTAGGTTGCCTAGCTTAAGCCCCTTGACCCGGTCATCCATGCGGTAAAGAGCAATACCGCTGCCTGAAGTCGCGCTTCACGCAGCGACTGAACAATGGGTCAGCCATCCACGTCGGGCAGCATGACATGCAGCACGATCAGATCGAAGAGTTCAGTCATCGCCAGATGCTGAGCATCGAGACCATCTCGAACCTGACTGACCAGGAATCCAGTCTCGGCGACGACTTGGTGCAAATAGTCACCTGTCTTGATTTCGTCCTCGACTACCAGCGGCCGTATCTGTGTCTCACCGTTGCATTTTATGTCAGTCTAGCGGGGCATTTCTCACAGACAGACGGCCAAGACATTACATCAATGTAATGCTTGGGTCATCTATCTGACAGAGAGGATCTGTTAGATTCATCGAAATGAAATTTACTCATGTTGATGCAGAGAGTATTCTGGGGCCTGTTGCCGGTCTGTCAGATCGGTCGTGACTGGAAAACGACAGTATTATCAACAAGCACTTAGCCATGGTTGACGTGATCGAGGCTAAGGTTGTGAAAAACAATATTGGTGATTAGGAGTGGTTATGAAAACGTATATTGCGACCCGCCGTCGCTTCGTACAGGGCCTGGCGGCCGGTGGAGTGCTGGCCGCCACACCGACTTGGTTGCAGGCGGCTGTAAAAGGTGCTAATGCGCCGGGCTCATCACCAGTACTCAGCGGCCAAGAAATTAATCTAGTGATCGCCGAAACACCCGTCAATTTCACTGGCGTAACGAGAATGGCCACCACCATCAACGGCTTCATCCCGGCACCGACACTACGGTTGCGTGAAGGCGATGACGTCACTATCCGAGTCACTAATCGTTTAGCGGTCGACACTTCTATTCATTGGCACGGAATACTGCTGCCCTATCAAATGGATGGTGTACCGGGCATCAGTTTCAAAGGCATCGCGCCGGGAGAAACCTTTGTTTACCGCTTTACACTTCGGCAGAGCGGCACCTACTGGTACCACAGCCACTCGGCTTTTCAAGAAATGACCGGCATGTACGGGGCTCTGATTATTGAACCTCGGGCAGGCGAAAGATATCCTGCCCAACAAGATCATGTGATACAGCTTTCCGACTGGACCGATGAAGACCCGATGCGCGCCCTCAGCAAACTGAAAGTTCAAAGCGATGTCTATAACTTCAATCAGTCCACCTTTTTCGATTTCACTGACGATGTCTCAAAGATGGGATTACAGGCGGCACTGGAAAAACGCCAGATGTGGAATCAGATGCGGATGAGTCCGACCGATTTAGCCGATTTATCGGCAGCCACCTTTACCTTCCTGATGAACGGTACCGCCCCGGCAGGCAATTGGAACGGGTTGTTCCAACGCGGTGATCGCGTGCGGCTTCGTTTTATCAACGCCGCTAGCAACAGCTTTTATGATGTTCGCATTCCTGGTTTGAAGTTAACGGTGATCCAGGCAGATGGCCAAGATGTCGAGCCGGTCACTGTGGATGAATTCCGATTTGGCCCCGGCGAAACCTACGATGTCATGGTCGAGCCTCAGGACGACGCTTATACGATCTTCGCCCAGAGTATGGAGCGCAGCGGATACGCCCGCGGTACCCTGAGTGTGCGGCAAGGTTTAACCGCGCCGGTGCCAGAGCCCGACCCACCCGAGTGGTTAACCATGAAGGATATGATGGGAGCAATGGGTGGTTCGATGGGCCACGACATGATGAAAATGGAATCCATGAGCCAAACCAAGATGGATCATTCCCAAATGTCCGGCGGTATGGCCATGGATCACAATATGCACGGCATGCAACAGGGTTCTGAAAACCCGCTTGTCAAGCCATCATCTACCATACGCCACGCCCGCACCGAATACGGGGCTTCGGTTGACCAACGGGTGGATACGCCAAGTACTAATCTTGACGACCCCGGTATTGGCCTGCGAAACTTAAGCCAGCGTGGACTGCGCCCACAGGGCTACCGCGTGCTGACGCTGGCCGACCTGAAATCCATCGATGGTGTGCTGGATGACCACCGCCCGCCAGCGAGAGAGCTGGAACTACACCTCACCGGCAATATGGAACGCTATAGCTGGTCTTTCGACGGGCTTGAATTCGGCAAAAGCACTCCAGTCTCCTTACGTCATAACGAACGCGTGAGAATCATTCTACAAAACGACACCATGATGACGCACCCTATGCACTTGCACGGCATGTGGAGCGAACTGGAAACAGATCAGGGCGAATTGCGGGTTCGGCGCCATACAATTCCCGTGCAGCCTGCACAACGCATCAGTTTTTTGACAACACCACTTGATCTGGGCCGCTGGGCCTGGCATTGCCATTTGCTGTTTCATATGGACGCGGGCATGTTTCGCGAGGTGGTGGTGTCATGAAACCGATTTTAATGAAACCCTTAACCAACCTAGTTTTAGCTGTCAGCGCATTTCAGGCTTCTGCAGCCTTGGCGCAGATGGATCACAGCGCTATGCTAATGGAGGCAAGTGCCACAACGGTCGATGGCCGCGATCCTCACGCCTATTCAGACGGTTACACGCTAACCGAGGGGCCTTATGCACAGCCAGGCCCAAGACAATTAAAACTAGCAGACGAGCACGCTTTCTGGTCTGTTCTGGCGGATCGCCTAGAATACCAGAAAGACAACGACAGCACGGTTTACGATGCCCAGGCTTGGTATGGCACCACCTACGACCGCTTCGTCATCAAAGCGGAGGGTGATATTGCCGACGGCACGCTAGAGGAAAGCTCGACTGACTTGTTATGGGGGCATGCATTTAGCGCCTTTTTTGACACCCAGCTCGGTGTTCGACTCGACCTTTATAACGAAGGCAAGGACCGCCAGTGGCTGGCATTTGGTGTACAGGGCCTCGCGCCTTACTGGTTCGAAGTGGATGTTACTGCGTATTTTGGCAACGACGGTCGGAGCGCGCTCTCCGCCCAAGCCGAGTACGAGTTGTTGCTGACACAAAAACTTATCCTTCAACCTAGAGCGGAACTCAACCTGTACGGCAAGGATGACGTTGAAAATGGTTTAGGGGCGGGCCTCTCGGATTTGGCGGTGGGTTTACGCCTGCGTTACGAATTCAGCCGTCAATTTGCGCCTTACATAGGAGTGGAATGGACTGATACCTTTGGCGACACAGCGGATTATCGCCGTGTTGCTGACCAATCGACATCAGACACCCAATTCGTCGCCGGATTGCGGTTCTGGTTTTAATTTAACTTTCTTTTTAACACGACCAAGAGGTCATACCATGAAACATCTATCTCTCTGTTATTTCGTTGCCCTGCCGGCTATGTTGCTGTCCCTATCCGCCCAGGCACACGATCCGAAGGAGCACATGAAGGAGGCGCAGGCACCGGACTGTGCGGCCATGAAGGACATGGATCATGCCAACATGGACATGAAGGATCCGGTCATGCAGGCCATGATGCAAAAGTGCATGAATGCCATGCACAAGGATGAAGAAGGAGAGCATGAAGCCCATGGGGACGAAGGTCATGCCGATCAAGGCAAACAGGACGAGAAGGCTGATGAAAAGAAGCCGGCTAAACACCAGCACAAACAATAACATTCCAGAGGAGATAACATGGCGTCCTTTAAGCTCTTGTCCTGTATTAAATGCCTTACCGTGGCGGCGGGTGTGGTTGCGCTGGCCGGTGTGGGGTACCTCTATTCGGGAATCTACCCGATGGGTGCCGACGACCAACACAACGACCTGACTTATTGGGCGCTGGAAACCCTGCGCGAACGCTCCATCGCTCGTGCATCAGGCGACATTGAGGTGCCAACGGACCTCAATTCATCTGAGCGTTTGCTGGCAGGTGGTGCTGACTACAACGACATGTGCACCGGCTGCCATCTCAAACCGGGCAAGACCGAAAGTGATTTTTCGATCGGTTTGTACCCATCGCCACCCAATCTGACACTGACTGCGGACGCGCATGGTCATGACCATGGGGGGCATTCAGAAACAGATATTCCAGCGTTAAGACGCCAATTCTGGATTATCAAACATGGTATTAAGGCATCCGGCATGCCGGCTTGGGGGCCGACTCACAGCGACGAACGGATTTGGAATATGGTGGTGTTTCTGCAACGCCTCCCCGAGCTGTCTCCGCAGCAATACCAGATCCTGACGGCACGCGGCGAGGATGATGATGGGCACCATTAAGGTTGGCTTCCAGAGGATACCCTTGCACATAGTCATCACAACCACCAAGCTCGTCAGCGCGCAGAGTCCAACAGCACTGAATTGACCGACCCCGCGTGCGGCATGTCGGTCAAGAAGACCTCCCTCCTTCTAAAATGCCAAATTTTTGGGCTGTCTGAACTACTTATGCAGTGCGCATTGTCACAGCAAACTCTTGGATAACTCACAGTGGTATCTGACAAGGTTCGAACTCGCCGAGGGGGTCCATGTACCCGGAAGTCAGGGAACTAGGCTAGAGTACCTGTCCTAGATGTAGGATCTGTTGCTGCGACTCTCTATCAGGGGGCTCAACCAGTGCCTGTGGAACTGGTCAGCCGAACGAACCTAGATTTTGAATTTAGATCCAGATGATAATTCATAATAAAGGAAACATTGATAACGAAAAATTACTTCTCTAAGAACACTTCGATCGCAACGAGCGGTTGCTCTACCTTCTACTATTTTGTTTTTACTGCTTGAGTTCGCGTACTTTGAACGTGATTCATCCACGCAATAACTGCAGAAATAACAGCGACAAGGATGGCCGTTGGTCTTAAGACTGTGGTGGCCAAGTTGTGTGGGGCATCATTAGGGCAATCACGAGAAGCGAATAGTGTCTCTGATTTTATGGATTGGTGCTGTTACGTTAAATCAGACTGCAATCATGCGCGAATTTCTTGCATATCAAGAATACCTAAAGATGCTTTTATTGTCTCTAACTGATATGCGCTAATCGTTGAGAGTCGCATTTTCCACTAACAGTAAATCTCGATTTATCTCATCAAGCTGTTTTTTAAGGACGGCTAATCCATAGATAGAGGTCTATGTGAACATAATCAACGGTACCGGCAAAGCAAATGGTCGAAAGGAGTAAGATAAAACTAATATCCATTTAAACACTGTTTATATTCTAATTACTGCAACTAGCGGTTAATAACGATAGGGCTTGAATGGTGATTTCACCAGCTTAGAGGTTTATTTTAAATGCTGCTGCAAAGAGCCTGCAAATCTAAGTTTGGGATCGAACTTTTTTTTCAAAGCAATCAAACGTTCTGTATGCGGACCAAAATAACTGGTCAATGGGCAGTCTTTACCCATGTCATAATTTTGGTAGGCATGGCCGTTAAAAAATGGGGATAATCGCTCATAGGTTTGATTGACCCAGTCTAATACCTCGGTGTTGTCTTGATCGGGTTGAGTGACACCGGTGATGCTACATACAAATGAGGCATCGCGATGAATAAACGCGGTTTCATTGGTCTCAATATCCTGGATCGCGCCACATAATGGATCGAGCATAATTCCTGCTGCGTTGTCTGGGCAAGACTGATAGCATTGCATAAGTGTAGCGATAAACTGTTCTGTAAGTTCACCTTCAATAATTCCGTTGCGCCAATAAAGTGCATGCCCTTGTTCATATTCATTCGACTGGCATTCTATGTATTGTTTATGAGTAACAGAGATATCAGGATCCGTTTCCCATCGTGCAATGTTATGCAGGTTGGAGTCAGGGTCTTCACTAAATCCCATAATTGAGATTTTTGCATTTTGTAAAGCTGAACGAGCGATGTATGCATATAAGAATTGCGTTCTCGGCCCCTTTAATACTGTATCGCTGTAGTGCTTTAAAATAGTCTTTGCCTTTTGGATTGGCCATTCGATAATACCTCCTTGAACATAACCTGGTGCTGGGTGCAGCTTAAATGTTATGTGGGTGATAACGCCAAATTGAGAGCCGCCACTGCCGCGCAGTGCCCAAAAAAGATCAGAGTGTTCCGAAGTGTTTATAACTCTATGCTGACCATCAGCGGTGATGAGGTTAAACGCTAAGACATTGTCGCAACTCAACCCATGTTTACGTGACAAAAAGCCGATACCGCCGCCTAACGTTGCTCCTACAACACCTACATCAGGGCAGGTGCCTAATGGAACCACTTTTTCATATTTCGATAAGAACTGATCCAAATTATGATTTTTCACTCCCGCGCCTACTCTCACAGACTGTCCATCTGCGCAAAGTTCTATACTTTGAAAGCAGGACATATCTAGGACAATACCGCCGTCAATTACGGCCGCGCCTGTTATCCCATGGCCGCCACCTTTTACAGAAATTAGTAAATTAAGGTGATTGGCATAGTTAATTGTATTAATAATATCGTCGTCTGACACAGGCACGATTATCGCAAATGGAAAGTGTGAAATGGCTCGATTAAAAACGTGACGCCGCACTGAATAGCCTTTACTTCCAACTTCACAGACACTGCCTGTTAACTTGTTTCGCAACGACAGTAAGTCAGTTTCAGTTGGCTTCGTTGAAATATTGTTATTAGTATCAATTGGGTTAAGAGGTGCTTCGTCGATGCTTTGTAATAAATCCCAATTAGTGCGGCTAAATGTCTTTGGGTCAATACGATTTAACAATTGCCAAAGGTATTGAGCAACGAGACGCGGTGGCAGTAGCTTTTTTTCTTCATATAAGCCTCTCAAAAAGGCCGACATCGGTAGTACATCGCTTGGCACTTGCCGGATCTTTTTTTGCATCGCTGTATCAACATTCCCGGGAGCTGCGGTGGCAAAAATAGCTACATCTTCATTGACTTCTTGTCTAAAACAACCACACACCATATTTAAAGCTGTTTTACTCACACAGTAGGCTGATGCGCCTCTCACTGCACAAACGGGGTGCTCGCTAGTCAAATATAGTACGCGGCTATGTTTAAACTTGTCCAGGCACATTTGAGTTATCAAAAAGGGGATATCACTGTTGATTCTTTGTGTCGTGCGCCATTCTTCGTAGCCTATTGATTGAATAGGTTTAAGCGGTGTGACAATACCTGCACAATGCACTAAGTAATTAATCTGTTCGTATTGCAAGAGCGCTTCTTGTATTTCAATCTTCGCTGTTTCGTGATTAAAATCAACGTGTTCTATGACGAGCCGGGGTTCAAATTTTTCATTTAACGCTCCTAGTTCTGAGCTATCACGACAAAGTGCAACAACAAGCATATCTGGATCCCTTGATAAGAATTCATTAGTCAATGCTAAACCAATCCCTGATCCTGCTCCGGTAATTACCGCAATTTTGTGCTTCGTCATTTCTTGTCATCCGCTCACCCAATTAAAAAATTGCATCTGGTATCCAGCATATGCCGCTGCAAAGTAGCTATGAGGAGACCTGTTGACGCAGCTTCAGCATAGATAATTCTTAACTAGATATGAATAAGCGAATGACATTATTACGGAAATGTAATGATACTGTAATCCGATTTTCGTAAAGGATTGATCTAAATCAAATACATTTATCATAAGATTTATAGAATGAAATTCATTAAACGCAAAGGATAAATCGGGTGCAAAAATTTACGAAAGCACTATTCTATAGTGCCGTATCATTGTTTCCTTCTGTATGGGTAAGCGAAAATACATTTGAAGATAATGTAATCCCCTCATAAAGTCGGAGCAGTTTTAAGTAGAAATTCCCGTTAAACTAAAACGAAGGAGTTTTTATGCGTAAATCAAGATATACCGACAGCCAGATATTGGCGATATTGAAACAGAATGAGAACGGCGTAGCCGTTCCTGAGCTTTGCCGTGAGTATGGTATGAGTTCAGCTCAATTCTACAAATGGCGAGCCAAGTTTAGCGGAATTGATGCGTCATGGCAGGGTGCCTACGCTGCCTCCAAGCACGCAGTAAAAGGATTTACGGAATCACTGCGCGTCGAAGTAGTAGAGAAGGAGGTCCCATTTCGGTCACGCTTGTTAATCCAGCCTCCATGGCGTCTACGTTCGTTGATCATGCGAAAAATTATATGGAGTTTTTCCGACACTACCTCCTCCGATCTATGCGCCTGAGCTTGTGGCCAAAACGAATTCGTATGCAGCCGAACATTCTCGGCGCGTCGTATACTTAGGAGGCGCAGCCAAGTTGCTGAGCATCGCAGAGTACTTCATTCCCCGACTGCGCGACTTCGGTATGAAGTACGTGATGGCTCCACTTCAGAAAAACCGAAAAGCGGCCTCGGCCGCTTGCGCATAATAATCTTTATGTGGCTGGCAAGAACACTGAGCAACGCGCAGAAGTTCATCGGAAAGTGAAATAAACAAGCACTTACAGGTTTGTAGTCACTCCCCCCCAAGAGCAACAAGGGCAATACTGACTGGACTTGGCTTAGCATTAGGATGGCAATTACCTCGCAAGCATAAGCAGCAACGTGAACAAAAGGAGTAGATCCAAATAAGTCCGGAACTGTGAGACCCATTACCTTCCTCCATTTCAGATGGCCTACGACCTTTTGCTGATCTCTTTGCTTCATCAGCTAGCTGGATCACCAGTTAAGGTGAGCGCTTCTCTTTAATGTTGTTCATGCCAGAAACTCGTGGAAATTAAGCCGCTATGTGTCTGCCCCCATTGGCGCTATTTACTATTTAACGGGGTTAGAGGTATTAACTTCCCTACCTTTTATTCCTATTGGAATAGTTCGCCGAACAGTTCTTTAACCTTTCCTTTAGCTAGTTCCAATGCATTTATTCCTTGTGGCGTACAGTGATAATATTTTCTTATCCTACCTCCCACCAACGCGGACTCACTCGTCAGGTATCCATTTTTTTCCATCTTGTGCAACATGGGGTAAAGCGTTCCAGGACTCAGTGAATAGCCATGGTGGCGCAACTCTTCAATCATTCCTGCCCCATACACCTGCTCTTTGGAGCAATGGTAAAGAATGTGTAGCCGAATCAAGCCTGCATATAAATCTTTATCTTGCACGTGAACTCTCTTAGACTATAGATATCGAATTTCGATATCGGAATGCGATACCTAGTCACTTTTTTAGTTAAAAGGAAAGGATTATGACACAAAGGTTAAAAAGAGAAACTGGTCTGGGTGGTGCGCTGATCATCGGACTGGGGTCAATTTTGGGCACAGGTGCTTATGTCAGTATTGGGTTAAGTGCTTCAATCGCCAATGAAACATTGGTGCTGGCTATAATCATTGCATCGGTGACAGCACTGTGCAATGGGTTGTCTTCGGCGCAATTGGCTTCGGCCCATCCGGTGAGTGGTGGTACTTACGAGTATGGATATCAATTTTTAAACCCGTCATGCGGTGTGTTGGCCGGAATTTTATTTCTGATTGCAAAAAGCGCGTCAGCTGCTACTGCTGCATTGAGTATAGCCTGGTATGCTAGCAATAAACTGGGTGTAGAAGGGGCATCAGTCAATGCCATTGCTATAGGCTTGTTGTTGCTATTTACGATATTCGTGTTAGCTGGCGTAAGGCGAACAAACTGGCTAAATGTCGTCCTAGTCACTATCAGTGTACTCGGGCTTACCGTGTTCGTCGGACTGGCCTTTTCTCAGCAGCCTGCTTATGACGCCAATGATGTCTCTACGAGTTCCTCATCACTATTGTATGCCTCTGCCCTTATGTTTGTTGCTTTCACCGGCTATGGGCGAATCGCAACAATGGGAGAAGAAATAAAAGATCCTCGCAGGAATATACCCCGTGCCGTGGTGATTACTTTGGTAGTGATAACTATTATTTATCTGGCGGTGGGTATGGCAACTTTGCACGTCAGCAATCCGCAAGAATTATCCCGCAAAGATTTCAACATCGCACGACTTCTTGAAGATAACCCGTTTCAGGTGGTAATTGTGGTGGGAGGCATGTCAGCCATGTGTGGCGTAGTAATCAATCTGATATTGGGCGTTTCCCGCGTTTTTATGGCTATGGGACGCCGGAGAGATTTACCGGAACAGCTGTCGGTACTTGACGAGGCGGGTAACTCTGCACCTACTGCCACCTGGGTCACTTTTCTATTGATGTCATTGATTGTTATGGTAGGTAGTATCCAGTTGACCTGGGCCTTCAGCGCCTTCACTGTACTCATCTACTATGGGCTAACCAACCTTGCCGCATTACGTGTACCGCAAAAAGACAGAGTCATTCCTAAGTTTGTGTCTGTCATTGGGCTACTAACTTGCATAGGTTTGGCCGCATTCATTCCATTGAACGTCGTGATCAGCGGAAGTATAACAGCAGCGGTACTGGTAGGTTTTTCTTATCTATACCGTAATTGGAGAAGTAATGAGAGATAATAGAGCGTTTAACTTTTGGCTTAATGCTGGCACTGGAAATTGGACCCTCTTGATCAGAATACTGCTTTTCGGCGTGTTCTTTTTTGAAGGGATCCAGAAACTCATTTTCCCCGAGATTCTGGGAGCAGGAAGATTTACAAAAATTGGGATACCTTATCCTGAACTGACCGGCCCATTTGTAGGGTGGGTGGAGCTTATCTGCGGGATATTTATACTGATAGGTTTCATCAGCCGACCGGCGGCTGCGCTACTTATTATTACTATGCTGGTCGCCATATTTACCACCAAAATTCCGATTTTACTGGGCCATGACTGGCTAGGTTTCAGCCTTAGAGAGCTATCCCGTTACGGCTTCTGGAGCTTTGCCCATGAGACCCGCACCGACTGGTCGATGCTGCTGAGCGCAATGTTTCTGATGATAGCTGGACCCGGAGCGTGGTCATTAGACAGGGTGATATTCCGAAAGAGAAATGAGACTGAATAGGTAGTGTAACTAAACTTCTACAAACAGAAGCTTGAGGGGAGCGGTACTCAAGCTTCACTTTCGCCGGTCCGGCCGGGATGTATCGCCTCGTGTCGGTTCTTCTCGGGTACCCGATATATCTTCTTCAGCTTTAGTCAATTTGAGTGTTCGGTATATAGTAGCTTCGCCCACGCCGCACGCCTTGCCTAACTTGTGCGAGCTAATTAAAGTTTGAAACTATCGAAACTTGCACTTCAATCCGCACTAAAATGTGTGGTATTAATGTTTGAAACTGATTGGCACTAAACAGTGACAACTCATCAATCTAAATATGCGGTGTCTAGAGAGTCGGGGGAAGATCACAAGAAGAAATCGAAGTTGACATAAATGATTTGTAACGGATAACTTGACGGTGTTCATTCCTCACAAATATAGATCGCTCTCTTACTATGAACATTGAAGCTTTGTCAGTAAACGACCGTTTTTCGCTCATTTGAGATTGTCAGATTGTCAAAACAAACTTCAACTGCTAATGTCGTTGCGACAAAGCCGCTCGGTAATTAGACCGACAGTTTCTCTAGGTTATGGCACAGCTGCAGTTGATAGACCTGCTCTGCTTGAAATACTTATAGATTCCCACAGGAACAATCGCTCGCTCCCGAGAAGTGGCCTAATTATCATCTAAGTTAGTGGCCGCTACCTATAAACGATATAGCGTGATTTACAGAAGAAAGGCCTTCTAGGCTTTGCGATGCTAGCTCAATCGGCTTCTTCCCCAAAAATGGTGAATTGTTATTTATCATGGTCATGAAACCGTAAACGTTCATTGGGTTAGAGAAAATGAGCCTGAGTTCTGCGTGAATATTGAGAATGAGTGATAAACGTTGCTCCAGGGTCGGAGAGAAGCTCAGGGTTGAAGGCAGGGCGAGATCCCACTTTAAATTGAACTAATGCTCATTGCTATGATCTGATCGG
>OJHG01000231.1_pt1 | contig 34947 bp, 30 predicted proteins | sample 1594761 | NCBI WGS metagenome assembly OJHG01 (sample SAMN05416786, study PRJEB24817) | seawater metagenome | isolation source: Sea water | place: Canada:Atlantic | collected 2013-07 | reverse complement strand
GAGATGCTCAGGAGTCTCGTGGGCTCGGAGATGTGTATAAGAGACAGGCCTAACGAATTGGATTATGCGTTTTGCTCAATGATTCCAATGCATAACGAGGGGGTTTTTGTCTACAACCAAAAGTTTGTAAAAGATAATTTTTGGGATAGCAAGGAGCAAGTCGGTGTCTTCACTGTCAATGAAGGAAACGTTGAAGCAGAAAAAGCCATTGAAGAGGCCGAGCAAAAAATCTCAGTATTCAATGGTGAACAGGAAAAATTAAAAGAAAAAGCTAATGATGTAAAAAAACAAAAAGAATCTCTTCTTATAGAATTGGAGAACGAAGTTTGGAAGGAAAAAGATAATTTCATAAAAACACCACTAGCTTTTTGCTTAGAGGGGAAGCAGCGCAAAAATCTATTTCTCGATGCGGTAAAAAATGCAGATGAAGCAGCTCCAGAAATTACAATTGAAAACCTTTTCGAGCAGGCTATTGAATTAGATAAGCCTGATATAAAACCCAAGCGAGCTGTACCAACTCTAGCGTTTGCAGGTGCACCGATAGAAAGAGACACCGTTAATGCAGAAATTATTGTTGGTTCTTCTGAGTCATACCTATCAAGTTTGATTGAAAAAATTGGACATTCAGATTGGGTACGAGACGGTGTTAAATACTACCACCATTCAGAAGGAGTCTGTCCATTTTGCCAAGAAACGCCCATTGATGATTTCGAATCAAATTTAAAAGCACTATTTGACCAAACCTACAGACAAAAATGCAGTCAGGTAGAAAACAATAGTAATGCCTATGAACAAGCAATTGATAGCCTTGAAGCATCGTTGTCTTCAGAATTTTTTAAAGATCCGTATGTAATCGAAAGTGCAGATTTTGCCGTTGCTAAGGCGGAATTAATTGAATGCTGCAAAACCAACTTAGCTTTGCTCAAAGAGAAAGAATCCAAACCCAGTAATATTGTTGAGTTAACTTCCACAGAGGCTTATGTGCAAAAGCTAAATGATTGCATTGAAGTTATTAATAGCAAAGTAGCTGATTTCAACAGCAGATTAAGTAGTAAGCCACAAATCAAAGCAAGGATTAAAACGCAATTTTGGCAGATACATAAAAGAACTTACAAAACCGCAATTGAACTGACTAGTAACAATGTTAAAGGGCTTGATACTGAATTAGATAATCTTAGAGAACAATATAAGCAAAAGGCCGAAGATATTGTAGAGCAACAAAATATTGTTGTTGAGCAAAGAAAGCATACAACCAATATTGACACCGCTATTCAAAATATTAAGAACACTCTTACTAGCGTTGGAGTTGACGATTTTCATATTGATAAAGTAGATGGCACAGAGGCTCTATACAGAATAGTCAGAAAAAACAGTGCGGCAGAGAATGTATATGACACTTTGAGTGAAGGTGAGAAAACACTAATCACGTTTTTATACTTTTTGGAGCAATGCAAAGGTTTACTCGAACCAGATTCCGCTTTAGGAATAACTGATAAAGTTATTGTTATTGATGATCCTGTATCTAGCCTATCTCACAACTTTGTTTATGAGATCGCGACACTTATACAAAAAGAAATTATTAAAAAATCCTTTAAACAAGTTTTCTTATTCACCCACAACTTATTTTTCTTCCACGAAATGATGAATCAATCCAATCTTAAGCAAGATGAGTTTATACAACACTATAGCTTGTACAGAGTCTACAAAAGCGAATTTAGTAAGATTGTACCGATTCAACGGAATGACATCAGGAATGAATACGATGGTTATTGGCAGATAATTAGAGATGCAAAAGCTGACCGGGTTTGTAGTCCAATTCTTCCTAATGCCATGCGAAATGTGTTGGAGCATTTTTTTTCGTTTGTTCACAAAAAAGACAAGCTGTCTGATGTCTTGAGTAATCTAGGGAATGAACATATCAACTATAGGCCAATGCTGAGGTACATAAGCCGGGAATCACACTCAGATATGGTGAATTTGACTGATTTTGGTGACATTGATACTGGCAGATTTTTGGAAATATTCAGGCAAGTTTTTGTCCAAACTGAATATGAAGACCATTACAAAAGGATGGTGAAGTGATGAACTTTGTGAAACTTGAAAAACAGAAAGTAGAATGTAGTGTCGGGATTCAACATGATACTTTTGCCTACTCACAATTCGTTAAAACAGCAGTTTTATGTTGCAATTATGGTGTAAGGAGACTATATTTAGTCTTAACAACACCCGCAACGCCTCTGACTAAAGCGTACCAGTGCGGGTTTTTTTATGTCTGATCCCCGCACATTCAATAAACCCCCATACTCATACGAGCAACTTCTTAACAAGCTAACAGATCGTGGCTTGTCTATTGCTGACAGAGAGTCTGCAACAGTTCATCTGAGGAATATTGGTTACTTTCGCCTCATAGGCTATGGGTTGGCATATGAGCAATATTGCGAACATGGCAATCGTATTGGACAGTATAAACAAGATACAAGCTTCGATGATCTAGTTGACGTCTACATTACTGACCGCAAAATTAGGTCACTGCTATTAGGTGCAATTGAAAGAATAGAAATTGCCGTAAGAAATATAATAAACCATGACCTCGCCTGTAAATATAACAATGCCCACTGGTATATGGATTCGGCACTGTTCAAAGAGTCTGACGATTTCTCACATGCAGGCCTCCTCAATGAAATAAAGCGACACACTCTTAAAAATGCCGAGGCCGGAAGTGATAAAGAAGGAAAGCGTGAAGTTTTTATCCATCACTATTACAACCATTATGATCAACCAGATTACCCACCGTGTTGGATGGTTGCGGAAATACTTCCTTTGGGTTCTTGGTCAAAAGTTTACGAGCATCTCAGTGTAAGTAAAGACAGAAAGATAATTTCTAGGCAATTAGATTTGGCCCCCGCAACGATGCAATCTTGGCTGCATTCTATTACCTATCTACGCAATATGTGCGCACATCACTCGCGTCTGTTTGGGCGAAAGTTCGTAATTAGACCCAACAAAGCAAAAGGGACGCCTTTTTTGGATGAGAATCGGTTGTTCAATTTCGTCTGTATTGTGTTTCGCATACTAAAAACAATATCACCTGACTCTAATTGGCTTGATAGGTTCCACGACGAACTAGATGCCTTGGATGCCGAGTTGATGACACAGTATGGTTTTAAGGAAAACTGGTTAGAAGACAGTTTTTGGTTGGAGTAAATACATATGAATTCAATTAGTTTTAAAGAAGAAACAAGTTCAAAGCTGCCAGCCATGACTTTGCTAAGTAGCTTGGGTTACACCTTCATTCCACCAAGTGAATGCGAAGCCTTAAGAGGTAATACCCTAGCAACTGAAAAGAAAAGCACCCATCAAGTTATTTTGTTACCTGTTATGCGTGCTTTTTTAGCAAAGCAAACCTTCTCGTTTGCGGGTAAGCAGCACAAATTATCAGAAGCTGCTATTGATAAGGTAATGCATGAGCTGAACCCTGCTATGAACTTGGGGCTAAAAGCGGCTAACGAGAAGATTTATGATGCGCTAATGTATGGCGTGAGTGTGACTGAATTTATAGATGGTAAAAAAGCCTCACCCACTATTAAGCTGATTGATTGGCATAATATTGATAAAAATGCGTTTCATTGTACCGAAGAATTAGTAGTACAAAATGCCGAGGGCACAGGTAACCGCAGACCAGACATTGTGTGTTTTGTAAATGGCTTGCCATTAGTGGTGATTGAAGCAAAACGCCCCGATTCAAACAAGGAAGGTAAATCGACCAATGCTGAGGCAATTTCTCAGCATATTCGTAACCAAAAGCAAGATGAAATACCGCATTTATATGCCTACAGCCAGTTATTGTTAGCCATAAACGGGCATGAGGGCTTGTATGCAACGTGCGGCACCCCTGAGAAGTTTTGGGCAAAGTGGAAAGAAGAACACTCTCACTTAGGAATAGCCGAAGCAGAATTTGTCAGGTTAAAAAATCACAAATTAAGCAATGAACAATTAAATGGGTTGTTTAATCATCGCCCTGCAAAAGATAAAGATGATTACCAGTCGCTTATTGCCGCAGGTGAGCTGACGGTAACCGACCAAGACAGGCTGATTGTAAGTTTATTACGCCCTGAACGCCTACTGGATATGACCCGCCTGTTTACCTTGTTTGATAAAAAAGCAGGCAAGATTGTAGCTCGATACCAGCAGGTGTTTGGTATAAAAGCACTTATTGAACGAATTAATACGTTTGATGACTCTTCTTCCGCTCGCGGCGCTGGCGCACGTCAAGGCGGCGTTATTTGGCATACTACGGGCAGTGGTAAGTCGTTTACTATGGTGTTTTTATCTAAGGCGCTTATATGGCTTGAAGAGCTTGCGCAGTGCCGCGTAATTATTGTGACTGACCGCGTTGATTTAGAAGACCAGCTAAGCCGTACGTTTGCTTCTGGTGGTGTACTGACCGACCGCGATAAAAAAGATGCGATGGCGACCACAGGTAAGCGTTTGGCCGAGCAAATTGGTCAAGGTAACGAACGGGTTATTTTCTCGATCATTAATAAGTTTGGCTCTGCCATAAAATACAAAGACTGTTACAACGATAGCCCTAATATAATTGTGTTAGTGGATGAAGGCCACCGCAGCCAAAACGGTGAAAATAATATCCGTATGCAGCAAACCCTACCTAAAGCTGCTTTTATCGCCTTTACAGGTACGCCGCTATTAAAAGACGATAAGACCGAAAACAAGTTCGGTAAAATCATTCACTCTTATACTATGCAACAAGCGGTTGAAGATAAAACCGTGACTCCACTTTTGTATGAAGAACGTATTCCTGAGCTAAACGTTAACGATAAGGCGATTGATGCATGGTTTGATCGTAGTACCAGTAAGCTGAGCGACAAACAAAAAACCGATTTAAAGAAGAAGTTTTCGCAAAAAGGTCAGATTTATCAAACTGCTGACCGCATTATGTTAATTGCCTACGATATTGCCGACCATTTTCAAAACTTTAAGCATCAAGGTTTAAAAGGTCAGTTAGCTTGTGACTCTAAAGCCTCTGCAATACGTTATAAAGAGGCTTTAGATAAAATTGGTACCGTGACATCAGTTGTTGCAATGTCGGCTCCTGACACGCGTGAGGGGCATGATGTAGTTGATCAAGAAAGCAAAGACATTGTACAAAATTGGTGGAAAGCCAATGTTGATAAAATGGATGAAAAAGCCTACACCAAAGCCATTATTGAAGACTTTGGTAGAGATGATGGCCCTGACATCATGATCGTAGTAGATAAGCTGCTAACGGGCTTTGATGAGCCAAAGAACACCGTACTGTATATTGATAAACCTCTAAAAGAACATAACCTAATACAAGCGATTGCCCGTGTTAACCGATTGCATAGCAAAAAGCAGTTTGGTTACTTAATTGATTATCGAGGCATTTTAAAAGAGCTTGATACCACCATAGAAAAGTACCAAGACCTTGCTGAGCGTACCCAAGGCGGCTTTGATATTGATGATCTGAAAGGTTTGTACAACCGCATGGACACGGAATACAAAAAGCTGCCAGGGCTGCATAGCGATTTATGGGCGATATTTGAAGTTGTTAAAAACAAGCAAGATGGCCCAGCACTTCGCCAAGCTTTAGCGCCAAAGGTACAAGATGTTGATGGTAAGCTTGTTGATACCAACCTTAAAAAGCGTGATGACTTCTACTCAGCACTAACCGCATTTTCAAACTGTATGAAAGTAGCATTACAATCAGCGACTTACTTTGAAGATAAATCATTCGATGGTTCTTCATCCGCTGGTAGCCCCCGTGACCTATACAAACGAGACTTAAAAGCCTTTGTCGATTTACGTAAGCAAGTACGTGAAGATGCCGACGAAACCATTAACTATGATGAATACGCTGAAGATATTCGAAGCTTGCTTGATAAACACATAGCGGGTATTGAAGTAAAAGAACCAGACGGGGCGTATTTAGTCGGTAACTTAGGAAAAGACGTTAAGCCACAGGATATGAGCGATGACGAAGCTCGTAACCAAACGGACAAAATCACAGGCCGTATCACTAAGATGATTGAGCAAGACTTAGCAGATGATCCTTATGCACAGGAATATTTTTCTAAGATGCTTAAAAAAGCGATTGAAGATGCCAAAGCAATGTTTGATGCGCCAGTTAAGCAGTACATATTGTTCGCTGATTTTGAGCAGGAAGTGAAAGAGCGCAAAGTGGCTGATGTTCCCAATGACTTTATGGATGACGCAGGCAAGTTAAACAAACATGCCCAAGCCTATTTTGGCCTGTTCAAACATTTATTCGATAGTGCATTTTTAACTGAAAAGGCACTGGATAATGAGAAATTGGTAGCGCTTGCTTTTGATATTGATGCCGTCGTAAATGACGCGGTTGCTGAGTATTCAATTAATCCAGCAGAAATTGAAAACGCCATTCACATGAAATTATTACCCATACTGTTTACTGAGCTTGGCCTTGATAACGCACAAAAACTGATTGAAGAAGTGCTCAAGATCACTCGACTAGGCTTAGCAAGGGGCTAACAAGCGTGACTAGACAAGCCGTTGCTGCCGCTATTTGCCCAAAAGAAAGCAGAACAACAACCAGTGAACGAGGTGTTTTTACCTATGGTAACGACACCATTCACTATGATGTTATTCGTAAAACCAAGCCTGCTGATAACGCTAAAAAAACAGCACGCAAGGTCATTATCAAGGTTCATCCTGATCAACGTGTTGTAGCTACTGTGCCTCATGATGCTAGTGATGATGCTATTGTTGATGCCATGCACAAGCGTGCAAGATGGATATGGCAAAGTATTAATGACTTTGCTAAGCAAAAAGACACGGTTTTACCTAAGCGCTATGTGAGCGGTGAAACTCAGTTTTATCTAGGCAAGCGCTATGTACTCAAGGTAATTGTTGATGCCGAGCAAGTACCTAACGTAAAGCTAAGCCGTGGCAAATTGAACGTCACACTCAAGTATGAAATAAGCAAAGATACTGATGATCGGTTGGTGAAGGTTAAGCCGCTAATCGACAAATGGTATCAACATAAAGCAAAAGCAATTTTTCATGAGCGACTAGCCGAGCTTCTTCCGAAAGCGACTTGGGTAACAGGTATTCCTTCATTTCGTGTAATGGCAATGAAAAAGCAATGGGGAAGCTGCTCAACTAAAGGCAACTTGATGCTCAACCCTCACCTCGTTAAAGCACAGAAAGAATGCATTGATTACGTGATTTTACATGAGCTTTGCCACATTGCCGAACACAACCACAGCGAGCGCTTCTGGCGTTTATTAACCCAAGTAATGCCAAACTGGAAAGAAGTAAAGGCCAAATTGGATGACATGGCGGAGATGTATTTGAATGAGTGATTTTAAACACCCTATTGAAGAGCTTATTCATTCTACCGTAAGGATAGAGTGCGTTTTAGCTAACGGAGCAACTTCTACAGGAAGTGGTTATTTTTACGTTTTCTTCGAATCTGAAGATAAACAAGTCCCTTGCATTGTTACAAATAAACACGTTGTTAATGGCGCAATAAAAGGATCAATATCACTTACTCTGGCTAAAGATAACAAGCCTCTTTTGGGCCAAATGAAAACATTTGAAATTAACGATTTCGAAAACCAATGTATTCCACATCCTGAACACAACGTTGATTTGGCAATATTTCCAATTGCTCCGTTATTGAGTCAAATAGAAAACACAAATCACCAGTTTCATATTGTTCCTTTAGCTAAGCCTGTCATTGCATCCCCACAGTTACTGAGCAAACTGTCAACAATGGAAGAGATCATCATGATCGGATACCCAAACGGGATTTGGGATTCTCAACATAACTTGCCAATCATTAGAAGAGGTATAACTGCTACTCATCCTAAGTTACCTTACAATGGGAAAAAAGAGTTTGTGATTGATGCAGCTTGTTTTCCGGGATCAAGTGGTTCTCCTGTTTTTTTAGCCAACATAGGCTCGTTTCTTGATGAAAAGGGAGCATTATGCACTGGCAATAGAGTTGCACTGCTTGGAACTTTGTATGCGGGGCCAATTAGAAAAGCTACAGGAGAAATTGAGGTTATTGAAGTACCCACAGATACAAAAGCAATTTCTACAACGGATATTATGATTAACCTTGGCTATGTGATCCAAGCATCTAAACTTGATGATTTTGAGCCATTATTAAAAAACATATTGGAACAGCCTAAAGCTATTTCTAGAAATTCAATTTGTCCATGTGGAAGTGGTGAAAAGTATAAATACTGCTGTGGGAAACTAAAATAATTAGGGTAACAGTTTAAGCTGCTTTATGAAGGTGGCATTCGTTAGTAAAAAATAAAGATGACATTATGTAGAATTCACCACCTTTTTTACCAGCAGAGTCGGCAAACATTTTAATCAGGTATTCGTAAGCTGTACCTAATAAATCAGGACGTTCAAAATCACTATTACGTAAACGATGTTGGTTAAAGTGTGAGAGTAAATCACGTAACTTAGTATCTGATAATTTGTTTTTGATGTTAAAATCAATACTAACCAATACACCTTCAAGCGAGCTATTGTGCTCCTCAATGGCTTCAGTGGCTTTATTAAGCTCTGCGCCAATATCATGCTTTAAATCTTTTAGAACGCTCCAACGGGCATTTTCAGGGATAAAAAAGGTGCTATCGTATTCATCTTCATCTTGCGCCAGTTCTTTTGCCTGAGCCTCAGTTTTGCCCTTTTGCATGTAATAGGCGATAACCTTTTCTTCTTCTTCATCAAATGAGTCTGAAAGGCGTTTTAAAAACATCATACCGAAGATGTAGTCTTTAAATTCTGATGCATCCATGTTGCCACGTAAAATATCGGCTGTTTCCCATAGGAAAGATTCTAATTGTTGGAGAGTTATTTGAGTCATTTTTGGCACATAGTTCCGTGTGTTGTGATTACTTACCTGTCTACTTTGGTTAATTAAAGCGTTGGTTATTAAAATAGTAAGCTAAATAAGGTATTTAAATATGGCAACTAATTTAACAAGTTTATTGTGATCGGGCTATGAATTTTATTGGAAATTTTGACTTAAGTTACAAAGATTTAACTATAGATTTTAGCAAAAGATATTGGTGGTGCTTTGGAGGTGGTAAATTTGATCCTATAATCAGTCGGTTAGAGCTTGAAATTGTTAATTATTTTTATTGATGATTGATGTAGAGCTTTTTAATACTGGAGGTAAATATGAACATTAAGCCATTAAAAACCATAAATAATACCACTGAATTTAAAACGATACAGTTAATGATTAAGAGTGAGCATCCATGTGAGTTTTTAGCCGTAAACCAGCTAAGTAACGAGTTAATCCTCATCAACGAATGCAATATAGACTCACCTATTCAGTCAGGTGAAGTGCTTGATTATAATGGTGTTGACGAGCAATACATTCACAACAAACTACATGAGTTAATTGACGATAAAAAAATTGTATTGCGGCATCGTCCTTTAAATTCGAATCAATCCTTTAATTTCCAATCAATGGTGGCATTTTTTGATATTTGGCGAGATGAAGTTGATGCTGAGTGTTTTCAATACAAACTAAATTTAAAGAACTAGGCTTTTTAGAGAAGCCTAGCTATTTATGAGTCGGCTATTTATCCGCCTTTTTGAGCATTTCTTCTATTTCGATTAATTTTTTATAGATATCACTATTTTGTTTACGAAGCTCTCTGTTTTTAACGTTTGTATCAGAAAAACCAAGTAACTTCGAGGCTATCAATGCACCTAAGCCACCGATAATACCGACACCAAAAATAAACATTAATGTAACCATTGAGCGACCAATAAAAGTTACAGGATATTGTGAGCCGAATCCGATAGTGGTGCTAGACATAACCATTAACCATAAGGCATCAGTAAAACTAGTGATAGTAGCACCATCAGCACCTAGTTCAGCTTTATAAGTAATAAAGCCAAAAATAATTACCAGCATTACCATAAGCAAAATGGATAATAGGGCGACAAACCTTGTTTTATAATTTTTTATGCCAAATTCGTCAACTGAATGTATTTTACTTTTCATCGCTGCCACTTGAAAAACTGTTGTCATAATTACCTCTTAAAATCCGTTATGTTATTGCTTAATTCTTCAGCTATTTTATCTAATTGTACAGTAAACCGCTTAGTGTTTATTACATGCGTTAACTCAGTGTTGTACATTACAGCCAAGTTATACTTTTTTTCTAATTCTTTTAAGTCTTTCTTTAATCCTTTAACTTTCTTCTTTAGCTCTTTAGTGCCATTGTCAGCTTTTGAAGTTAATTTACCTTCTTTAGTGACGGAACTGGTAGTTGTATTTAATTTGTTTTTTTCAGCCGTAATAAGCTCAAACAAGTCTTGATAACCATTTGTTCTTGTTATGCTTTTACCTACTCTGGCTTCATCTTCAACGGATGAGTGTGAAAACTTTCTACTCTTTTCAATGTATAACGGAGTACCTGCTTTAATTCGCTTAATGGCATCTTTGATTTTTTGTCTTTTTTCTTCGCTCATAATATCTCCACCTAAACGGTTAGTTTAAATGACTCCATAATTCTTTTAGCAACAATGTTTTGCGCTTTCATCATAGTTTCTGAGCCACCAAAATCTTTAATCATGGGTGTCGCTAATAACTTGTGATTCCGCTTATATAACTTCTGCCATACTAAAGCATTATCCCTAGTGATAATCATGGTATCGCACTTGGCTCCACAAAATGAAGGGTCGATAACATCATCTTTATTGCATAAATCCCCTTTGGTGCAATAACCATATGGGGTTCTAGTTATTTTGAACGCCCCTTTTATAAAAAGAGTTTTAATTTGGTGATCGGTCAATATTTCAGCTTGTCCTCTTTCTGCAACAATACTTTTCCCTTTTTCACCTAATAAAGGCTCATCCCCGTAATGTAACCGCTTGTATAAATCAATATTAATTGTAAGCAATTCATTTTCTAGAATTTCTTGAAACTTGCCTGATCTTCTCATTTTTAACGCTTTAGCAAGGTCAGAGTTTTTACCGTAATATTGTGTCATGAATGAATAAAGGTGTTTAACTTGCTGTTTGACCTGAGAAATACTAGCTAAGTCATGAGTTAAAAAATTAACAACTAAGGTACGCCTAGGTTGATGTGGTGTTAAATGCCATAGTTTACCAACAGTAGCTTTATCTAAGTTCTCAGTATTAAATATTCGATGTTGTTCCATATCTTCAGAAGAAACTTTTATATTAAAATGTTTAACAAAACCTTCCAGTATTTTCTGAATAGATGATGTCGATTTATAAGTAGGTAATATGCGATTGTTATGCCCAATAAACAGAAATTCATTATGTTTTAATTCAGGTAATAGCTTTCTTGCTGGTGCATGCAGTTTATCGATAATTTCAAATGCTTTTTCTGCAATAGGGCTGGTTATATAGTCTACAATCTCTCCGCCTGATAGTTTTGACTCAAAAGTGCGAATAAAGTGCAAAGTTGGGTTGGTGGATGTTTTATTGTAACCGTCACGCTTGATTGAAATCATCTCGTCATAACGCATACCTGAAAAAGAACTGATAACTATATAAGCTGATGCTGCTACTAGGCGACAATAACTTTTTATACCGCCACCATTACTATTTTTTATTTCTTCTAATCCGTATTTTTTCACTAATGAACCAGAGGATAATAAACCGCGTAAATTGTCCCGTCTTAAGGTATTTGCTGCTTTATTAATTTCTTTAACGGTTCGGCTAGGCTTTATATCTTTTGCTATTTTTCGTGACAGTTTATAGTGATGATAATTATCTTCATTATATTTAACTATTTTGTCGATTAAGGTTTCTGCATGCCTTAACGTATCCATAGCATTTGATACTAATTGGGAGTGGATATCTGTTGGTATATAAAGAGTTTGTCTTGCATCATCAGTATCTGGATTTGCAAATTTAACTGCTAAACTTTCAATAGTAACGCCCTTGTTATAACTGCTTTTTCCGTTATGAATAGGTAGCTTAAATGACACTGCACCTGTAACCAAGTTTGAAGCTTTATTTAAGGTTCCTAAAGAGTTTGTTAATGATTTTTTAGCATACTTGCCTTTGATGGACGATAGTATTTCATTGAGGGAGATGTATTGACTTGTAGCATCTATGCTTCTTAGCCCTTTTGAATTTAGAGCATTAAATATGGGTAATAAGGATTTATATACATAAACTCCATGTCTTGCATTTAATGAGTGGGGATACTCAGATACAAAAAGACCGATAGTTAATATTTTTAATTCGTTAAGTAACTCTTTGGGGAGGCTCTGTGTAAATGTAACCTTGTATGTTGCTAAATCACGATTAGTATCGATGTGTTTATAATGGTAAAAATCCCACACCTCGTCATTAAAGTGAGATAAAGCTTTACCGTCTGCATCAATTGTTACAACAGGGTTTTTCTCTACTAACTCACCTAGGGTTAGCTCTAACATTTCAACAGTAAATTTATCTTTTGGTTCAGTATTAAATTCACGCTGCACCGCATTGATAAAATCTTTCATTACGTTCATGATAACTCCTCCATATCCCACAAAGGATGAACACCCTGCATTTGTATTTTTAAACGCGCTGTTGATACCATGCTACTTTCAAATTTTGTAATGATATGTGCTATCGCAACTAGAGTTTTATTAATGACACTACGATCACCAAAAAGCCCTCCTGATTCATGAGCGTAATGAGATTCGTGGAGATATTTTTCAAATGATAGCAACATATAAATACCATCATCTGAATTCACAAATAAATGCTTATCGCAATGAAAGCAAGCGAGAATGTTGGCGCAATGAACGTCATTGTTGTCAGTTAAATTCATGCGTTTAACTTTTTGCTGGTATTTGATCGCTTCAGTAGATGTTAGAGAGTTCAGGCAAACACCACCGTCAGGTGTTTTAATTGCTTTTTTATTAACTGCTAGTTCTTTAAGTACATCTTTATCTTCAATTATTTTAATATCAATACCTGAAGAGTATTCGCTTTTTACTTGCTCTATATCACCATTGCTAAGTAATGATAATGTGTAAATATCCATACCTTTTTGAAGAATGTTATTATTCTCTGTTATGTTGCCGTCACTGTAATGTCTTTCGGCAACTTTTTCTGAGTTACCTAAAGCGGAAGATTTACTCTCTATATCAGGAAACTCCTCACCGTAAGTATTTCTTAATTTTCTTGCTAATGGGCAAATTATCTCATTATGCTCACCTAGCATCTTTTGCCCCTTAAATAAGCTAGAAAAATTATTTAGTGAGGAAGGGTTGTGCTCTGTAATGACTCCATTATCATGTAAACAAGGAAAAAAAAGTGCGTTTTCATTTGGGTCAGCAATTTTAGAATATTCTAAAATTGCATTGAAAAACCTAAGTTGATATTTTCTGAAGCTATGTTCATCTATAATTGCTTTTTTCTTTCGGTAACACTTCAGTGTTAATGTAATTAAGTCACGCTCACCAAACTCAATAGTTACATCTTTTCTTTTTACTCGTAATAAAGTGGCTTGATTAGCTCCTGAAAACCCCATAAGCGCGTAAATCAAGCAAATACCAGCGATATTAATAACCTGACTTATCGGATTTTCAACTGTGTCAGCATGATGTACGGGAGCAAATGTTCCTTTGTCATATTCCATCACAAAAGGATTTTTGGATAATTCAAAAATATCTTCTTCTGCTAAATATTTATCCTGATAGTACTGAGACATAGCTAATAGTGTTTTTAGTAAGAGCTTTAAATCTTTTTTGGTATAGCATTTAGAATTATTATTTAAGTCATTAATTCTTGGTGCATTTAAAGTGCCTTTTCTATTCTTATTTATTGGAAAAAACTGGTTGTATGTTTTTTCATCGAGACCGTAACATCGCTTAAACAGTGTCCCAAATGTTTTTCGATAATCGTTAATCGTACCTTGGGTAAGCTTTCCATTTAGTAATTTTTGATTAAGCATCTGCTTATATATTTCAATGGATTCTTTAGAAGTAAACGCATGCTCACAGCCAGATTCAATAACGGTATCAACATACAATTTGAACCTTGAACATTCTTTTTTTCTAGAGTCAGGAGAATGAGGGGATTTACGAATATATTCCACAAACTGAATAAGCTCTTTTTTTCTAGTTTTAAGTAGGCTACCCGTTAAATTATTTAAGCAGGATACAAAATCAAAACTATTAACTACTGACGGGAAAATAATATCAACTTTTAAGCTAATATTGCTGACATTTGTATCATTAGTCCCCTGAGAGGGGAGTAAACTTTTAGCAAATTTAGAGCTAACACTAATTTTTTTATTCTTACGCATCGTAGCCCCTCGCATCTAATTCACTATAAATTTCTTGTAATAGGTTTTCATTTCGTTCTGATTTCTTCTTCACCACAACAGAGCGTTCCCAATACCTTAGGTAACGCATTGTCGAAGTTAAACTTTTATGTCTCATTTGTATTTTTACATGTGCTAAAGCTTGAGTGTCTGTGAAGCCAGCAGCTAAACAGGCTGTCATTTCATACACACCAAAAGTAGTCCTCAAATCATGAAACTTATGAGTGAAATTAGGGATGATAAGTAATAATTTTTCATGCAAGAAATTATTGAAAAGTGTTGATATTAGTTTTTGAGTGTAGGGTTTACCATTTTTAGTAAGAAAAACATTAGCTCGAATACCCTCATACTTTTCTAGCCTTTTTAGGTATCGATTACTTTTGTTGTACTTTAATAGCTCGGTGAATAATTTTCCACCAGCCAAAACCTGTCCATTTTTATTACCTTTAGTTTTATGCTGAATTTGTGGGCCAACACTTAAGTTATATTCACCATGACCAATATACTTATTAATCATATCGCCCCTAAGATCGGCTACTTCTTCTGCTCTAAGCCCTGTTACAACAGCCGTGAGACAGATAAGAAAAAACTCTATAGATGACTCTTCAATAAGTGCTTTAAAGAATATTGGGTAGTCACTTTTTGATAATGGCTTAAGTGGTCTTTGGGTTTCGTTTGCTGAAATATTTGGTTTGCAATCGGCAACATCTACTTCAATTTGATGCCCTGTTATATGGCTAGTTAAACTATTATCGTATTTATGAATAACGTGCTTTGTAAATACAATTGGCACACCATCAAACGGATAATTAAATTTAAGGTGATGTTTGTAAAAACGGCTGACGGAATTAAAGTAATTAACCGCAGTAGTTGGAGCAATTGAGCTTTCACGATATTGCTCCTCTAAAAATTTTGCAAAAATACTGATGGGTCTTTCATACGAAAGATTAGAACCTATGTTCCATTTTAATTCACATTGTTCAAGGAAGTCGAAATACAGCCTAAGTGCTCTTGCTTCTGGTGATGAATCTACACGACCTTCCTGTGCTCTGGTTACAATATATTCAAGAATGGAAGGAACAATAAAGCCAGAATCTTCATCAACAACAATGGTTAACTTTTTGAATACTTTTGGGGCTTTTGAATTTACTTTCGTTAAATCACCTTCACTAATAAGCTCAAATGTTAACGAATCTGCTATTTTGAAACTGTCTAAAACAAGTGTTTTGTATGCCATTGTGATTCCTCTTTATATCAATCATAGGACATAAAAATAAAACGCCAATAGCTAGGCAATTAAAATTCATAAATAATTTTAATTAACTGGACAGGTTTTTCATAAATTACAACTGGACAGTGCCGAAGCCAATGGTAGTTGCAGACATGACCATTAGCCAAATAGCATCGCTGTAAGTTTGAATTGGCGAAGCTTCAAGACCTACTTCTGCTTGATAAGTAAAGTAGCCTAGTGAAATGTTTAATGTTAAGAATAAGAGTAAAGATATAGTGCCAATAAAACCGTAGTTATAATTTTTCACTCCAAAGTCATCTATGCTGTATAAATGAGTTTTTTCCATGGCTTTTTGTACGACTATCATTGCAATCTCTACGTTATTTTATTTAATAGAATTGACCGTTAAGTTGAGTAGCACTTTACTCATCCGGTGTATGATCAACATAATTAATTAAATCATCCATCAATTTTTTCTTAATTTCAAGTTGTTGTTCAGCAGACAGACCATATTTTTCAGCAAGTAGTACATAATCTTCACCCGATAAACTAACCGTTAACCTTGGGCGTTTAGGACGTTTATTGGTTGGCAAACCTAGAATATCTCTGATTTGTTCAGAAGGGCTAATACCTGCCTTTAGCGCTTTTTGTCGAATGGCGAGTTGAATCTTTTCGTCCATATCAAAAGCAACTTGTACCGCTTTAACTGCTTTAACTGATGACTGCCATTTTTCTGGGATTTTTCGTGACATAATTAGCTCCCTGGATACATGTCCACAATATCTGTGGTAGGTCTAAAAAGGGTCAAAAATACTTCGGTGTCGCCATCTTGCCAAACTTCAATGTCTACACCTTTGTCTTGATCTTCGTTAAACAATGCATAAAGTTCAAACTGCTCGCCACTGTCTTTGCCTTCATAAGCAGAAAGAGCATCTGTTCTATAATCTTTGCGATGGAAGTACCCAACTTCAGCGTAGCTACTTTGTTGATATGCTTCGCTACTCCAGCCTGATGTGGTGTCATTGTCAGCAAGGCGGGTTAATTGTGCCTCGCCGGGTTCATCGAAGACTTCAGCGAATTGCTCTAGATCAAACAAGGTTTCTACATCTTGATGTAATATTTTCAGAGAGAATTTTAAGTAAGTTTTATCGTCTATATCTAACGTTAAGTATAATTCTAGTTCATTATTGCCTTTAAGTACCCACTCTGCTTGAGTTTTATGCTCAAATTCGTAGCTATTTACGGCGCTAACTTGAAACTCTTGTGCTCGTAATGCGCTGGGTAAACCAAAGCTGTCTGACATAACAATAATATCACCTAAGGTAAGATCTTTTACATTATTGAGTTTGCGCTCTGGTGTTGGTTTTTTGAATATATTTTTGAAAAAACTCACTTTGTGCTCCGAATTTTTGGCAGATAGTTGAGCTAAATAAAGCTAAAAAACCGCTTTGCATCATAGATACAAAGCGGTAAATCAAATTGTTGATTTATTTTTGCTTGGCTTTTAAGCGCTCTAGTACTGAATTAGCGCTGTTATCACTAGCACCAATACCTGCTTCTTTTAGCTTAGCTTCTAACGAAGTATCTGAGTTTTCAGACTCTAATACTTCGGCAGCTTTCATGCGATCATCAAACTTCTGTTGTTTAGCTTTAATGCGTTCTAACGAGTCTTTAGCATTTAATAACTTTGAGTTACTTGATGAGAAGTTATCCGTAATGGCTGAAGTTGCTTTTTGTACGCTTTCTGTGGTTTTAACCATAGATAATTGGCGCTTATACTCAGCCACTTGGCGTTCACTCTTTTTAACTAGCTCTTTTAAACGCTCAGCATTACCTTGAAAACTATCAAGTGCTTGTTGCTGTGTTGTAAGCTCATTCTCTAGCGTAGAAATTTTTTCAGCTACAGCTAATGCAAGTGCTTCATCACCTTTTTCTAAGGCTTGAACAGCATAACCTTCATGTTCAGTAATTTCGCGCTTAATACGTTCAACGTCACGGCTAGATGACATTTGTTGTGCCATAACACCGGTTAAGTCACGCTTAGCTTTAGTTAAGTGATTTTCTGCATCACGAATTTCTTGTTCAAAAATGCGAGTGGCATTTGAGTCAATAATTGATTCGCCAACTTCAGTTGCACCGCCGCGAATAGCGGTCATAATTTTTTTAAATATACTCATAATAATACTCCTAAGGTGGCTGCTTAAATTAAGTAATCACTCATGTCGTCAATAATTTCTAGTGCATTGTTACTCAATACCGCTAGTTCGTGTTCTATGTCATTAAAAGTTGAGCTAATCGCTAGGGCGCCAAAAATGACATATTTATCACCGATTTTCGAAAATGAAGACAGCGGCATTGGAATGTTCATCTCTAGCATGCTTACGTGCATCTCATTGATTTTATCGGCTTTAACTTCTTCTTCACCCCAAAGGTAAGTAATGCAAAGAATTTGGTCATCTGTTACTGACACAAATATAGGCAGCTCTTCGCGACCAAATACAGATATTTGCAGTACATCTACTTCACCTGAAATAGGTTGGCAGTCAAAGGTCATTCCTGTGTCCGAATCATCGGCCAAAGCATTTAAATAGTCAGCTATCTTATGAATATTCATGTTCTTCCTCATGTTCTAATAAGTAGCGTAAAACCAATTAACTTGATTTTACTGACGACATATTATGTCGTGTTGGGAGTAATTTAGCATTATGACATATTATGTCAAGTGCTAATTGATTTTATTTTGTAAGCTATAGTAATCATATTTATTGTAAATGGGCATTATTTAGCCCTTGTTGATCTTGCCATGCTTTTTGATGCAGTTGATAAATAGCATGACTACCGAGATAATTAACGGGTACTGAGTCGCTGTCCTCATAAAAGCCTTTGGAGAACTCAAAGGCATTAATAGTCATAGGTAAGGTTAGCCAATGATGAGGTGTAGGGAATTCTTCCATACTTTTTAATCTTGTAAGCGGCGAAGTACCAATTTTACTAGCGATAGTCCAACCCCATTCACCAAAACTTGGCACGTTGTCATGATATTGTTGCACGCTTGAGTAGCCAGCAGCTTGTACCGTTTTTCCTATTGCAATAAAGGCATTCTTAGCGTGATAAGGGCTAGCAGATTGAATACCAATTAAGCCATCGCCCGCAAGCAACTGTTTTAAGCGGGCATAAAAATTAACTGAATAAAGCTTATTAAGATCCGGATGACTAGGGTCGGGCAAGTCAACGATAATAGCGTCAAAGGTTTGCTGGCTTTGCAGTAATGTGTCAATAGCAATAAAGGCATCAGCAGAAATAATGTTAACTCTTTCATCACGTAAACTGGCTGCGTTTAACGTTTCAATTTCATTAGCTAGAGAGTGAGGTAATTTTTCATGCGGTTTTTTAAATAACTGCATCAACTCAGTATCTAGGTCAACTAAAGTGACGTGTTTAGGTTGCCATTGCAGCACATCTCGTAAGGCGAGTCCGTCACCGCCACCTATGATAAGAATATTGTCATGGCGTGCAGAACCCGCTAGAACTGGGTTTACTAGATAACTGTGGTATATAAACTCGTCGGAAGAAGAAAACTGCAAGCGGCCATTCAAATAAAAGTTAATAATATTTCCACTTTTAGGCCCCATATTTCGTTTAGTAAAGGTAAGTTGTTGGAAGCGCGTTTTATCACTATAAACAACTTTGTCGAGGTAAAGTAAGTTACTCATTTGGCTCAACCACCCATTACCATAATGATATATAGCCATGATCATTACTAATAAAACTCCATGGGCTGTAATTAAGGTTTTTCGCCAAGTAAGCCTTTGCCAATAGTAAAGTATGAAAATAACGCCGGCCGTTAAGTTTAAAGCGGCGGTTAATGCACTGGCTTTGCTAATGTCGATTGATAACAGAAAAACAACCCAAATAGCAGCGCCAATACCTGCGCCGATATAATCTGCTCCGTAGATGGTGCCAAGATTATTTTTTAGGTGTTTTTGGTGTATTTCTTCGCGAATTCGAGCAATTAAGGGGATTTCCATACCAATAAAAAACCCTAAGATTAAGCCGAAAAAATAAGGGCTATTAAATGCAAGAAAACTAAGTTGTTTAAAAATACCACCTCGCGGGTAGGCGTCTGGTGGCAGGTTGAACATACTGCCTAGTATTTCAGGGAAGGTTTGGGTAATAGCGATCAGCCCACCAATGATCAATATTGAGCTACTGCCTAAAAATGCAATGGTAAGTTCGAGCCATACAAAACCATTAAAAGCACATTGAATTTTACGCGCGGCAAATGCTCCTAAGCCCATGGCAACGATCATTAAGCCAATCATGGCATATATGGTGCTTTCCATTATGCCTAAAACACGACCTGCATAATGCGATAATAGATATTCGTATATCAATCCACAACCAGCTAAAACAGCCATAGTTAAAATCAGCAGTGTATCGTCCCATAGCCGGTTTCTTTCGATTATCATGGATGTTCCTAGCAGTTAATGTGCGGTACTTATTAGTTAGAAGGCAATCAAGCGCAAAATTGCGCTTGATTTAATGTAGAGGTTTTAGTGGTGATTAAGACATTAACGCCGTTAGTAGTAGTGCAATTGAAATGCTGATCGCCATTTCAACACAAGCAACACCGATATTGTGCTGATGATCTACTTCTTCTACTAAATTGATACCCATGAGCACTAGACGCTTAGCAATAGATGTGAGTAGGGCAACTAATAATGTCATGGTTATACCAAACACTAACCAACCAACTAAATTAACCATTAAGGTTTCTGGACTATAAGTTAAAAAGTGACTAGCTGCTGTAACAGCTAAGGCAGTACTTATAGCCTGGCCAGCATAACGAATGGCAAGTGCAACATGACCTTGTGCAAAGGCATTTTGCATGCTGCTATTCTGATTGTTTTTCGAGTATTGGCGCTCTTTCAGTCGGGTAACTAACACTAGCATGGCTTGTGAAACAACAAAGCCAGCGGTAATAGCGGCAAAGGTGCTTATATCTAGGCCATAAACCCAAAGCAATACGGCACGAATGACAATTGCTGTAGCAATAGCACCTGAGGCATCAACAATGCCAACGGCAATATTGCGTGATTTAATTTGTGCATTCTTGTCAATTTGGTTTAAAGCAAAGCGGTCATGAAAAATGCGACCAACTTTAATTAAGATTAAACCAAAAATGCCATAACTTGCCATGCCGATAATTTCCATTAAATAACTATCTGCATTTTCTCCTGCTATAGCACCCGTTAATACAATACCTAGGGCAGCCACACTGCCGGCAACACTTATACCAAAGGCAAAATTATCTTCTTTAGAAAGTTCGTCTGTTGAGTTAACCTTTGCTGATAAACCACTGATAAAGCGCATAGCGCCCAGTAATATAATAGCGATGGTGATATCAATGGCTAAGAAAATTAATAGCTCTAGATTGAGGCCGGTTATTTCAATAAATGTATTCATATTTATCCCTACTTTCCACGTCTAAAGCTACGTGACGTTGTACTCTTACTGTTTCTAAAACTAGCATTTTTAGCACTTTTACTTGATTTAGCATAAGCGCTTTTATTGGTTGTTTTGCTAGCAAATCGATTGGCACTGGTTTGTGCGCTTTTACTTTGACGAGAGATACTTGACGCGCCAGTTCTGTTTTTACTATAGGTGCTAGTATACTTTTGTCCGCGGCGTTCAAATGATTTTTTAGTACGAGAGTCTATATCATTTTGCTTACGCAGTTGATCAGGAGAACTGTAGCGTTTACGGCCATAATCATTGTAATAGCTATAATTTCTATTCCGGCCCCAATCATTATAACTCGTGCGACGAGAGCCAAATAAATCACCCATCATTGAATACATGCCATACCAAGCCCAGAAAGACATACCATTTGAACCGGTTGTCCAACTGCCATAGGAAGGGTTGCCAATAAGTTGTTCGCCGGTGCCAAAGTCTTGAGCTTTATTAGCCGACATACTTTGTGCTTTTGACATGGCATTGACGCGTGGCAAAGTTCCGTCGGACATATCAGCTAACACGTTGAGCGGATCGCTTAAGGCATCAGAATATAAAACCGGATCAGCAGCCTGATATAAATTTAGTAGCTCGTCGTAAATAGCTTGAGAGCTCTCAAACATTTGCGGTTGATTTTTTACCGTGTTTAATCGATCAACTAATGCTAAAAACATAGGCCCTTGGGTGCCGGTGTCTTTTAAAAACTCATCAATTAACGGTTTATAACTTGGTTTAGCAGATAATAGTCTTGAGCCGTACTGACCAATTAAATTAGCGTTACGAACCTCGCCATTAGCAAGCGCTTTAGCAAGCATGTCAATGCGTTGCTCTGTGAGTGGAATTTGCTGGGTAATTTGCTCTTTAACTGGATCTGAACAACCAAAGAGTAGTAACGTCAGCAAAAGTATCATTAATTTTAGGGGCTGCATTCCTGCCATACTGTCCTCAAAAATGCTATGGTAATCATTCATTAATACCATTTATGACATATTATGTCTAATGTTTTAGGTATATCAGTGAAATTAATTTATTGTACATTATAACCGTATGCTCATTTGCATTTGTAACTATTTTCGAGGATAACGTGCCTAATTCATCTCCTTTGTCATTTTCGCCACTACTTGTTGAACAGCAAGATAAAAGTTGGTTACAGTTTTCTCAACAGTTTCCTAACGCGACTGATAGTCTTACACCAGAGCGATTAGCACTATTCAAACACGCAATCGCATTAAGTGACTTTATATTGCGCAGCGCCATACAGGCTCCAATCGTGATTGTTGAGCTGTTTAATAGCGAGCAATTACTTACAATTAATACCCCTAATTATGGCGATATACTTAAAGAAAAGCTGGAACCATGTAAAACAGAAGAGCAATTGCAGCATTGTTTGAGGATGTTTCGTTTAGAGCAAATGGTTCATATTGCTGTTGGCGATTTTTTGTTAGGCATATCGCTTGATGAGTCATTAAAAAGATTGTCTTCTTTGGCAGATCACTTAATCATCGCAGCAAATGATTGGTTATCAATATTTTGTCAGGAAAAATGGGGCACTCCAGTTAATGCTGAAGGGATTCCTCAACGTTTACTGGTTTATGGTATGGGAAAGCTTGGCGGCAAAGAGTTAAACTTCTCTTCAGATATAGATTTAATTTTTGTTTATCCTGAAGCTGGTGAAACACAAGGTGTTAGGCGCAGTATAGATAACCAATTATTTTTTACCCGCTTAGGTCAAAAATTAATAACGGCTTTGAATCAACAAACGGCTGATGGCTTTGTCTATCGTGTTGATATGCGTTTACGACCTTTTGGCGAAAGTGGACCCTTAGTTTTATCATTTACCGCCATGGAGAACTATTACCAAGATCAAGGACGTGATTGGGAGCGCTATGCCATGTTAAAAGCACGCTTAATTGGCGAAAGCGATTATCATGATCAGTTGTCGAGTATGCTTAGGCCTTTTGTCTATCGCCGCTATATCGACTTTAGTGTTATTGATAGCCTGCGTCGAATGAAAGCTTTGATTGCACAAGAGGTCAGGCGAAAACAACTGACCAATAATATTAAGTTGGGCGCTGGCGGTATTCGTGAAGTAGAGTTTATCGTGCAAGTTTTCCAAATGATCAGAGGCGGTCGTGATACCGACTTGCAACATCGTAATCTATTAAAGGTAGTGCCCTTACTCGTAACTCACGGTGAACTTACCCCTCAAAGCGCGCAAGTGCTAACGAATAGCTATCGTTTTTTACGTCGAGTTGAGAATATTATTCAAGCAATAAACGATCAACAAACTCAAACGTTGCCTGAATGCGAATTAGATAGACAACGTTTGGTGACTATTCTTGCGGATAGTCAGTGTATCGACTGGCCTACTTTTCTTGCTCAGCTTGGGTTTCATATGCAAGGTGTTCATCAACAATTTAGCGAACTTATTGGTGAGGAAAGTCCAAATCGACAAGCTGTAGATCAATACTGGACAACATTATGGGATAGCCAATGGAGCGATGAAGAGTCTATTGCTTGGATTGAACATTCGCCGCAATTACTTGATACCACTCACGGGGTAATTTTTACCCATAGTGAATCTTTATGGCTGACATTAAGAGATTTTCGTCGTGAAATGGTTAAACGAAGCATGGGAAGTCGTGGTAGACAAACCCTTGATAAATTAATACCAACAGTACTTTGGCACCTTGCAGAGTTGAAATTAACCGATGAAACCTTAGCGCGAGTATTAGGAGTGTTGACTACCGTTGCAACTCGAACGGCTTATCTTGAGTTACTATTTGAGAATGAAGGAGCGTTAAAACAGTTAATACATCTATGTCGAAATAGTAGTTGGGTGGCTGAGCATATAGCCAAGTTTCCTATACTACTTGATGAGTTGATTGACCCTAAACTCTTCCATCAACCACCGTTATTATCTTCTTATGTTGCTGAGTTGCGAGAAACTATGTTGCGGGTGCCTGAAGATGATCAAGAAGCGCAAATGATCACGCTACGTCAATTCAAACAAGCTAAACAGTTGCGTATCGCTGCAGCAGATATCACGGGTATTTTACCTATTACTAAAGTCAGTGACCATTTAACTGCACTCGCAGAAGCACTAGTAGAAGAAGTCGCCAACTTAGCATGGCAGCAAATGGCCTTACGCTTTGGTGTTCCTACGAGTAAATTAGATTGCCAAGATAAAGGTTTTGCAGTTATTGGCTATGGAAAATTAGGGGGTATTGAACTCGGTTATAGCTCAGATTTAGATTTAGTTTTTGTACACGATGCTGATTTAGCTGAAATGACTTCAGGCGAAAAATCAATTTCGGCTGGCCAATTCTATTTAAAACTTGCGCAAAGAATGATGCATTTATTTAATACACGAATGGCAAATGGCATTCTGTATGAATTGGATATGCGTTTAAGGCCTTCAGGTAACGCCGGCTTGTTAATGGTGCATATTGATACTTTCGCCCATTATCAAAATAATGATGCATGGACTTGGGAGCACCAAGCTTTAGTGCGCACACGTATTATATATGGTCATGAAGCGTTGGCATTAAGGTTTAAAGATATTAAGCGCGACGTGTTAATGAGAAAACGTGACAAAGCAGTATTACGTGAAGACGTGTTAAAAATGCGTGATAAAATGCGGCGCCATCTGGATAAGTCATCATCAACTGAAATTGATATTAAACAAGGACTTGGTGGACTGGTTGATATTGAGTTTCTCGTGCAGTATTTGGTGCTCGCATATTCAATCGACCACCCTAAGTTAAGCGCTTACTCCGATAATATTAATTTACTCGAGTACTTAGCTAGTATTGATATTATTACTGTGCAACAGCAGCAAACTTTGGTTGAAAACTATTGTAAGTTACGTGATTTAAGCCATCGTGCAACGTTACAGAATAGCCCCGCAATGATGCCTACAGCAGAATTGACCCCAGAACATAACCAAGTAATGAATATTGTTACAGCGATACTGGATTAGAAAATTTAGCGCAGCAGTATGCCTGCGCTAGTAACTTTTACCCTTAGGTAATTTTAAACATTCTTTAGCTAAGTAAGGAATATCGTACTCTATTATAACAATAGCACGTTGCTGGTAACAAAAATAAATTGAAAGGCCATTTTCAAAGTGTCCTTCAATGGCTTTACCTATCTGATATGAGGTTTTAATAATATCTTTATTAATTCTAAAAGGGCTTTTGACGATAAAATCACGATTTAACCACCAAATTAATTCAACATCATTGCTTTTAGAATACTCAGATAACTTCTGATATAAGGTTTCACCTAGGCGAAATGGATGGTTGTCAGTCTTGCCAGTCCAACTTCTTCGCACAGGCCGAGTGGATAAGCGTCTTTCTTCTAATATTAACGCTAGATCTCCTTCTGGCTCAGGTAAGTAAACAATATTATTGCGAATTTTTGGGCCTTTGCCGTCCATTTCGCCATGCAGATTGGCATAGTAACGTGAAAGCCCATCGGCTGCCGCATTGCTATTTTTCTTTACAGCGTTTTCAGTGTCACTTTTTTTCTCTTCTGCAGAGACATTTTCTGGCGTTGTTTCGCTTTTATGATGATGATCAACATTAGTTACTGCAGGTAGTTGCACAGTACTTTGATTGGCTCCGAAAAAATGCGCTTTATTTAGCCAAAGCGCAGCACCTAAACCGATTAAAATAAGGCCTATAATAATTTTAAAAAATAATTTCATAAATCACTTATTGTCGTTTGTTATATAATTTTTATCATAGTTTGCAGTTTTTTATATATATTTAACAACTTATTTTAATCATACAATGAAGGATCGTCTTGGTTAGGTCGTGTTTTAAAGCGACGATGTAACCACAAATATTGTTCTGGCTTAACCATAATGGCTTTTTCTAATTCTTGATTTATTCGTAAAACGTCTGCTGTATCGTCACCGGTAGGGAAATTCTCCAGCATCGGCTTTATCTCCAATGTGTAACCACTGCCATCGTCATTACGTGTTGGAATTAGCATATGAGTTTGGGTATTTTTTTGTCGAGCAAAAATTAATGTGCCGGTAGTTGAAGCGGTTTCAGGGACATTAAAAAAAGGCACAAATACGCTGCGGTTTCTCCCGTAATCTTGATCAGGTAAATAAATGCACGCTTCGCCATCTTTAAGGGCTTTAAGTAAACCTTTAACATCACGTTTTCCCAACATATATTTATTCGAACGACCACGGCCACGAAACTGAAAATATTCCATTAAAGGATTATTGTGTGGTCGATAGAACACTACCATTGGGTGACCATAGCCAATGCCACGACAGTTAATTTCAACACTGAGGTAATGCATGGCGAGTAGCAATATACCTTTACCTTGCTTCTGTGCTGCTTCAATATGTTCAAGGCCGATAACTTTAGTTTTGCGTTTTACACGCCAATTTGGCCACCACCAACCCATGCCGGTTTCTAGCAGTGCAATACCCGTATTTTCAAAGTTGCGCTTGAGCATAACCTGGCGTTCGGCGTCAGACATATCAGGAAAGCACAGCTCTAAATTTCTTAAAGCAACTCGTTTTCGACTTGAGCCAATTTTATAAAGAATTCGGCCGATTATTCTTCCTAGAAATAGCTGAAATTTATAGGGTAGCCAAGAAATGCTATAAAGAATAAACACTCCAATCCACGTTAGCCAATATTTAGGTAATAGGTAAGATATTTTAAAATTTGGTTGTAAAACTTTGTTTTTACTCACGGGATGATTTCAACTCATTGAATTGCTTGTGATACAATATTGGTTATTATATCTGTTATAGGGTACAGGATGAAAGTAGATATTCCCGCTTTTGAAAAAGCGCGTGTTTTAGTCGTTGGTGATATCATGTTAGATCGTTACTGGTCTGGACCAACACAACGTATTTCACCCGAGGCACCTGTGCCTATTGTTAAAATACATCAAGATGAAGATCGCCCAGGAGGCGCTGCTAACGTAGCTTTGAACATTGCCTCGTTAAGCGGTCAAGTTACATTGCTCGGTATTACTGGTGCAGACGAAGCCTCAAAAACATTGCAAACACAGCTGTCTGCAATGAAAATAAATTGTCAATTTATTCAGTCAGCAGATCATCCAACGATCACAAAATTACGCATTTTAAGTCGAAATCAGCAATTATTGCGTTTAGATTTTGAAGAATCTTTTGTAGAAATGGATAAAAACCCTCTGACAGAACAAACTAAAGCTTTAGTCGCTCAACATGATTTATTGTTATTGTCAGATTATGACAAAGGTACTTTGTCAGAAGTACAGGCACTTATTCAAGCGGCAAAAGAACAAAATATTCCGGTGTTAGTTGATCCAAAAGGTACTGACTTTTCAAAATATCGTGGTGCAACTTTAATTACGCCAAACCTTGCAGAATTTGAGGCGGTTGTTGGGCATTGCAAAAATGAAGCCGAAATTGTTAGAAAAGGTCAAGCGCTGCTTAAAGAGTTAGATTTAACGGCAATGTTGGTCACAAGAAGCGAGCAGGGAATGACTCTGTTAATGCATGATCAACAAGAGTTTCACTTACCTACTCAAGCAAAAGAAGTTTATGACGTAACGGGGGCGGGTGATACCGTTATTGCTACTTTAGCACTTTCAATTGCCGCAAAAGCCGATTTTGCTCAAGCCAGTGCTTTAGCAAACATAGCCGCAGGTATTGTTGTTGGTAAATTGGGTACCTCAACGGTGAGCGAAGCTGAACTTAGCGCTGAACTTTTATCTGGCCAAGAAAGTGGCTTTGGCGTAATGACTGAAGATCAACTTAAAATTGCGGTTGAATTAGCGCAAGCGCGCGGTGAAAATATTGTGATGACAAACGGGTGTTTCGATATTCTTCACGCGGGTCATGTTTCATATTTAACCACAGCCAATACCTTAGGAACGCGACTTATTGTTGCTGTTAACGACGATGCTTCTGTTACTCGATTAAAAGGGCCTGGTCGTCCTGTTAACCCTGTAGATCGTCGTATGGCAGTACTTGCTGGCTTAGGTGCTGTTGATTGGGTAGTACCATTTAGTGAAGATACACCACAACGTTTAATTGCCAATATCTTGCCAAATATTTTAGTCAAAGGTGGTGATTATAAAGTGGAAGATATCGCTGGTGGTGAAGAGGTGATAGCGGCCGGTGGCGAGGTTAAAGTGTTAAACTTTGAAGATGGCATTTCAACCACTAAAATTATTAATGCGATTAAGCAAGAAGATTAGAACACCGATATATATTGACAATATGGATGTCTGATAATGTATTGAACAGAAAAAAGCAGCATTTAATGCTGCTTTTTTAATACCTATTTTTTGCTAATTTAGCGTTTACTTAGCAGCGGTTAAACCTTGATTTATATCGCTTAAGTCTTGCTCTGTAATCGTTCCACCTGCTCGTTTTAATGCTAATACATTTTGAATGTAATCATATCGAGTAGACGATAAGTTTCGTTTAGCGTTGTACAGGTTTCTGGTGCTGTTTAACACATCAACAATCGTACGGGTACCCACTTCAAAGCCGGCTTCAGTCGCTTTCAATGCACTTTGCGCACTGATCACTGATTGCTCTAGTGACTTTATCGATGAAACGGCTGCTATTACTGTGTTGTATGCGTTACGCGTGTTTTGCACTACATTTCTGTATGCTTGTTCCATATTTTGGCTTGCCGCAACATAATTACTTTGAGCTTGTCTAACACTACTTGTTATAGCACCACCTGAATAAATAGGTACATATAAAGAGATGCCGATTGAGTGGCTATCTAATGCTGGGTTGTTAAAGTTTACATTGTTTACTTCATTATCTTGATCTTGACTACCGTAACTGCCCGATAAGCTTAAGGTAGGGTAATGACCCGATCTTGCTATATTGATATTTTCTTTTGCGATATCAATATTTATTCTTTCAGCAATTAATTCTAAGTTCTTTGCTTCAGCCGTTTGTTGCCATTCATTGGCACTATCAGGCGCTGGGCGAGAAGTACTAAAACGTTCCGTATTTAGTATATATAAATCGCGAGGGTAAACATTGGTGATAACACGTAACGCTTCTTCAGCATTAAATACTTGGTTTTCTGATATAATTTCACTGGTAACAGCATTATCAAATTGCGCTTGAGCTTCATGTACATCAGTAACAGCCGTTAAACCAACTGAAAATCTTTGCTTCGTTTGCTCTAGCTGACGCTCAATAGCCGCTTTTTCTGCTTTTGCAAATTCTAAATCATCTTTGGCACTAAGTACTTGAAAGTAAGCTTGTGTAACACGAACAATTAAGTCTTGTTTAGCTAATTGGTATGATACATCGCTTTGATGCGCAAGTTTTTTAGCGTTATCAAGTTTTAACCAAGTACTGTGGTTGTATAATTCCATGTCCAAGTTAATAGCGTAGCTAGTCGTATCGCTTTTATTGGTTAGTATTTGACCTGAAGACTGCCCAGTATCTGACGTTGGAATAAACTCACTTTCGCTTTCGGTGTAGCTTACAGAACCGTAAATTTGAGGAAGCAAAACAGAACGAGCTTGTTCAATACCTTCTTCAGCTGCAAAAAATTGCGCTTGAGCTCTAAGAACAACCGGATCATTTGCTTGTGCTTGTTGGTATACTGATAATAAGTCTTCGGCATTAGCTAAAGAGCTACTTGCAGTAAAAGCAAGGCCAATAAATAGTGCGGTTATTGTTTTTTTCATCTTGAAGCGATTCCTGTAATAATGAACATGCTATTATTTTTTTAATTGTAACTATCTTAACGCGAATATTATATTAGCTAAATAAAATAAGTGTATAAGGAAGTACTCTAGTGTAACAAAATGTTAAACACTAGGGTATCGAAAAATCTCCTATAAAAAAGCCAGTTAAAATACAGGAATCCTTTAAATGAATATCACTAGAGAACCGTTGTTTCGCTTTGATTTAACCGATGTGAAAGTGCAAAAAAAAGTTCGAAAATATCAAGGTTTTTTTGCACTAGATGAGTATCAATTTCAGCATAAACTTTATGCTGGTGGTTACAGTAAAGTGTTAACGAGAGAGGTTTTTGAGCGCGGAAACGCTGTTGGGTTATTACCTTATGATCCGAAAACTGACTCTATAATTTTAGTAGAACAATTTCGAGCGGGTGCGCTTAAAAGTAAAACAGGGCCATGGCAATTAGAATTAATCGCTGGTATGTGTTCTGAGGATGAAGTGCCATTAGACGTTGCCATTAGAGAATCTAAAGAAGAAGCAAACTTAGACTTAGCGCCAGAAAATGTAATTAAAGTCATGGACTACCTTTCTAGCGCGGGCGGTATGAGTGAATGTATTCATTTATATTGTGCATGTGTAGATAGTAGCAATATCTCGGGTGTTTATGGCTTAGAATCTGAAGGGGAAGACATTTTAGTGCATGTTATGACAAGAAAGAATGCCAATAAATTACTAGCTGAAGGAAAGATCCTTAATGCAGCAACTATAATTACGTTACAATGGCTAGCTCTGAATGTAGATAAATTTAAATCAAGCTGGAAATAAATGCCTGTTGTAGAAAAGAAATACCGTCCTCATTTACCCACATTAATGGCTTTATGTGAGATTAATTACATGTTACTTCTTCGTATACTTGCTGATAAAGAGCAGGTAGGCGAGCAAAGATGCTTTTTTATCTCAGACTTTTTAAGTTATCGCGTTACTGTTAATGAAGTAACAAAATACACAACCTTGATCACCATTATTCAAGAAGCCAATATTCGAGGGTATAATTTAACTGAGCTTTTTCGACCAAAAATGGTCGTGCGCTTATATCATGATGCACGCATGGCTGAAGTGATAAGTAATCAAGATGTTCAACAAATTAAACCTCGTTATGATTACCCTAACGAGAGAATGCACTTACCTGATGAAAAACAACAAGTGAACTATTTTTTAAAAGAGTGGTTGCAGCTATGTTTAAAGTTGGGGAAGGTGAATTTCGATATACCTAGAATTTGATCACCCCATGCCAACGAAATTATCATCAAAACACTCAAGGTTAAATACACTGACTATCGCGCAATTAAGCGATTGTCATTTATTTGCAAACCGAAATGGTAGACATCACCAAGCTAATGTATATGAAAACTTAAAACATGTTTTGTCTGCTATAAAAGCGCAACCGCAAATCGATGCTATTGTTTTTACAGGAGATTTAACTCAAGATCACACGGAATTGTCATATCAACTATTTGTAAATGCTTTTGAAGCATGTGAAATTAATGTACCGGTTTATTATGTTGCAGGTAATCATGATGAGCCTTCGTTACTTAATCAATATTTATCAAAAGCGCCATTCTGCCAGTACAAGGTAATAGAAAATAATTATTGGCAAGTCTTATTAATAGAAAGCAAGAGTGACACACCTGCAGGAATAATTACCAATAGAGAATGCGAGCAGGCGACTAAAGTAATTAACAGCGCTAAATCACAGTTACTATTAACCCATCATCATGCCGTTGATGCTGGTTTTTTTATTGATCAGCATGGTTTAATAAATAAAAATGAGTTTCATAGATGGGTAACCAAGTTTCCTTCAATTAAAGCGCTTGGATGTGGTCATATTCATCAGGCGTTAATTTTACCCGTGCAATTGGCCGAACGAAGTGTGAATTTATATACATGTCCTGCAACATCAATTCAATTTGATATGAATTCTGCTAGACCAACGTCTAATGGGCAACCACCAGGTTATCAAGTGTTTACCCTCGCCAGTTCCGGTGAGTTAACCCGAAAAGTATTTTATGTCGACTATAACGAGAAAAAGTGATTATGATTAACCTATTGTATATCCATGGTTTTAACTCTTCGCCACAATCCATGAAAGCAGAGCAAACGCGTAAATACATAGCCGAAAACCATCCAGAGGTGAACTTTTATTGTCCACAGATTGTTTCTTCGCCTAGCGGCGCCATTAAGCAACTAGAAGGTATAATTTCGCTTGAGCCAAGTGATTCATGGTGCATAGTAGGCTCTTCATTGGGTGGGTTCTTTGCGAGTTATTTTGCTGAAAAATACCAAATAAAAGTGGTACTCATTAATCCTGCAGTTAAGCCATTTGATTTAATGGCAGATATACTTGGAGAGCAAGTAAACCCCTATACCCAAGAACGATATCAAGTGCTTGCTCAGCATATTGACGAGCTTAAAACACTTGAACAAGAAAATATTTCCAAAAATAATTACTTGGTCATGGTACAAACAGGTGATGAAGTGTTAGATTACCAACAAGCTGTTGAAAAATACCGTCATTGCCAATTAGTAATTGAGCAAGGTGGCGATCATAGTTTTATTGATTATGAAAATGCCTTGCCAAATATTGCGTTATTTTTCAACTTACCCCTATTAACAGCACAATGATCAGAACATATAAATGAGCGAACAATATAATTCCGACTCCATCGAGGTCTTAAGTGGCCTTGACCCAGTACGCCATCGTCCTGGCATGTATACCGATACCACTCGGCCAAACCATTTAGGTCAAGAGGTTATCGACAACTCTGTTGATGAAGCCTTAGCTGGTCATGCACAAAACATTACGGTGATCCTTGATAAAGATCAGTCATTAGAAGTGATTGATGATGGTCGGGGTATGCCGATTGATATCCATCAAGAAGAGGGCGTATCAGGTGTTGAACTTATATTTTGTAAGTTACATGCTGGTGGCAAATTTTCTAATAAAAATTATCAGTTTTCTGGTGGTTTGCATGGTGTTGGTATTTCAGTGGTTAACGCGCTATCTACCCGTGTAGATGTTGCTGTTAGGCGTGATGGTAAACTTTACGAAATGGCTTTCGAAAATGGCTTTAAAGTAGAAGAGTTAACCGAAACGGGTACTGTAGGCCGACGAAATACAGGAACACGTGTTAAATTTTGGCCTGATGCTAACTATTTTGATTCAGCTAAATTTTCTGCACGTAGGTTAGTACATTTGTTAAAGGCTAAAGCCGTTCTGTGCCCCGGCCTAACGATTAAGTTTCATGATAAAAACGAAGACGCTAAATACCAATGGTGCTATGAAGATGGCTTAGTTGATTATTTAAAAGAATCGGTGAAAGCTTATGAAAGCTTACCAGAAGAGCCATTTGTTGGCAGCTTTAGCTCTGTGCATGAAGCCGCTGACTGGGCTGTAACTTGGTTACCTGAAGGTGGCGAGTCTGTGGGAGAAAGTTACGTAAACTTAATTCCAACAGTACAAGGTGGTACTCATGTAAACGGACTACGCCAAGGTTTACTAGAGTCAATGCGAGAATTTTGTGAATTTAGAAACTTAGTGCCACGCGGAGTTAAGTTAACACCTGATGATATTTGGGATAAATGCTCTTATATTCTTTCGGTGAAAATGGAAGATCCACAATTTGCTGGTCAAACTAAAGAGCGACTTTCTTCACGCCAATGTGCTGCATTTGTTACTGGTGTGGTAAAAGACGCTTTCAGTTTATGGCTTAATGAGCATACTGAAATTGCAGAAGCATTAGCTGAATTTTGTATCTCCAACGCGCAGCGTCGTTTGCGCGCTAGTAAAAAAATTATCCGCAAAAAAGTAACCCAAGGGCCTGCATTGCCAGGTAAGTTAACTGATTGTGGTAGTCAAGACACTTTACGTACCGAACTTTTCTTAGTTGAGGGTGACTCAGCCGGCGGTAGTGCAAAACAAGCACGAGATCGTGAATTTCAAGCAATAATGCCGTTACGCGGTAAAATTTTAAATACTTGGGAAGTCGACTCAGGACAAATTTTAGCTTCGCAAGAAGTACATGATATTTCTGTCGCTTTAGGTATTGACCCAGACACCGATGAGTTATCAGGGTTGCGTTACGGTAAAATTTGTATCCTCGCCGATGCCGATTCCGATGGTTTACATATAGCAACCTTGCTTTGTGCGTTGTTTACTCAGCATTTTTTACCTTTAGTGCAAGCAGGTCATGTTTACGTTGCTATGCCTCCACTTTATCGTGTTGATGTCGGTAAAGAAGTGTTTTACGCGTTAGATGAAGCAGAGAAAGACAGTATTTTAGACCGTATTGAAGCAGAGAAAAAACGTGGTAAGGTTAATGTTCAACGCTTTAAAGGTTTGGGTGAAATGAACCCTTTGCAATTGCGCGAAACAACTATGGATCCTAATACTCGACGCTTAGTGCAATTAACGGTAGATGAACACGCAGAAACGATGGAACTTATGGATATGTTACTGTCGAAAAAACGCAGTGGCGATCGCAAAGACTGGCTCCAATCTAAAGGCGACTTAGTTGAATTAGATTAGTAATGAAAGTAACTAGAAAATGAATTAGTCATTTTTTGCGTTAATTTATTAAGGTATAGTTTTTAATAACTATACCTTTTTATTTTTGAAAGGAACATTATGATTGAGCATCGACGTTTACGAAGTATATGTCACGCATCAGTGGGAACTAATAACTTAAAGCGCGCCAAGGCCTTTTATACGCCAGTGCTAGCAACTTTAGACATTACTCTAGTGAGTGAATATGAACAAGCTGTAGCATACGGTAAAGGGTACCCTGAGTTTTGGCTGCAACAGCCCTTTGATAAAAAGCCTGCAACAGCTGGAAATGGGGTTCACTTTGGTTTTGTTGCGTTAAATAAGCGGCAAGTAGATGAGTTTTATCAATGTGCTATTGCTTTGGGCGGAAGGTGTAATGGCACACCAGGCGCAAGACCTGAATATGGAGCACCGTATTATGGTTGTTTTATTATAGATTTAGATGGTAATAAAATAGAAGCAAGTTATTGGCAAGTTACTGAAAAATAGCAGTATATTACTAAGGTTTAATACTGTCTCTTATACACATCTGACGCTGCCGACGAATAGAGAGGTGT